>ERZ827488.2432-NODE-2432-length-18090-cov-9.328140_pt1 | contig 18090 bp, 13 predicted proteins | sample MGYA00519771_ERZ827488 | MGnify/ENA primary metagenome ERZ827488 (study PRJEB31778, sample SAMEA3449323) | human gut metagenome | biome: human gut; feature: human-associated habitat; material: faeces | place: United Kingdom | collected 2010/2012 ... | reverse complement strand
CTTTTCTTCTTCCGGAGTCTGCATAACATAACCAAGTGCTCCCATCGTACGCGGTACGATCGTAATCTTCTGAACTGGCTCAGAATCCTTCTGCAACGCACTGACAAGCGCATGTCCGACTTCATGGTAAGACACAATCTTGCGCTCTTCCTGATTCATCACACGGTCTTTCTTTTCTTTACCTACCAGCACAACTTCCACTGCTTCAAAAAGATCCGCCTGTGATACGGCATTTCTTCCATTCTTAACCGCGTTGATTGCGGCTTCATTGATCATATTTGCAAGATCTGAGCCAACTGCTCCGGAAGTTGCAAGTGCGATTGCTTCCAGATCAACCGTCTCATCCATCTTCACGTCTTTAGAGTGCACTTTCAGTACTTCCACACGTCCTTTAAGATCCGGTCGTTCCACAATAATACGACGGTCAAAACGTCCCGGTCTTAACAGTGCCGGATCCAGAATCTCCGGACGGTTCGTGGCTGCCAGAAGAACAAGACCTTTGTTACTTTCAAATCCATCCATCTCAGCCAGAAGCTGGTTCAATGTCTGCTCACGCTCATCGTTTCCGCCGCCCATTCCGGAGCCGTCACGTTTCTTGCCGATCGTATCGATCTCATCAATAAATACGATACATGGTGCCTTCTCATTGGCCTGTTTAAAAAGATCACGGACCTTGGCAGCACCCATACCCACAAACATCTCCACAAATTCCGAACCGGAAATTGAGAAAAACGGAACCTCCGCCTCACCGGCAACTGCCTTGGCAAGAAGAGTTTTACCGGTTCCGGGAGGGCCTACAAGAAGGGCACCCTTCGGCATGGAAGCACCGATCTCTCTGTATTTCTCCGGATTATGAAGGAAATCTACAATTTCCGTCAAAAGCTCCTTGGCTTCATCCTCACCGGCAACATCTGAAAATTTGATTCCCGTAGAGGATTTCACATAAACCTTGGCATTGCTTTTGCCAAAGGACATCATTCCTCCCGGTCCTCCGTTTCCCATGGAACTCATCATCTTCTTGCTGAGCCAGCGTCCCAGGAGAATAAAAATTGCGATCGGGAGTACATATCCCAGGATCAGAGATAAAAGCAGGGACTGTCTCTGCGGTGCAGTACCCTCTATACTTACGCCCGCATCGTAAAGATGGGATACAAGATCCTGATCCTCTACAGATACCGTCTTACAATAGACATCATTTCCATCCACCTTCATCGTATAATAGATATAATCAGAATTAATAGTTGCTTCATATACTTTTCCTCTGTCTACAGCTTTCAGGAAGGTGGTGTAATCGGTCTCTTTTACACTTCTCTCAGAAAGAGCAGGAAGAGCAAAAACATTCAGCAAAACAATAATTACGACCGCAATAATGTAATATACATACAGCGGCCGCTTCTCTGGTTTTTTTGAATTCAGATTCATGCAGTCTCCTCCGTTATCTTATAGTATATTGCTATATCCACAGTGCTATATCAAGTGGTACAGCCTTGTAGTACACTCTACCACTTTTTTCAGTCAATTTCAAGGATGCCTCATCCGATTTCATAAACTTTTTAGAATTAAAAATATTTCCAAATAATACCTTTATTCTGAAAAAATCCTTGCAAGCCACCTGATACTGTGCTATTATAATAAATGGTTATGCCGCTGTGGCGGAATTGGCAGACGCACTTGACTCAAAATCAAGCGGAGCGATCCGTGCCGGTTCGAGTCCGGCCAGCGGCATTCGCATAAAAGACCTGACGGAGAAATCTGTCAGGTCTTTATTATATACTATCAAAAAACACGAAAGGAATAAAAAAATGGAAAAAGACAAAAGCTTTTTAGGAACCGAGTCTGTCGGAAAGCTTCTTCTGCAGCTTGCACTTCCTACCGTTGCCGCACAGCTCATCAATATGCTCTACAATATCGTCGATCGTATCTATATTGGTCATATTCCCGGAGAGGGTGCTCTTGCCCTTACCGGTGTAGGTGTATGTATGCCGCTTATTATGGTCGTATCTGCCTTCGCTGCTCTTGTCGGAAACGGAGGCGCTCCCAGAGCCAGCATCTTTATGGGTAAAAATGACACGTCGAAAGCCGAACAGACTCTCGGAAACTGCTTCACCATGCAGATCATCATCTCCCTGATCCTGACTGTTATCCTGTTTCTCGGAAACCGCAGCCTTCTCCTTGCATTCGGCGCCAGTGCAAACACCATCGACTATGCGGTGGGTTACATGAATATCTATGCAGTAGGAACTATCTTTGTACAGCTGACTCTTGGCATGAATAATTTCATCACAGCCCAGGGATTCGCAAAAACCGGAATGCTCTCCGTATTGATCGGTGCAATCTCCAACATTATTCTGGATCCGGTTTTTATTTTCGGATTCCACATGGGTGTCCGGGGCGCTGCTCTGGCAACAGTGATCTCCCAGGCATTTTCCTGCATCTGGGTCCTCTCCTTCCTCTTTGGAAAAAAGACCTTCCTGAAGCTTCGGAAAAGCACCATGAAACTGAAAGCCGATATCATTCTGCCCTGTATGGCTCTTGGCTCTTCTCTCTTTGTCATGCAGCTCAGTGAAAGCGTTATCTCTGTCTGCTACAACTCCTCACTCTTAAAATACGGCGGGGATGTTGCAGTAGGAGCCATGACTATCCTTACCAGCGTCATGCAGTTTGCCATGCTTCCTCTTCAGGGACTTGGTCAGGGTGCACAGCCTATCATCAGCTACAACTATGGTGCACGTAACGAAAAACGTGTACGTTCTACATTTAAGCTTCTTATAAAAACAAGTGTTTCTTATTCCGTGATCCTGTGGCTGATCATTATGATCTTCCCGCAGATCTTTGCCGGAATGTTTACTTCGGACAGTACATTACTTGCTTTCACAAAAACAGCGCTCCGGATCTATATGGCAGTTGTGTTTATCTTTGGTATCCAGATTGCCTGCCAGATGACCTTTATCTCCCTTGGCAGAGCCAAAGATTCCATCATTGTGGCTATTGTCCGGAAATTTATTCTGGTCATCCCGCTGATCTATATCCTGCCCAATATTTTCCGTGCTGACCGGACAAATGCAGTTTATATGGCCGAGCCGGTTGCGGATATCTTGGCCGTTACATTTACTGCCATCCTGTTTTTCTTTGAGTTTAGAAAAGCCCTGGCAGAAATCTCCGACAGCCGGAAGCTGTAACCCTGCATTTGACCACCTTCCGCCCTGCTCGCGATCTTATGCCTACCAGATACTTAAACATAAAACAGCCCTCTATGCATCATTACCAAGATGCATAGAGGGCTGTTTTTATATATTTCCGCTATTTTATTTCAGTTCGTCTTCATCCTGAAGAAGTTTCTCAAAAACAGGGAAGCAGTCAAAGGTTGCAAAATAATCTCTCGGTGTCTCGGCACGACGGATCATCTCAAAGCTGCCGTCCTCATGAAGAAGGATCTCTGCAGATTTCAGTTTACCATTGTAGTTATAACCCATTGCAAAACCATGAGCACCTGTATCATGGATCACAAGAAGATCTCCCTTGTCGATTTTCGGAAGCATACGGTCAATGGCAAATTTATCATTATTCTCACAGAGGGAACCTGTCACATCATATTTATGATCGCACGGCTCGTTCTCCTTACCCATAACCGTAATGTGATGATAAGCACCATACATAGCCGGACGCATCAGATTTACTGCACAGGCATCTACGCCGATATACTCTTTATGTGTATGCTTCTCATGGATTGCTTTTGTGACAAGGCAGCCATACGGTCCCATCATGAAACGGCCAAGCTCTGTATAGATTGCAACATCACCCATTCCTTCCGGAACAAGTACTTCTTCATAAACCTTGCGGACACCCTCACCGATCACACGGATATCATTTGGCTCCTGATCCGGTTTATAAGGAATTCCGATACCACCGGAAAGGTTGATGAATTTAATGTGTGCACCTGTCTCCTTCTGAAGCTTCACGGCAAGCTCAAACATAACCTTTGCAAGCATTGGATAATAATCATTGGTCACTGTGTTGCTTGCAAGGAATGCATGGATTCCAAACTCTTTGGCACCTTTGGATTTCAGGATACGGAATGCGTCAAAGATCTGCTCGGTAGTCATTCCGTATTTTGCATCTCCGGGATTATCCATGATACCGTTACTGATCTTAAATACTCCACCTGGATTGTAACGGCAGCTGATCACTTCCGGGATTTTTCCGAGAGCTTTCTCTACGCTCTCAATATGTGTGATGTCATCAAGGTTGATGATCCCACCAATCTCATCTGCATATCTGAACTCTTTCTCCGGTGTGTCATTGGAAGAAAACATGATATCGCCCTTTTTGCAGCCTACTGCCTTGGCCATCATAAGCTCTGTTTCTGAGGAGCAGTCGCAGCCACAACCATACTCCTGCAGAATATTGATCAGATATGGATTCGGTGTTGCCTTTACCGCAAAAAATTCCTTGAATCCTTTGTTCCATGCAAAGGCCTCTTTCAGGGCTTTTGCATTCTCACGGATTCCCTTCTCATCATAGAGATGGAAGGGTGTCGGAAACTTTTCAGTAATTTCGTTAAGTTTCTCAAGTGTCACAAATGGTTCTTTTTTCATAATAACTGCATCTCCTGTTTTTCCGACTGCTGTTCCCGAAGAAAACTCAGTCTTATTCTGCCTCGATCACGTGCATCATATTTGTCACTGCACCACGACCGTTTGTCATGTTGGTCGCAGGGTCTCCTGCTGTAAATACAACAAGGTCTCCTTTATGTATCAGATGACGGCTACGGACAACATTCATAGCCTGAGACATGATATGGTCCGTGGTATCTCTCTGATATCCTTTCAGAGGTGTTACACCCCAGATCAGCTGAAGTTTATGCTGGATGGTTGAGTTTGGTGTGATCGCATAGATTGGAACCTTCGGGCGGAAATTGGAGATCAGTCTGGCTGTATTTCCACTCATTGTCGGTGTTACGATAGCGTTCGCCTTCAGGTTCTTTGCAGTACGCACCGTTGCAAGTGCCACTGCACTGGAGATCTTCTCTCTTCCATCCATGGAACGATGTTCAATAAACACTTTATAATCCAGATGCGGCTCTGTCATCTCTGCGATATCTGCCATCATCTTAAGAGCATCAACCGGATATTTACCAGCTGCTGTCTCTCCGGAAAGCATGATCGCATCGGTTCCGTCGTAGATCGCATTGGCAACATCAGCTACCTCTGCACGTGTAGGACGCGGATTACGGATCATGGAATCAAGCATCTGTGTTGCTGTGATAACCGGTGTATAATGTTCGTTACACTTACGGATGATCGCCTTCTGGATGTGAGGTACCTGACTTGCAGGAATTTCCACACCGAGATCTCCTCTGGCAACCATGATACCGTCAGATGCTTCAATGATGGAATCAATATTCTCAACACCCTCTGCATTCTCGATCTTCGCGATAATACCGATATCCTTTCCACCATTATCATTCAGAAGCTTACGGATCTCACGGATCACCTCTGCGGAACGAACAAAAGATGCCGCGATGAAATCAAATTTCTGCTCGATACCAAAGATAATATCTTTTTTATCCTGCTCTGTGATTCCCGGAAGATTTACTTTTACATAGGGAACATTTACACCCTTCTTCTCTCCCAGCTCACCACCGTTTAAAATATCACAGACAATATCGGTTCCCTTGATCGCCTTAACCTCCAACTCGATCAGACCATCATCAATGAGAATTCTGTTTCCCGGTTTTACATCCTTGTAAAGTGTCTCATATGTGATAGCAACCTTTGTGCTGTCGCCTTCAAAATCGCCAATTCCAAGTACAAACTGTTTTCCTGCTTCCAGCTTAACCTTCTGTCCGTCCTTTAAAAGTCTGGTACGGATCTCCGGTCCCTTTGTGTCAAGAAGCATGGCAATAGGCATATCAAGCTCCTCACGAAGCTCCTTGATCATATCCACACGGCCCTTCTGCTCCTCGTGGTCTCCGTGAGAAAAGTTGAATCTGGCAATATCCATTCCATTCTCCATAAGAGCCTTCAGAGTTTCCCTGTTATTGCTGGCAGGTCCAAGTGTACAAATGATCTTAGTTTTTTTCATAATCAATTATTCTCCTTCTTTTTACGTTTTACTGTACGTGTTTATGTGTAAATAAATGATCCTGACAATATTCATAATTTCCGTTGCACTTTGAGCAGAAACGAAACTCCAGGTTTGGGTCATCCTTTTCGGTACGTCCGCAGATCGCACATTTATGCTTGGCGATCCCATCCGGACCGGACCCTGTTCTGGAAGGAGCCACAGCCTTCTTAAACTGCTGCCTCCTGTGGATCTCCTTCGGATTGTATCGGTTCATATCACGGGTACTGAAATAAAAGATCACAAAGTTTAAAAGTGATGCTACGATCGGTACTACACCTACCCAAAGCCCGACTCGAAGATAAGATACGATATCCCACGCAATGAACAGTCCGTATACAAAGGCCATCCATTTCATCCTGATCGGGATCACAAACATAAGAAGCAGCTGAAGATCCGGATATGTGACTGCATAGGCAAGGAAAATAGAAAGACTGATATAATATGTGGTAAAAATATTTCCGCCAAGAGAATAGGCGATCCCGTTCATAACCACATAACCACCTGTAAATACATGTAAAAGTACTGCTGCGATCACAGTAAACAAAACACCTGAAAAAATATACAATGTGTACCGGAAAGTTCCCCAGGTACGTTCCAGTGAAGTACCGATCGGATAATAGAAAAAAAAGATTGCGAGAAGGAACATCACAAGATTGCCAGTTCCTCCCACACTGGACGGCGGATAGATCACCCATGTCACCAGTCTCCAGATCTGTCCCTTCATGACCATGGACATATCAAGACTCAGCATGTTCAAAACTCCCGGAGCAAACATAGCCAGAAAATACCCCAACACATAACATCCGATGATGTAAACAGTCAGATTCGGAACCCCGAATCTTCCGAATTTACGTTCCAGTTTGTCAATAAATTTCATTAAAATCTCCTTTCAGAAAACTTTTGAAAATCAGAAAAATCGCTTCTTGGAAAGAATGATCGCTGCCACAACACTGATTGCCACAGAAATCAGGATAATGATCAGAAATCCCAATGGACTCCTTGATAAGGGCATACCGGAACCAGCCACATTCATTCCGTAAGCACTGAACACAATAGTCGGAATACTCATGACAATAGTAATGATCGCCAGTACCTTCATAACGATATTCATATTATTGGAGATGATCGATGCAAAAGCATCCATAGTTCCGTTCAGGATACCGCTGTACACATTGGCCATTTCGATCGCCTGCTTATTCTCAGTGATGACATCCTCCAGAAGATCGGTGTCCTCCGGATATTTCTTGATGCTGTCTATCTTCAGAAGCTTCTCCAGCACAACCTCGTTAGACCGGAGTGATGTGATAAAATAAGTCAAGGATTTCTGCAGCTCCAGAAGCTCGATCAGCTCTTCATTTCTTGTGGAAAGATGCAGTTTTTCTTCCACCTGCTCACTTTTTTTGTCAATGATACGCAGATAACGCAGGTACATGCTCGCATTTCTGTAAAGGATCTGAAAGATAAAACGGGTCTTCATATAGGTAAAAAAGCTCCGGACTCTTCCCTCCATAAATCTGGTAAGAACCGGTGTGTCCTCTAGACAGATGGTAAAGATCATAGACCCCGTCACAATGATGCCAAGCGGTATTGTCCCATACCAGTCCTTGTCATTACGTTCCTCGATCATAGGAACATCAACCAGGATCAGTGTATAATTATCCTCAACTTCGATACGTGACCGTTCTTCCTCATCCAAAGGGGATCGTAAATCGTCAACCTCTATATCAAACTTCTCGGAAAATTCAAAAATCTCTGTTGCCGTCGGATTCGTCAGCGCAATCCAGCAGCCTTCCTCCGGTTCCTGTATCTGGTGGATGGCTCCGTCTATTGTCTTGTAAATCCTTACCACGATTCCCACTTCCCTTCTCTTGCTTTTCTTTTGCCAGGGCAAAATTCTTTTTTATTATAAATAGTCAAAATAGCTTTGTCAATTCATACCTTTTCTTTTTAAAAGAGCTTTTAAATAATTTCACATGATCTTTACATAAAAATTCATTCTGCCTTCCACGTTCTTTACATTTTTTCCGGCTTCCTATATAATGATTCCAGAATTCCAACGAAAGGAAGTTATACAAATGAGTCAGTCATCATTCGGAAAAAAATTCGTGGTTACCACCTGGGGAGAATCTCACGGCAAGGCTATCGGTGCCGTTCTCGACGGCTGTCCCGCAGGTCTTTCTCTCTGCGAAGAAGATATCCAGGTTTTTCTTGACCGGAGAAAGCCCGGTCAGAGCCGTTATACAACTGCCCGTAAGGAAGGAGATCTGGTGGAAATCCTTTCCGGAGTTTTTGAAGGAAAGACTACCGGTACTCCAATTTCTCTTCTGATCCGCAATACAGATCAGCGTTCCAGAGATTACGGAAATATCGCATACTCCTATCGTCCCGGTCACGCAGACTTTACCTTTGACCAGAAATACGGATTCCGTGATTACCGTGGAGGTGGACGCTCCTCCGGAAGAGAAACCGCCGGACGTGTGGCAGCCGGTGCCATTGCCATCAAGCTGTTAAACGAACTTGGCATTACATTTACTACCTACGCAAGATCCATCGGTCCTGTAGAGATCCGGTCCTTCTCAGAAGAAGAGATCCGAAATAATGCACTCTGCATGCCAGATGCCGACGCAGCCGCAAAGGCATCTGCCTATCTCGAACAATGTCTGAACAGTCAGGACAGTGCCGGCGGTGTGATCGAATGCCGCATCAAAAACGTTCCTGCCGGTCTGGGCGATACGGTTTTTGACAAGCTGGATGCTACCCTCGCTCATGCGATCATGTCCATTGGTGCTGTAAAAGCTGTTGAGATCGGTGACGGCATCAACGTGACACGTCTTACCGGTTCCGAAGACAACGACGGTTTTGTACAAAAAGACGGCATTATTTCCAAAACTTCCAACCACGCAGGTGGTATTATGGGCGGTATGAGTGACGGCAGCGATATCATTCTCCGTGCACATATCAAACCTACTCCTTCCATCAGTCAGTCTCAGTCTACTGTGACCAACACCGGAGAAAACCTGGAGCTTGAGATCAAGGGCCGGCATGATCCGGTGATCGTACCGCGTGCAGTAGTCGTTGTGGAAGCTATGGCAGCACTTACCATTACAGATGCACTTTTTAACAATATGAGTGCACGGATGGATCGTATCCACGAATTTTATCAGCGGTAATTTCACATTTTGACCTGTCAGATAAAAAAATATAAATGCGCAAAAAAACAGACTCAGGGAAAGTTCCTACTCGTCCCTGAGCCTGTTTTTGTCTGCCTGTGCAAGACTTACTTTGATCAATCCTGTTCTTAATCCAACTGCTCCCATGTATCCGGTACCGGCCAGATATGGATACAGTTCGGTGTCTCGATCTTTCTCGGTTTTTCGTTCATCATGATGATATTCTTTTCATAATCCACAGTGAAAACGGTAATACTGTTGCTGGCATGATTGGCAATAGCAATATGCTTGTTATCCGGGAAGATCATAAGATCCTTCGGGTAATCACCACTGATCGGAAGTGTAAATTTCTTGGTCAGAAGGCCTGTTTCCTGGTCTACTGCATACATAGTCACAGTATTTTCCCCTGCTGTTGTACAGAAAAGATATTTACCGTCCGCAGAAAGAGACATACCGGAAGCTGCGTTATGGAGCGCATCATTGGAATCCTCTTTTCCAAGAGTGGTAATGCTCTGAAGCAGCTGAAACTCCGGGTTCTTACCGCTTCCGTCATAGCTGTATACCTTCACCTCATTGCTGAGCTCAAAAAGAAGATATGCAAATCTTCCGTCATCACTGAAGCGGATGATACGAGGGCCGCTCTCTCTCGGGCAGCGAAGAATGTCAACCAGCTCCAGTTTGTCTTTCTTCTTATTGATACGATAGATCTTAACCTGATCGATACCATTATCTACCGCACAGAGATACTTATTATCCGGTGTCGGACGTACACAATTAACATGCGGACGGAAGTTACGCTCTGCCACGCTTCCAAGTCCCTTGTGGAAAACGCCGTCCATAACACTTCCCAGACGGCCGTCTTTATGTGTATGTACAACCGTTACCTTACCATCATGGTACCCTGCCACATAAAGATATCTTCCGTCCACATCTGTTGCAAGATAGCAGCCTCGCATTCCGTTGATATCCACACTGTTGAGGCGGGTAAGATCACCGTTCTTGTCTCTTTCAAATACAGCTACACCCTCATCCTCAATGGAATACAGATATTTACCGTTTTTTGATACTGCCAGATGAGAAGCATTGCTAACTTCCACTTCGCTTCGTTCTGTGAGTGTTCCTTTTTCTACATCTACATCGTATACCTGAATTCCCTTACTGGTTCCATGGGTATATGTTCCCACGTAAGCCACGTACTTCTTTTTTCCCATAAGTTCTGGCCTCCTGCTTTTTACATTGGTTACGTATTTTTGTGTTTATTTTATCACAAAGCTTCTGCAAGAACAAGTTACCATCCTGTTATCTTTTGTGCAATTTTTTATGCAAAGCTACCGTTCACTATGGCGTTCACACATAATCCACGCAAATGGATCGGCTCCTGCGCATCCATTACGCCTCTTTACAGATCTCCCAAAGCGCCTCTCATTGCTTCCAGAGTTTCATCAATTACTTCATCTGTATGCGCTGTGGAAAGGAACATCGCCTCAAACTGGGAAGGTGCAAGATGAATGCCTCGTTTCAGCATTCCCTTGAAATATTTTGCAAAAAGCTCCAGGTTGGATGTTTTTGCAGAAACATAGTCTTTTACCTCCTGGTCTGTAAAGAAAATACTTGCCAGAGAAGAATCATAGTTTACCTGATATGGAAGACCTTTTTCCTCCACGATCTTCTTCAAGCCGCCGTAAAGCTTCTCACCTTTGGCAGCCAGATCTTTGTAGATTTCCTGATGCTCATAGAGATATTTCAGCTGTGTGAAACCTGCAGCCATGGCAACCGGGTTTCCGCTTAAGGTACCTGCCTGGTATACAGGACCACACGGTGAGATCAGATCCATGATCTCCTTACGTCCGCCATAAGCGCCTACCGGCATTCCTGCGCCGATTATTTTCCCGTAAGTGACAAGATCCGGACGGATACCAAAATACTCTGCTGCTCCGCCAAAGGCAAGTCGGAAGCCTGTGATCACTTCATCAAAGATCAGCAGACAATTGTGCTCATCGCAAAGCTCACGAAGCCGCTTTAAGAAGCCTGGTTTCGGAGGAACCACACCCATGTTTGCTCCTACTGCCTCCACGATCACGGCTGCCACATTTCCCTCTTCCTGTTTGAGAAGTGCTTCCACACTGGCGGCATCATTGTAGGTAGCCGTCATGGTATCCTGTGTACAGCCCTTCGGAACACCGGCGCTATCCGGAATACCACTTGCCATGACACCGGAACCGGCACTTACCAGAAGGCAGTCACTGTGTCCGTGATAGCAACCTGCAAATTTGATGATCTTGTCTTTTCCGGTAAAACCTCTTGCTGCACGGATGGCACTCATAACAGCTTCTGTTCCTGAGTTTACCATACGGATCATATCTACATGTGGAATATGTTCACAGATAAATTCTGCGATCTCTACTTCGATTCCTGTAGCACAGCCAAAGCTCAGGCCATTTTCGCAGGCCTTGATCACACTCTCGCGGATCTCCGGGAAATTATGTCCCAGGATCATCGGGCCCCAGGAATCAATGTAATCCACATAACGGTTTCCATCTACATCATAGATGTAGCATTTATCTGCTTTTTCAATAAAACGAGGTGCCTCACCGATGGCTCCGTAAGATCTTACCGGGCTGTTTACGCCTCCCGGGATTCTTTTTACCGCACGCTCAAATAACTGTTCTGATCTTGTCATCAGCCGATCCTCCCTTCATCCATAAGTCTTGCCAGAAGCTCCGCATAATAGGTAAGATAGATCTGCGCACCGGAACGGAAGGCTCCTGTAGCCATCTCACCCACGATCCTTTCTTCGTCGATCCAGCCGTTTGCAGCTGCTGCTTTTACCATTGCATACTCACCACTGACACTGTATGCGGCAACCGGAACGTTTGTGATCTCCTTTACCTGCCAGATCATGTCCTGGTATGCAAGAGCCGGTTTTACCATGATGATATCTGCACCCTCTTCCACATCTGCAAGCGCCTCTTTCAGCCCTTCTCTGCTGTTATGCGGATCCATCTGGTAGCTTTTTCTGTCGCCAAAGGACGGAGCAGAATCTGCTGCCTCACGGAACGGACCATAAAATGCAGAAGCATATTTTACTGCATAGGACATGATCGGTGTTGTATAATGTCCGGCCTTGTCCAGACACTGACGGATCGCTGCAACACGACCATCCATCATATCAGACGGAGCAACCATATCTGCACCTGCCTCCACGTGGGAAAGTGCTGTTTTTGCGAGAAGCTCCAGCGTCTTGTCATTGTCCACATCATGACCGCAGAGAACGCCGCAATGGCCATGGGAAGTGTACTCACACATACATACATCTGTTACATAATAAAGCTCCGGAAATTTCTCTTTTGCAATGCGAAGAGCTCTCTGAACGATTCCCTCCGGATCATAGGCACCGCTGCCCACTTCATCCTTATGGTCAGGAATACCAAAAAACATCACACTTCCTACACCGGCTTTGGAAAGCTGCTCCAGTTTATACGGAAGACGGTCCAGGCTGTAACGGTACTGCCCGGTCATGGACGGAATTTCTTCTTCCTTATTTTCTCCTTCCATTACGAACATAGGATACATAAGAGAAGATTTATCCATTCTTGTCTCACGTACCATCTTACGAAGGTTTTCGCTACCTCTTAATCTTCTTGGTCTTTTTGTCAGTTCCATGATCATTCGCTCCTTTTCATATCCTCCACCAGCTTGACAAGACTGTCAATGGTGGCTTTTTCTGACATATATGCTTTCATTCCAAAACTCTCAGCAGCCGCCTTCGTCTGTCTGCCGATGCAGGCCGCCTTAACCTTTGAATAATCCAGTCCTTTTGTTCCCTCTACAAATCCCTTCACAGTGGAGGCACTTGTAAACACCGCACAGCTGATCTGTCCTGTTTCAAATTCCTTCTTCTCATCGATGAGCTGGCTCTTTTCGTAAAGAGTCTGATAGGTCGGAACATCCTCGACCACAGCGCCTACCTGTGCAAGAAATGCGGTGAGCTTTTCATTGCCCTTTTCTGCCCGCGGGATAAGTATCTTTTCTCCACCGGAAAGAAGCTCTGAAAGTTCCTTTCCAAGAGTATCCCCGTCATATACCGACGGCACAAAATCTGCCAGCAATCCTCTTTCCTGCAGGGCCTTTTTTGTTCCCTCCCCGATCACGGCCAGACGGGCATTTCCCATGGCACGGATGTCTTTTCCATGGCGGATCAGTTCTTCAAAAAATACCCTTACACCTGTAGGGCTGGTAAATACAAGCCACTGATATTCCTCCAGGTGATCCAGCGCTTTATAGAGACGGCTCTGGTCTTCCATGGGGACAGTACGGATCGCCGGAAGCTCCAGAACCTCCGCGCCTTTTTCACGAAGCTTGTCCGCAGTTCTGGAAACAAGCTCTTTCGGTCTTGTGACAAGGACCTTCCATCCTGAAAGCGGCAGTTCTTCATACCAGCCAAACTTCTCTGCCAGTGTACATACCTTACCCACCACAATGATCGCCGGTGTCTCGATCCCCTGGCGTTTCACCTCTTCTTCCAGGGTAGAAACTGTTGCTACGATCCGTTTCTGACCTGCTGTAGTTCCCTTCTGCAGGATCGCCGCAGGCATGTCCTTTTCCATTCCTGCACCTATCAGACCCTCGCAGATATCCGGAAGTGCGGACACGCCCATCAGAAATACAAGCGTTCCCTTTGTATCAACAAGTGCCCGGAAGTCTATATCATATTCTTCTCCGGCCCTCTTATGTCCTGTAATGATGTGGACTGAAGAACAGAAATCTCTGTGTGTTACCGGAACCCCGTTATATGCCGGTACTGCAATGGAGGAAGTAACACCCGGAACAACCTCATAAGGAATCCCATTCTCCCGAAGAAGCTCCAGCTCCTCTCCTCCTCTTCCAAAGAGGAATGGATCTCCGCCTTTCAGGCGCACCACACGAAGACCCCGCTGTGCCTCCTCAAGAAGTACCTGATTGATATTTTCCTGACGCATGATATGGTGACTGGCACGTTTGCCTACATTGATCAGCCTGGCATTTTCCGGGATTCTTGACAGAACTCCCTGACCTACCAGACTATCATAGACGACCACATCTGCCTGTTCCAGCACTTTGAGGCCTTTTAATGTAAAAAGGCCGATATCGCCAGGACCCGCTCCTACCAGCCATACTTTTCCTGTTTTCATCTGTTTTCTCCTTTTTTCCGAAGAGTTTCTGCCAGTTCCCTGCCTAAGCTTTCCGCATCTGCCTTATTGCCACGCAGTGTTCCTGTTACATAGGAACCGTCTTTTTCATTATAATAAAGCCCTCTGAGATAGATCTCATCCCCGAGAATTTCCGCATGGGCAGCCACCGGAGAAGAGCATCCTCCATCCAGGAGCTTTACAAAAGCACGCTCCGCACTTCCCGCGGTCCAGGCATCCTTATCACAGTAGCCCTCCAGGAAATCATAAGCTTCCCCTTTTCTTCCCTGTACAGCAAGGATTCCCTGACCAGCAGCCGGAATGATCTCATCTGCTGTAAAATACCGGTTGATCCTGGATTCCAGTCCAAGTCTCTTAAGGCCGGCAGCAGCCAGGATCAATGCACTGTACTGTCCTTCATCCAGCTTCCGGAGTCTTGTCTGAAGATTTCCGCGGATACTTCTGACATCCATATCCGGATACAGTTTTTTAAGCTGTAAAGTTCTCCTTAAGCTGGAGCATCCAAGGGGCTTGCTTTTATCAAGTTCAGAAGCTCCCTCAGGAAGAACCAGTACGTCTCTCGGATCTTCTCTTTTGGAAAAAGCCAGAAGCGGCAGCTCCTCCGGAACCTCCATAGGCATATCTTTCAGGCTGTGTACAGAAAGAATACTTCTTCCATCTATCAGTGCTTTATCCAGCTCCTTTACAAAAAGCCCTTTTCCGCCAACCTTATCCAGTGTACGATCCAGAATGATATCCCCGGTAGTTTTCATAGTGAGGATTTCCACTTCCAGATCCGGATTTTTTTCTTTTATGTAGTCACGGACCATTTCGCTCTGCAGCACTGCAAGCTTACTCTCTCTGCTGCCGATCACGATCTTATCTCTCTTCATCTTCATCCTGCTCTCCCAATACTTTTTCCAGCGCATTCTGGATCTCTTCCCTTACACGCTTTGCTTTTTTGTGATCCAGTCCGCTGGCTGTAACTCCAACTACCATTTCATCCCGCATATATACGCCTGGGAAATAAAAATCACAGGCTTCCCGGTCGGAGGCTACATTAACATAAATGCCTTCCTCCTTACAGACACGGTGGATCTCATCATTCAGCTTCCAGTCATTGGTGGCTGCGATCACCATATATGCGTTGGCAAAGTCTGAACGTTTCACGGGACGGATATATAAAGTTACAGTTCCTGCTTTTCCAAGATCCATAAGCTCCTGGGTCACTTTTGTAGCCACTACCGTGATATTTCTTGTAAATTTCAGAAGAGTCTTTATTCTTCTGGTAGCAATATTACCACCACCTGCCACAACGATATTTTTATCGGACAAGTCTATAAACATGGGGAAATAAGGTTTATTCTTCATAAAGTTTCTCCAGTCCTTCCACACATTCCAGAAAAGCATCCTGGTTCAGGCTGTCCCGAAGCCCGAAGATCAGCTTGTTCACAACCTTTCCGGCTGCAGTATCCACTGCTTTTTTCAGGTTTTCTCTGTCTGAATCCTCCATAGGAGTTTTCCGGAAGATTTTTTCGATCCTCAGGTTCAGATCTTCCACAGCATCCGCTTTGATCTCCTGGATGCGCGGGATGATATCACGACCTTCCAGCCACTGGAAAAATTCGTTCATCTGGGCCTTCACAATGGATCCTGCTGCTTCTAGGTTATCTGCAAGTTCCTTCGGTGTCTCGCCGGTTCGGAAGCTGTCCATATCATAAAGTGTGATGTTATCTTTTTTTCGGATCTCCGGATCAATATCTCTTGGAACTGCCAGATCGATAAGGATCATAGGTCGTTCCACACGTACATCCTCAAACAATTCTTCCGTCAGTGTATAATTGGGGCTTGCTGTTGCGCTGACCACCAGGTCACACTCCGGCAGATAATCCATTCTTTCACCATAATTGATCCTGCTGCATCCAACAGGAATGCTCACAACACCACTTCTGTACTGACGGATCGTAACCGTCACATCCGCTCCTGCTTCACGCAGTGTCTGGGCAGCCATCTTCCCCATCTCACCGTTTCCGATCACCATACAGACTTTATTGCGAACATGATAACCGCCCTCTTCCAGAAAACGGATGGCCTGATGGATCACAGAAGGATTTCCATGGGAAAACGGCACTTCCGTTTTGATCTTCTTGCCTGCAGTTACCGCCATACGGAAAAGCACCTCCAGAACACTGTCTGTGGTAAACTCATCCCTTGACATACTCAACGCATCTTTTACCTGGGTCAGAATCTGATCTTCCCCCAGGATCTGGGATTTCAGTCCGCTGGTAAGATAAAAAAGGTGCTCCACCGCCTCTTCGTTTTCTCTGCTGGTAAAATACTTCTGGTATTGTTCTCCCTGCACACCTTTCAACGAGCAGAGCCACTGATACAGGTCCGGCTTCTCCTCATCTGCAGTACTTACCCACAGTTCCAGCCGGTTACAGGTCGACAGAATAATACACCCGCAGATCCCAGCTTCTTCTTTCAGCCTGCGCAGCGCCTCTCCGGTATTTTTACGGGTAAAAGCAAACTGCGCTCTGACATCTACAGGTGCCATATTATGATCGATTCCAAGCATGAATATACTCATGTCCTACATTTCTCCTTTGTTTCCACAATCTTTTATAATGATAAACATTTCCGTAAGGAAAGTCAACTACGATTGACAATGTCAGCCCTCCCTTTTATAATATCTTATGGTAGAAATTGCGGATCATCTTTATATTCCAGCGGAGAAATATAAAGAGTTTATCATAATCACCATAATTATCAGGATGGAGGAAATCCCCGTATGAACTCAGCTTCAAAAAAAGCGATCCTAGTAGTAAGTTTCGGCACAAGCTATGAAAACACCCGTAAGCTTACCATCGAGGCCATCGAGCACGATATTGCCGATGCATTCCCGGCCTGTCCCACCTACCGTGCATGGACAAGCAAAATGATCATTGCCAAACTGAAAAAGCGGGACGGTCTTACGATCCACACGGTAAAGGAGGCTCTGGAACAGATGCTTCTGGATGGTATCACCGATGTGATCGTACAGCCGACTCATGTGATCAACGGAATCGAAAATGATCTGATGAAAGAGGATGTGCTCGCTTACGCCGATCACTTCGATTCCATCCGTTTCGGAACGCCGCTTCTGACCAGCACTAAGGACATCGAGGAAGCCATCCGCGCTTTCATGGAGGACTGGAAGGATCTCCCTGAAAAAGAAGCCCTTGTCCTCATGGGCCACGGCACCACCCATTATGCCAATACTGCCTATGCAGCCCTTGACTATACCTTCAAGGATCTGGGCTACTCCAACGTTCTCATCGGAACTGTAGAAGCTTACCCGTCCATTCCGTCCATTCTCCGCGGTCTGAAAGAACTTCAGCCCGAAAAGATTCACCTGACTCCCTTCATGATCGTGGCCGGAGACCACGCCACCAACGATATGGCCGGCGAGGAGGAAGACTCCTGGAAGAATCAGTTTGAGGCCGCCGGATATACCGTCGAATGTCACTTAAAAGGACTTGGCGAGTATGAAGGAATCCGGAAAATCTTTTTAAAGCATATTGAAGAGAGCAAGTAAGCATTCTGGAGATTTTACTTGCGTCCTGCTGCCAAATGTGCTATAGTAA
>ERZ827488.2424-NODE-2424-length-18143-cov-4.808437_pt1 | contig 18143 bp, 19 predicted proteins | sample MGYA00519771_ERZ827488 | MGnify/ENA primary metagenome ERZ827488 (study PRJEB31778, sample SAMEA3449323) | human gut metagenome | biome: human gut; feature: human-associated habitat; material: faeces | place: United Kingdom | collected 2010/2012 ... | reverse complement strand
ACAGACTTTAATTGCAAAGTATAAAAAAGAAATCCCTCAGCAGGATCGCATCTTTGTTGCTGATGATCTTCTGGTAACGTTTGATCTCATCCGGTGTCTTCATACGAAGCTCACGCAGAAGCTCTTCCAGTTCTTCTTTATTTACCACGATCTTTGTAGAAGAGAGTGGCTGGAATTTACAACTGTCTACATACTCCTCGATTTCTTCAATAATCTGCTCAATTCTGCTGCTCATCGTTATCACTCCTATTTTTTATTCTGATTTCTGGTTCTAGTTCTAATTTAAAGATGCCTTACGGATTGTTTTGTACTTCGCACTTTCTCAATCCTGCTTTGACACTTCCATTTTTTGATATATCTTCTCAATCACCGACTCCGGCACAAATTTGGAGATATCGCCATGGTAGCTGGCGATCTCTTTGACCGTTGTCGAACTTAAGTAGGCATATTCCAGACTGGTCGATAAGAAAATCGTATCAATATCTGAGCGCAGGATGCGGTTGGTCTGCGACATCTGCAGTTCGTAATCAAAATCGGTGATCGCCCGCAGACCCCTCACCATAAACTGTGCTCCGCAGTTCCTTGCAAAATCTACGGACAGACCATCAAATGCCTTTATTGTCACATTTCCGATATCCTTGGTGACATCAGCTAATATATTAACACGTTCTTCGGCAGAAAACAACGGCGTTTTTGCACTATTTGTCAGCACACCGACGATCAGTTCATCCACCAGAACAGCGGAACGACGGATGATATCAAGATGTCCGAACGTAACCGGATCAAAACTTCCAGGGTAGACAGCTCTTCTCATAACTCCTTTTTCTCCTTCTCTATAAACATATGAACATTTGTCTTATATTCTTTGCGTTTCAGTACACGGAACCCAAATTCCTTAAGATAGGAAAAATCAGTCTCCAGAGATGCCTCTATAATGATCAGGGTACGCTCATCTGCCACTTTGCTGTCTTTTAAGCAGGAAAGGACTCGCTTTTCCAGCTCCTGGTTGTAAGGAGGGTCCATAAAAATGACACCAAAGCTCTCCTTGCCGTCCTCGATCTCACGTCTCAGACGATCCAGTGCAGCAAAAACATCTGACTGCACAACAAAAGCATCCGCGTCCAACCTAGTAAACTTCAGGTTTTCGCGGATGCAACACACTGCGGCAGGATTTTTTTCCACAAAGACTGCTTCCTTTGCTCCTCTGCTGAGTGCCTCAATCCCTATCGCACCGCTCCCGGAAAACAGATCCAGAAAACGGATACCGTATAGTTCATCCTGTATCATATTAAAAAGCGTTTCTTTAATCCGGTCCGTGGTCGGTCTGGTCTCCATTCCGGGAACCGTCTTAAGTGCCAGTCTCCTGGCTTTGCCTGCGATAACTCTCATAATTTCTTCCTTTGTTCTGTGTTTTTTCTATTATAAAGGTTTTCACACTTCACGTCAAGCCGAAAAAACAGGAAAACAACGGAAGCAAGCAGCATTTGTGAGCTTATGTATCAAAGAATTCTTTCGTTTTTGATGCTTCCGGTCTCTTTAAATACTTCCCACTCTGAGATATTGACTGCATGGTCACCGATACGTTCCAGATATTTTGCAACCATCAGAAGATCCACACAGGCATCGGTGTCTTTTTTGCCTTCTTTCAGGCAGGCAACCAGTTCCTCTTTCACCTGGTTGAAAAGCTCATCAATCTTATCGTCTCTCTTATAAAATTCTTTTGCCTGCTCTTTATCTCTTGCCATAAAAAGCTCTACCCCATCACAGAGGATCTTTCTGGTCTCTTCGAGCATCTCCGGCATGGACGGTGCATACTCTTTGTAGCTGATGCCGTTCAGACGCACTGCCATATCTGCGATATCCGCTGCATGGTCACCGATACGTTCCATGTCACCGACTGCTTTCATAACAGAAGATACGATACGCAAATCACTTGCCAGCACCGGCTGCTGCCTGGTCAGAAGCAGCAGGCATTCTGCTTCAATCTTACGCTCCATCTCATTGATCTTACGGTCATTTTTCTGGATTCTGTCCAATTCTTCCAGATCATTAAGTGCAATCGCTGAGAGCAGATCTGCAAAAGCCTGCTGAATCCCCTTTCCCATGGCATCCATGTTTTCGCGAAGAGTCTCCAGTTCGTGTTCAAAATTCATTCTCACTGACATTGTTTTTCCCCCAATCAACCAAAACGTCCTGTAATATAATCTTCGGTCCTCTTATCCTGCGGTCTCGCAAAGATGTCATCGGTATGGTTAAACTCGATCACTTCTCCTACCAAGAAGAATGCGGTGTCATCCGATACACGTGCTGCCTGCTGCATGTTATGGGTGACAACAACAACCGTATATTTTTTCTTCAGCTCTACCATCAGCTCTTCAATTTTTAAAGTAGAGATCGGATCAAGTGCCGATGTCGGCTCATCCATCAGAAGCACGTCCGGCTGTACGGCCAGTGCTCTTGCAATACAGAGACGCTGCTGCTGTCCGCCGGAAAGCCCCAGTGCTGATTTTTTCAAGCGGTCTTTTACCTCATCAAAGATCGCTGCTCCACGCAGACTCTCTTCCACAATCTGATCGAGTGTCGCTTTATCTTTAATGCCATGGATCCTCGGTCCATAAGCGATATTATCATAAATGCTCATCGGGAATGGATTTGCCTGCTGAAATACCATACCCACTTTTTTTCGAAGCAGTGTGGTATCTGCCTTCGGACTGTAGATATCTTCTCCGTCAATCAGGACTTTTCCTTCTATTTTTACGTTCTCAACCAGGTCATTCATACGGTTTAAGCACTTCAGAAAGGTGGATTTACCGCATCCGGACGGACCGATAAATGCAGTGATCGCATTTTCCCGAATCTCCATATTGACATGTTTTAACGCATGGTTCGTTCCGTAGTGCAGGTTCAGATCCTGCACACTGATTTTTGTATTTTCCATGGTGATGCTCCTCTTTCTTTTATTTCATCCGCGTTACATCGAAACGCTTCGCCAGATATTTTGTCAGGAAATTGATGCACAGTACGATTACAAGAAGTACAAATGCAATTCCAAACGCTACATTATATTCTGCTTTTGAGCTGCTAAGATACAGCTGGATCGTCAAAGTTCCGCCCGGCTGCAGGATCTTGGAAAGCCATCCTCCCGCTTTCGGGAGCAGATAACCGCTTCCTGCCGTAAAGAGCAGGGCTGCTGATTCTCCGACGATACGTCCGATCGCCAGAATCACTCCGGTGATGATGCCGGGCATGGCAGACGGAAGCAGGATTGTACGGATCATGTGCCATTTTGTTGCTCCCATGCCAAGTGCTCCGCTCCGGTAAGAATCCGGAACCGTACGCAGAGCTTCCTGCGTGTTTCGCGTGATCAGTGGCAGGATCATAAGGCTCAAAGTCAGAGCACCGGTCAGCAGAGAATAACCAAGTTTCAGCGTTGTTCCAAAAAACACGCTTCCGAAAAGTCCGAAAATAATCGATGGGATACCGGAAAGTGTCTCAGTCGTAAATTCAATGATCCTTACGATCTTGCCCGGTTTGGCATACTCATTCAGATAAATGGCACTTCCCACACCGATCGGCGTTGCGATCACCAGCGTGATCACGATGATATACAGCGTATTGACAATATTTCCGGCAATGCCGACCGTTCCTTTTCTTGCACTTGTTACCGTTGTCAGAAACTCCAGGCTTACACTTCCGATTCCTCTTACCGTTACATAACAGATGATCATCAGAAGAACAGAAACTGCTATGGCTGCTGACAGATAAATGCATCCGTACAGGAACTTGTCCATGCCATGTGTTTTTTTATTATAAATTGAATTCTCACTTTGCATCGTCGTCTATTCCCTTCTTCAGTATCCGTGTCAGAACCACATTGATCAGCATGATGAATACAAACAGCACCAGACCGATCGTGAATAAAACCTGTCTGTGTAAATCTGCTGCATATCCCATTTCACTTACGATCGCTGTTGTCAGAAAACGAACCGAATTGAATGGGAACGGCGGATTTACCGAACTTCCTGCTACTAAAGTGATCGCCATCGCTTCGCCGATTGCTCTTCCTGTTCCAAGTACGATGGCTGTAATGATACCGGATTTTGCAGCCGGGATCATCACCTTGAAAATAGTCTGGATATGGGAGGCTCCCAAAGCCAGCGATGCTGATTTCAGATTCTGCGGTACTGCTTTCAGTGCAGACTCACTGATATTTATTACCGTTGGGAGGATCATAATCGCCAGTACGATCACAGCTGAAATCAGGTTCGCTCCTCCGGTGAACTGGTGTGTTTTTGAATTTTGAAAGAGAAACAGCTCCAGTTTGTACATTACCGGATTGAGCACCAGGATGCCGACCAGTCCGTAAATAACCGAAGGAATGCCTGCCAGAAGTTCCACCGCCGGTTTTACAACGGCTGCCAGTTTTTTCGGTGCAGCTTCCGCAAGAAAGACTGCGGTCAGAATACCGATCGGCACACCGATCAGGATGGCAAGTGTCGTTCCTACGATCGATGTGAGGATAATGTACAGGATACCGTAGGATGGCGTTGCCGCCGTCGGTGCCCAGACACTTCCAAAGAGAATGTCAAGGAGACCGACTTTGAAAATCGCAGGGGTTCCGCTAATGATCATGTAGAGTGTGATCGAAAAGACTGCCACAACTGCAACGACCGAACATATGGTAAAGATGATCTGTGCCGTTGTTTCTACCGCCGAGCGAGATCCTTTTGCACTTAAAATACTGAATTTGCTTTTCTTATCGTCCATTCTTTACACCAAGCCTTCGTTTTTTCCAGTTAGTCTACAGTGATCAGACCTACGGAGCTGATCAGATCTTTTCCTTCTGCGGAAGAAAGATAGTCAAACAGTGCCTGTACCGGTTCGCTCTGTTCTGAGATCTCTCCTTTTGTCGCCATAACAAACGGGCGGCTCAGGAAATAGTTTCCTGCTTTGATGTTTTCTGCTGTCGGCTCTACACCTTCCAGTTTCAGGGCTTTTACCGTGTCATCCAGGACATCCAGAGATACGTATCCGATGGAGCCCGGTGTGGAAGCTACTTTTGCCATAACAGCTCCGGTGCTGTCCAGTTCGCTTGCATATGTACATTTATCTGCAACATCCAGCAGTTCTTCAAAAGCTCCTCTCGTACCGGAACCTGCTTCACGTCCGATCACAACGATCGGCGCGGAGTCTCCGTCTACATCTGCCCAGTCTGTGATCTCACCTGTGTAGATCTGTGCCAGCTGTTCTTTTGTCAGATTCTCTACTTTTGTATCCGGATTTACTACAACTGCAATACCGTCGATCGCTACGATGTTTTCTACTGCACCATTCTGTTTTTCACTGTCTTCCAGTGCACGGGAAGAGTTTCCGATATCTACGCTTCCGGAAAGAAGGGATTCAATACCTGCGGAAGATCCGGTAAATTCTGCATTTACGGTTACATTCGGATATTTCTCCATAAAAGCTTCTGCAACGGCGTTTGCCAGTTTCTCCATAGAAGTACTTCCTGCCATGGTAATGCTGCCGCTCAAATCTGCGGAAGCTTCACTTGCTGCCTGTGTATCTTTGGCACTGTCTGCAGTGCTTTCAGCCGCCTGGCTTCCTGCCTCTGTCTGTGCTGCGTTTGTATCTGCCTTTGTCTCTGTTGTCGTGCCTGACTGTCCGCATGCTGCCAGACTTACTGCTGTCACTGCACAAATTCCTGCTAAAGCTGTCAATTTCTTAAGGTTCTTCATAATAATAATCTCCTCTCCTGACCTGCTGTGCCGTTTTCGTTTTATTTTTACCAGTTTTTCATTCGGCATCTGTCAGTTTCTGATTTTTCTGTTCTTTGTGAACAACCTTAAGATAACACAAAACCAGCCCACAAAAAGCATGGGCTGGTTAATCCTTGGTTATGTTTTTGTAAAGAAAATCTGCAATTGTAAAGAAATCGTAAAGCTTATCGGAATACGATCTCTCCGGTTTTTTCATCCATACTCTCTACAATAGCGAGAGATTCCAGGTGTACTCCCTGATCACGCAGGGCATCGCCACCTGGCTGGAAGCCTTTCTCGATCACGATACCGGCTCCGACCAGCTGTGCACCGGAATCTTTTACGATCTGGATCAGTCCCTCCATTGCCTTTCCGTTTGCCATAAAATCATCGATCAGTAACACTTTGTCATCCGGTCCGAGAAACTCCCTGGAAACGATGATGTCGTAGATTCTTCCGTGAGTATAGGACTCCACCTGTGTGGTATAGACATCTCCTGCGATATTTTTGGTCTGCGTCTTTTTTGCAAAGACAACCGGAACGTTGAAAACTTCGGCAACAACACAGGCAATACCGATACCGGATGCCTCGATCGTCAGGATCTTTGTGATCTCTTCCCCTTCAAATCTGCGTTTGAACTCTTTTCCGATCTCACGGAACAGGGATACATCCATCTGATGATTCAAAAAGCTGTCCACTTTCAGCACATTGCCTTCTCTGATCTTGCCGTCTTTTCTGATTCTGTCTTTGAGTATCTGCATTTCTTTATCCTCCATCATCGTTTCGTTCATTTTATTTTGATATACATCATCAGTTTTTTCAATTTTACCCTCTATAGCCTTAAATGTCAATGTACAGAAAATGTATTTTGACCCACAACGCTGAAGCCACTGAACAATTACCAGAATTTTACAAAATCTTCTGACCTTCTGCCAGCAAAACTTTCAGAATACCGGCCAGAAACATAACGGTCACCGGATTCATTTTACATTTCCGAAGCAGCACGATGCAAAGGCCGAACAGAATCACCATACCCCAGTCGGTATCCGGCAGACGGATCACAGTCTGTCCGTTCCAGAAGGCAGAAACCAAGATGGAAATGCCGGCCGATGCGATCAGTGCAATCACTGCCGGACGCAGGGAAGAAAGAACACCCTGAAGTGCTGTGAGCTTTTGATATTTTAAATAGAAGTAAGCAATAAATGTAACCAAAATACAGGACGGCAGAATACATCCAAACGTTGCAATCAGAGCTCCCGCAAGCCCTGCCGTGTTCATTCCGACAAACGTAGCTGCATTTGTGGCGATCGGGCCAGGTGTCATCTGTGAGATTGTGACAAGATCTGCGAACCCTTTCCCATCTAACCAGTGATACGTGTCCACTACCTGGTGCTGTATCAGAGGCATTGCCGCATAACCGCCTCCAAAACTGAACATTCCAATCTGAAGAAATGCAAAAAATAATTTCAGATAAATCATGATGTTTTCCTCTTTCCGTACTTTGAACGTAAGAATCCCAACAGACCGCTTGCGATCACAATGTATACAACATTGACTTGAAACACCGTTGCCGCCAGAAAGGCAACTGCCATAATGATCCAGGAAATGGCATCTTTTTGTTTTGCCACCTCACCCGCCATCTCATATACCACAACAGCGATCACTGCCCCGACTCCGGCCTGCATGCCAAGCAGCATCTGGCTTACAATAAAATTTTTGCAGAAGATCTGATAACAGACCGAGATTGCCGCAATGATCACAAACTGCGGAAGCAATGTCCCAAAGACGGCTGTCACCACGCCGGTAAGCCCTGCCAGCTTATAGCCGACTGCGATCGCTCCGTTCACTGCCACAGCTCCCGGTGCTGACTGTGCGATCGCCACCAGATCCAGCATCTCATTCTCATCGATCCAGTGATACTCATCAACAAATTTCTTTTTCATCAGACTCACGATTACATAGCCTCCGCCAAACGTGAATGTACTGAGATAAAACGTAGACAGAAAAAGTTTCCATAAGACAGTTTTTTTTGATTTTAACTCCATATCCATACCTCTTTTGTGCTTTTTATGCTTAAAAGGATGTCACAACGAAAAGTCTGAAATCACGATGTACCTGTGCAGAAATAATGTTATGACTTGATGACCTGATCAGGCATCCCCTGACAATTTTAGCACATCTTCTTTGCAAAATACATCTTTTTACATAATCTTTACGTTTCCCTTCGTGACGGATCATTCCTCTTTTTCCTCTTTTTCACAGGACTTGTGTCTCTGCCCCAGCAGCTGATCTACATACGTGCTCAGTCCCGCCACAAGGATTCCCTGCACGACCGCCGTAAAAACTGCCATTGCGATCTCCTGTCTTGTCTGAAATTCTGTCGTTGCAAACACATACAGACCGGCAAGCAATATACCGAGAATCCCGAGAACTCCGGGAACATACTGGTTTTGTATGGTCTGAGAATGTTTCAGCCCAATGCCAACAAAATATAAAACCAGTGCCACTGCCAATAGCTCTGGTTTTATATAATCGGTGATCTGCATGATAGACTCCCCACGCTGTTTTTACTATAATATTCCGAAACAAGCAGAAAGTTGCCAATATCTGATATCTGCAAAAAGCTTTTTCTTCCAATCTTGCAAAAAAATTCACCCACCGCTTAGTGCTCTGCACACTTGAAGCGGGGGAATGCTTCTCTGCGTTCAAAAAATCAGAATCCACTGACTGCTTCGGATGCGTACTGAAGAACCAGCACTGCATCAGCGGTATCTGCCACACCATCACCGTTTACATCTGCACTTGCTGCATCTTCTGCAGAAAGTGTGGCAATCTCAGCTGCCGCACGCAGGATTTCCACGGTGTCGTTTGTTGTGATCTGACCGTCACCGTCTACATCACCCAGAAGTCTTGCTTCTGCAATCTTGAAAGTGAGGCTCTTAACAGCTTCATTGACTTCACTCTGCAGTGCCTGATTGTTTTCATAAACTGCTTTTGCTGCTGCAAGTTCTTCATCCAGACCTTCGATCGTAGCCGCTACATATCTGCTGTTTTCCGCCAGAATGCTTTCTGCTTTTTTGATCATTGATTCCAGAGCTGCCTTGTTGCCTTTCATCTTAAGTCCGACAATGGCATCCATGATCTGATTGTAAGCTTCATTGATCTCTGCATCGGATTTTCCGTCTTTACCCAGGATTTCTTCTGCATGGGCAACTGCATCCTGCAATGCTTTTGCAGTGTCATCGGTATACTTGCCGCTGTTCTTTTCCAGAAGCTCGTTTGCTGCATCTGTCAGTTCTCTTAAGGAACGGATATCTGCTCTTTCCATCAGTGCCTGCATGCTGTCTGCAATCGCATTTGCTGCTGCATCTGCTTCTTCCTGAGTTGCATCTGGTTTTGCCAGAATTTCTTTTCCGGCTTTTACTGCTGCTTCCAGTGCGGAAACATCTGCATAATCTCCCGAATTTGCCAGAGTCTTTTCTGCTACTTCAATGATCGCTTCCAGATGTACCTTGTTTGTTCCGTATTCCATAGCATTGATCGCCTGTGTCATCTGAATGATGGCTGCCTGGATCTCAGAATCCGTTGCATTTTCTTTATCCAGAACTGCTTTTGCTGCTGCAAGGGCTGTTCTCATGGTTTCTGCACTTTCTGCTGTGTATTCAGAAAGATCCTGACTTGCCCATGCCTTGTACAGTTTTTCCAGATTTTCAATGTATTCAGACTGTCTTACAAAATGCAGCCAGTTCAGGTTGGAACCGCTCTCTGTGAACTCGATACGGAGTGTATGAACTCCTGCTTCCAGTTTGATCTGCTGTGCTTCCAGTGTGGTCCATTTCTGCCATCCGCCGGTGTTGACTGCCTTGAAACTTGCAATCTTTGTGCCGTCTGCCAGAATATCAAATGCTCCGCCGCCTGCATTGGATGCAGAACGTGCAGACAGGCTGTAAGTTCCGCTCTTGGCAACGTTGATCTGATACTGTGTCCATGCTCCTGCATCACAGTAACCGAGGTCTTTTCCGCCATCTTCGTCAGATGTATTTTCGCCCCTTGCCGTCTGTGACCAGAGAATATTTTCTGCTGCTTTAAAGTATGTGTCATCACCGATGTCTACTGTCACCGGATTGAGGATCTTTTCTTTAAAGATGTTCACTTTCATGATCATCTTCACAAGACGTTCTGCACAGTCTTCCAGATCAGAACGTTTCAGGATGCCTTTCTTCAGGGCCGCTTTTAAAGTTGCCGGAGAACCGCTTGGCATTTTGACATCATTTCCTGCCAGGACTTCTCTTGCATGATTGGAGTTGTTGCCCCAGTCTGTCATAAAGATTCCTTCATATCCCCATTCACCGCGGGTGATGTTTGTCAGGAGATCTTTATTTTCAGATGTTTCGATTCCGTTTAAGAAGTTATAAGAAGTCATAATGCTCCAAGGCTTTGCTTCTTTGACTGCAATTTCAAAACCTTTCAGGTAGATTTCACGCAGTGCACGTTCACTGACTCTGGAATCGCTGCTGTTTCGGTTTGTCTCTTTGTTGTTTGTTGTAAAATGCTTCAGTGTAATGGAAACGCCTTTTGACTGGCAGCCTTCTGTGATCGCAGCAGCCATTTTTCCGGTAATCAGAGGATCTTCGGAATAGTACTCAAAGTTACGTCCGCAAAGCGGATCTCTGTGGATATTCATACCAGGTGCAAGCCAGATATCAATACCATTGTTGTGTGCTTCCACTGCTGCCGCTTTTCCTACCTGCTTCACCAGATCTACATCCCAGGTACTTGCAAGAAGTGTGGAGATCGGCCATGCAGTACAGGTTGTACCGATACGGATACCCTGCGGACCGTCTGCTGTCATCGCATTTGGAATACCGTATTCCATCAGATTTCCCATACCGCCGGTATTTGCAACACCGGTATTTGTCTGACCACCCATCAGTTCGCAGAGCTGGTCATCACTTAACTGTGCCAGGAAATCATCCATAAGTTCCGGATTATTATAAACATCCACCAGCATGATCTTGCCGCTGTCTGCCGGTTCAGAAGCTGGTGTATCTTCGGCTGTACGGACTTTTTTTGCTGCCGCACTCTTCAGGCTCTGTGTTGCTGTCTGTTTCTTTTCTACCAGAATATAATCGATATTCGGGTATTTATCCTTTTCGGATGCCCTCAGTGTGAGAATGCTGTGTCCTTTCGGAAGGGTTACGGTAACCGGTTCCAAATTTTCGAAATTGTACCATTCGCTCTTGCCGCTTCCGTCACCTGTCTGTTTTGCATTGATCGTTGCCGGGAATTTCGTTCCGTCTACTTCCATACCTGGATCAAAATCGAATGCCGCACGGCCATTTGCCACATTTAATATCACATTATAATCTCCGGCTTCTTCAACATTCAGATAGTAGCTCACATAGTTTCCGGCATAATTCATATAAGCCAGGCAAGTCCCTGTGTAATCATCTTTTGTAAAGTTTTCGGTGCGTACTGCGTTGTTGCCTGTCGTACCGGCTGCATCGTATTTTTCTGCCTCAATCTTGTTCGCACCTTCTGCTTTGATGACTTTATTGTACAGTTCCTCCTGATCGCCAACACGTCTGAACAGTATATAATCATAGTTTGGATTATTTTTATTTGCCGTGAAACGAACCAGGTTCACGCCCTTGTCAAGATTGATGTAAAATGGTTCACATTCTTCAAAATTATACCACTCGGAAGCACCATTTCCATCACCGGTCTGCTGTGCATTAAATGAAATACCCGGCTGCTGCTGACCGTTTACTGCAACGGTAAAACAGTTTTGGATCTCTGGATAGCCATTTGCCATACACATGATCACTTCATATTTGCCGGCCTCTTCTGCGGTCAGCTCATATTCCATGTATCTGCCTGCTTCATTTAAATATGCCAGGCATTTTTTCATCTGCAGATTATCATCATAAAATGTTTCCATACTCAGGTTTCCGGAAGAATTCAGGAAGTTCTCTGCTTCTACTTTTGTCGTTCCTTCTGCCGGAACCGTGTAATGCGGATTCATTTCATCTGAATTCGTCCTGAGATCTTCGTATGTGCCGTCTGCCAGAAGTCTCTTCTTTAACTGAACCGGTGCACACTGCTGTGAAAGCTGCTCGGTAACTTCAGTATCTTCTACTTTATAGGTATAACGTACGCCATGTTCCCCGGCATCTTTGATGGAATTGCCGACGTAGATCTTGTAATCTCCGGCTTCCATAAAGTATGCGGATTTCTGAACTTTTCCGGTGTCATCGTAACTTGACATATCACTGATCGCATACGTCATTGTCAACTCCTGCGATTCGCCCGGCTGCAGCAGTTTTGTCTTTGCAAACGCTGCCAGCTCTTTTCCAGGTTTGCCCAGCTCTCCCTGCGGGGCTGAGAAATAAACCTGCACGACCTGTTTGCCGGCTACCTTTCCGGTATTCGTAACAGTCGCTGTCGTAACCATATTTTCTCCGTCTACTTTGACGTTTACATTGTCTGTTTTAAAAGTTGTGTAGGATAATCCATATCCAAAATCGTAATTCACTTTCGTATACTCTGGATCAAAAGTTTCAAAAAAACGATATCCGACAAACACATCTTCTTCATAATTTACATAAGAATTCGATTCATAAAATGTATCGGAACTTGGATAATCCTTATAATCTTTCGCAAATGTATCCACAAATTTACCGGATGGGTTTACATCTCCAACCAGCACGTCTGCTGTGGCAAGTCCACCTTCCATACCTGCCTGCCATGCCATCAGCACAGAATCGATACCCGGAATGTCTTTGATCCATTCCGTATCCAGAACGGCACCGACATTCAATACAACAACCGTCTTTTTAAATTTCGCTGCCACTCGTGTCAGAAGCTCTGTCTCTGCATCTGACAGATAGTAGTCACCTTTTGATGCACTGCGGTCGCTTCCCTCCGAAGAATAACGTCCGATCGTCACAATTGCGGTGTCTGCATTTTCTGCCGCAGCATTTAACATATCATCGGTAACCGTAATATTTGCATCGTTTTTAATGCCTTTTTCACTGACCTGTTTCGTATAAAAATCTACCAGCGGCTGATAGAGGGTGACCTTTCCTTCTTCTTCCTTGATCTGCATCCCCTGGAGAATGTTGTGCGTATAATCCACGTTCGTTGCACCGCTTCCTCCGCCGCCTCGTACATAATCAATCATTGCACGCCCAAACATGGCAACTTTTTCGCCCTGTGCCAATGGCAGTGCACCATCATTTTCCATCAGAACCATACCTTCACCTGCCACCTGTCTGGACAGATCAATATGCTCCTGCGGCGATTTCGCCTGTACATTCAGAATACCGGCTGCCGGTATCGCTGCAGCAACCATTGCTGTCGAAAGAATGGCTGCCATAATCTTTCTAAATCTCATCTTCATATGATTTCTCTCCCTTCTGCCAGAATTTCGCTCCTTCTGGATTCAATCAGGTTCATGCTTTCCACAGGCAATTCTTTTCTCTTCCCTCCTTCTCACTTTTGTACTCGACAGTGCCTTTCTGTCTGATTTTCGTTCTCAATGTTTATACATTTTACCATGTTTGATTTATTTTTTCTATGTAATTTTATACGATTTACCACTATTTTTTTATTTTTTGTTTTAAATTCTTATATATTTTGTACAAAATTGTTTTCTGTTTTTCATGTTCCAAAACGTATGCGAACGCAAAAAAAAGGGGGGTCTCCCCCCCTTGACGTTTACTGATTGATGACAGCCTGGATCTGTTCCATCAGCTGATCGTAATTTGCCTGATCATCGATTCCTCCCATCAGAGGCTCGCCTACGATATTTCCGTCTTTATCTACAAGAACTGTTGTAGGAAATGCCATAATGCTGCTGGCATATTTTCCAATTGCTGAATCTGAAGCAACCGTCAGGTTTTTGTAGGAAGCACCCTGTGCTTTTAAAATTTCCTGTGCTTCTTTGATTCCGTCCTCATTGTTATCTAACGTGTCTGTATTGATGCCGACAACTTCTCCGCCCATTGTCTTAAGTGTTTCATTTAATTCATTCAGTTTGGAAAGTTCTTCAACGCATGGCTTACAACCGCTGAACCAGAAGTTTACAACGGTGACCTTGTTATTCTTGAAAACGCTTTCATCGACATCCTTTCCATCCAGATCTTTTCCCGTGAAATCCTGGAATAAGCTGATAGATTCATCTGATTCTGAGGATCCACCATTGGCAGAATCCGCTTCTGCAATCTCTTTTTCAATTGCTGCAATCTCTTCTTCAATGCCGCGGATCGTCTCAATGTCTTTGCACAGCGTATCATATTCTTCTTCCGTGAAAGAATCTTTATTAGATTCAACGATGCCTGCAAGGACATCTGCATAGTTTTCACTCAGGCTCTCACCGGCACTGTTCTTGTTCATAAGACCAAATACCTTGTCCCAGGCATCTTTGTGGTCAGCAAAAATCTGATTTTCCTGCTGATAAAGGTCATCTCTTTTTTTGCTTTGTTCATCCATGCTTGCGGTATCTGCCGTGGAAGCAGATTCCTGTTTTTTATTGTCTGCTGACGGAGCCTGATTGTTGCCACAGCCTGTAAAAGCAAGAAGTACGGATACTGCAAGTGATGCAGCGATTACTTTTTTGAATTTGTTTTTCATGATTTTAAATCTCCTTTTCCATTTGATTTTTCTTATTGATCGTCAGCCTGTTTTTTCTTTGAAAATCCGTAATGATAGCATACTGCATCCACCGGACAGGCTTTCATACATTCTCCGCAGCGGATACACTCCGGATGGTTTGGTGTTTCTGTTACTTTGACGTCCATTTTGCAGGCCCGGATGCATTTCCGGCAGCCTATGCATTTTTTGTGATCCACCTGGATTTTAAGAAAGGATACTCTGTTGAACAGTGAGTAAATGGCACCAAGCGGACAGATCCATTTACAGAACGGACGGTAAAACAGAATACTCAGGACAATGAAAAGCACAAGGATCGTAAACTTAAATGTAAAAAGATGTCCAAGTGCAGAACGAATTCCTGAATTTGCAAAGGCGAGCGGAAGTGCACCTTCAAGGACGCCCTGCGGGCATATGTACTTACAGAAAAACGGATCTCCCATGCCAAGTGAATTTGTTACAAATGCCGGAAGCAGTATAACAAAGACAACCAGGATCACGTATTTCAGATACCGCAGAGGTTTCATCTTTGCAGTGGAAAACTTTTTGCCCGGAATCTTATGCAGCAGATCCTGAAACCATCCGAACGGGCAGAGAAAGCCACAGATAAACCGTCCCAGCAGAACTCCCAGCAAGATAAAAAAGCCTGTGATGTAATAGGTGAACTTAAACTTTGAAGAACCGACTACAGCCTGAAAAGCTCCGATCGGACAGGCACCCGTGGCGGCCGGACAAGAGTAACAGTTCAGTCCCGGCACACACATTGTCTTTGCTTTTCCCTGATAAATTTTCCCTTTAAACAGATTCGGGATGTGAATGTTTGTAAGCAGCACTGCAGCTGCCTGGATCCATCCGCGGAAACGGGCTGGAATGTTTTTGGCTGATTTTATTTTTTTATCCAATTCCGACACACTCCATACATATTTTTATTGCCTTACTAAGTACAACTGCAGATTCCCCGCGGAAAATTCCGGCAAGAAAAAACAGCATACCTGCTGCAAGCAAAAGAATCTGTGTTGCTTTTTCTGATTTCATCAAGACACTCCTTTCCTTATTTACAGTCCTTTTATTGACCTTTCGATGATTGCATTATACAATAACAGGTGTAAAATTCCTGTTAAGAAAAGAGAGAAAAAATTGAGATTATTAGTTGTTGAAGATGAAAAAAAATTATGTGATATGATTGCAAAAAGCCTGCATCAGGCCGGTTATGAAGTGGATACGTGCAATGACGGAGAAGAGGCACTTGAGATGATCTGTGCGGAAATGTACGATCTGATCGTACTTGACCTTAACCTTCCGGGAATGGACGGAATGGATATCCTCAGAGAACTTCGCAAAGAAAATGAAGAGACAAAGGTACTGATCCTTTCTGCAAGAAGTCAGATCGCAGATAAAGTTGAAGGGCTGGATGCCGGTGCAAATGACTATATGGAAAAACCATTTCATCTGCTGGAACTGGAAGCTCGTGTCAGAAGTCTGACCAGAAGAAAATTTGTACAGAAAAATGTCTGTCTGGAATGCGGTGCTCTTCGTTTCAACACAAGAGAACGAACAGCGTATGCAAAAGAGACCCCTGTTGCACTGACAAGAAAAGAGAATGGGATCCTGGAATATCTTCTTCTGAACCAGGGGCGGCCGGTCAGTCAGGAAGAACTGATCGAACATGTCTGGGATTCTTCTGTGGACAGTTTCAGTGGTTCGATCCGGGTCCATATGTCTTCTCTCCGGAAAAAGCTGAAGGCAGAACTTGGTTACGATCCGGTCGTAAATAAGATCGGAGAGGGTTATAAAATAGGAGGAAATAACAAAACATGAGAAAAATATCACTCCAGTGGAGACTGACGATCCTTACTACGGTGCTGATCACGGTATTGTGCGGATGTCTTACGTTTTTCCTGTATAAGAACGGAGTTTATTATTTTAACACGCTTCAGGAAACCGTAACGGATCAGAATGGGACACCCGATGCGATCTACATTGATATTCCGGATGATGAATGGGATGATTTTGCAGCACAGTTTTCCATGAAAGTCTATCATTCAAAATCCGCTTACAGAAATCAAAGCTTTTTAATCACTGCTCTTGTAGCACTGTTTGGCGGAGCCGTGACGTATTTTGTCAGCGGCCGGGCACTGAAGCCGCTCATAGAATTCTCAGAAACCGTAGAAAAAGTTCAGGCACAGAATCTGACGGATTGTACGATCGTAGAAAATAAGATTACAGAACTGGACAGACTCCGCAGTTCTTATAACAAAATGCTTCTGCGGCTTTCGGAATCATTCGAGACGCAGCGTCAGTTCACCGGAAATGCAGCACATGAGCTGCGGACTCCTCTGGCATTAATCCAGGCACAGCTAGATCTCTATCACACAACAAGCCATCCTGAGTGTGACGCTGCAGCACAAGAGACGATCCAGATGGTAACAGAACAGAACGAGCGTCTTACCAGGCTGGTCCGGACACTTCTTGACATGAGCGAGCTGCAGAGCGTGGCACGTAATGACAAGATCGAACTTCACAGTCTGATTGAGGAAGTACTGACTGATCTGGAACCTCTGGCACAGGAAAAAAACGTTGAACTGATCCAAAAAAACCAGAACCTGAGGGATGAAAAAGCAGAAAACAAAACTGCTGATCTGATCCTGACAGGAAGTGATATCCTGATCTACCGGATGCTTTATAATCTTGTGGAGAATGCGATCAAATATAATCACACCAATGGAAACGTTACCGTATCAGCAGTCCGCATGAAGAATACCGTTGTTCTTACTGTCGCAGATACGGGAAACGGAATTGAGGAATCGTTCCGGGAACAGATCTTTGAACCCTTCTTCCGGATAGACAAATCAAGAAGCCGGGAACTTGGCGGTGTAGGTCTCGGGCTTGCACTGGTACGTGAGATTGTCCGGGTGCATGACGGAACGATCGAAGTTCATGGAAATGAGCAGGGCGGAACGACATTTGAAATAACGATGGGTTTGTAAGAAAAATAGAACAGGCAGCATGGAACAAAAGTTAAAAATGGTATGAATACGCCAAAAATATTTCATATATCTGAGGAGGTAAAACATGGACGAAAGATTACAGAAACAACTGGATTTTGCACTGGAAATTGATAAGGAGAAAAATATTTTCCGACAGACACATCTGTCCGGTCACGGACGCAATGAAAACGATGCGGAACATGCATGGCATATGGCGATCATGGCATACCTGCTACGGGAATATGCAAATGAAAGGGTAAATATTGAACGGGTAATGATCATGTGCCTGATCCACGATATTGTGGAAATTGATGCAGGAGACACGTATGCGTATGATGCCGAAGGGCTCAAAACACAGAAAGCCCGGGAGGAAGCCGCAAAAGAACGGATCTTTTCTCTTCTTCCTGATGATCAGAAAAAAGAGCTTTCCGCACTGTTTGATGAATTTGAGGCAAATGAAACGCCGGAATCAAGATTTGCACATGCGATGGACAATCTGCAGCCTCTGATGCTCAATAACAGCAATGGCGGTGGCGACTGGAGAGAACACGGTGTCAGTGCCAAGCAGGTTTATGCAAGACAGAACAAAACAAAAGACGGATCCCTGGAACTTTTTGAAGTGATCGATGAAATTTTGCAGAAACATATCCGGCTTGGGAATCTCAAATAAAAATTGACCGTTGGTTTCCCGGCAGGTGTAAAGAACTGAAATGCCGCACATTTTAAAATAGTGTTTGCAAAAGAA
>ERZ827488.2420-NODE-2420-length-18177-cov-3.334511_pt1 | contig 18177 bp, 10 predicted proteins | sample MGYA00519771_ERZ827488 | MGnify/ENA primary metagenome ERZ827488 (study PRJEB31778, sample SAMEA3449323) | human gut metagenome | biome: human gut; feature: human-associated habitat; material: faeces | place: United Kingdom | collected 2010/2012 ... | reverse complement strand
CGCCGCGCACGATCAGGTCGTTGCGATAGCCCACGGGCGAGAACGACACGCCGGGATAGGAGCGCACGATGCGCGAGACGTCGCGGTTGGCGCCGGGACTCTTTTCGATCTCCCGCAGGCCGATCACCTGCAATCCGACGGGACTTTCGGCCGTGGCCCGGAACGGCGAAGGCACAACGGTCACGGCTTCGAGCTGCGTGGCGTCCTCCTCCAGCTCGATCTCGATAAAGGGCGTGGCCGCCGACACGATGTATTCCGGCGTAACGACGCTTTTGTAGCCCACCGACGAAGCCGACAGGCGGTGAATGCCGGGCCGTACGCGCCGGAGCGTAAAGTGTCCGGCGGAGTCGGTCGAGACGCCCTGCTGCTCCTGCCCGACCGGCACGACCGCCGCATAGGCCACGGGGCGCCGCGTCAGACGGTCGATGACGCGGCCGTTTACGGGATAGCCGCTCTCCGGCGTTCCGGCCGCCGCCCGCGTGCAGGCAAGCAGGGCAGCGAAGGCACATATGATTCGTAATCCGAGAGACATCATATGGCAAAAGTACAAAAAAAGTACAAAACCGTTCCGGTTTTCCAGCGGCTTCGCCCGGCAAATTCCCCGGCCGGTCCGCGAAGACTCCGCGGACCGGTTCCGCACGGCGCTCGCTCCAATAAAAAAGCCGTTTTTACCAACCGGATGTTTCGAACATTATTAATTCGATAAGCGAACAAACCGCAGCCAAGAAAAAAATCGGCGGTTTTCTTGGCCGCTCCGCAAAACGTATTATTATATTTATATATAATAATAAAACCGCCTGCAACTTTTTCCGCCGGAAAAACACCTTGAAAAATTTCACAAAAAGCTTGTATTTCAGCATATTATCTTTTACCTTTGCAAAACCATTACGACAGTGCCCGTCACTGCCGCGCCGTGCAGCCCCGTTCTTTTCGGAGGGTGTACCGGTTTTTCGACGCAACACCAGACAGACCACATTCCGAACCGGACAAACCGGTGAAATTGCAGCGCACGACACACGCTGTCCTCCGGTCGGTTCCATATGCTTTCGGAGGTCTCTGGCCGAAAATGTCTCACCAGTCGATTTATATAAAAATAAAAAGTTATGAGAAAGCAACATTACACAGCCGAAATTCCAGTTTCCAATCCCTACAACATTGCCGCGTTCGAGGATCTGGTATCCAATATCCAAGCGGGATACAACGAAGAAAAACGACTGAAGAACGCGGCTTTCGAATTCATGATCGACCGGGGGATTTATCTGGAATTTCACGAATGGCTGCACGCTCCCGAACACAAGGAGCACGGCAGCGACGTCATGGGGCGCTTGCGCATGTGCATGACGGGCAGCCGACTGACGAAAATTTTCAGCCGGTAACGGCCCTAAGACCGGATTCCGATACGACGCAACCGAGGCTCCGGCTCACACAGGACGAAAAAACCACTCCCAGACAGGGAGTGGTTTTTTCAAATCGGAAGGACGACCGCTTCCGGTCACTGCAGATAGACCCCGATGTTTCCGCTGATCTGCTGCAGCGATATTTCGCAGAGCTTGGTATTGTACTGCGCCGTGAGGATGCGCTCCTCGGCGTCGAGCAGGCTCTTCTGCGCCTCGCGCATCTCGATGCCGGGCAGATCGCCCAGCAGGTAACGCTCCATGGCGATCTCGTAGTTCTCGCGGGCGGCGATCAGATTTTCGGTTTCGAGCTGGATCACTTCGAGGTTGTTGCGGTAGGCCTGCCAGAAATTAGACAGATTCGCCATGAGCGACTGCTCCAGCTGCTGACGGGTCAATTCGGTGTTTTCGATCGTGATCCGGGCGTTGCGCTGCTCGCGGCGGCGGTTGCCGTCGAAGATCGTGAATCCCAGCTTCACCCCGGCGTTCAGCCCCAGCGTACCGCGCGACTGAGTGGCGCCGTTGCCGAACCGGTTGTAGGTGTATCCGTACCCGGCGGTCAGGTTCAGATAAGGGTAGAAGCGCGAACGGATGCTTTTCAGGTCCAGTTCGGCCAGCGTGTTGTCGTGCCCGGCCAGCAGCAGCGAAGCGTTCGCAGCGCGCGTTTCAGCCTCCAGACGATCCCATTCGAGTGTGCTGTTCACCTCGATCAGCGAATCGCAGATCGAAAGCCTGCCGTTGAGATCGTCGTTGGCCAGCAGTTCGTTGATGCGGATGCGCGATGCGGTCACCAGCTCGTGCTGGGACATGTATTTCGAACTGTCTGCATTGAAATCCACACGCGCCTGCAACAGGTCGAGACGCGAGAAGCTGCCGATCTTGAACCGCTCTTCGGTAATTCGCAGCCGCTCGCGCGAGAGCTGCACCGCATAACGGAAATTACTCAGGCGCAGGGTCTGCTGCACATAATTGTAATACTCGGCCGTAAGCGTGGCGACGAAGTCCTCGATCGTGATGCGGGTCCTGAGCGCCCCCATCTGCTGCAACTCCTGCAGCCGCTTGTAGTTGGTGCGGATGCGGAATCCGTCGAAAAGCGTCCAGTTCACCGCAACGCCGGCGTCGAAGGTCTGATCGTAAATGCCGTTTTCGGTCACGGCGTCCCCCTCGCGCGGAGTCGTGCGCTCATTGTCCAGCGCCCCGCTGTAGCCGGCCGTCAGATCGACGCTCGGCAGCATCCCGGCATTGGCCGCCGTCGCGTCGTTGTCGCTAATGCGCTGCTCGTTGCGTATGATGCGGACATCGTAATTCTGCTCCAGTCCGAGTTCCAGACACCGCTGCAGGGTCATCGGCTCGCCGCACTCCTGCGCCGCGGCCGCTCCGACAGCCCCCGCGGCCAGAACCGTTAAAATCAGTCGTTTCATTTCGCGTTCTTTTTCGTTTTTCGGATCCGGTCGGTCGATACGTAACTGTAAATCGCCGGCACGATATAAAGGGTCAACAGCGTCGAAACCACCATGCCGCCCACCACGGCGATACCCATGGCGATACGTCCCTGCGCACCCTCGCCCGAAGCCACCGTCAGCGGCAGCAGGCCCAGAATGGTCGAAGCGCTGGTCATCAGAATCGGGCGCAGGCGCTGCAGCGAAGCCTGCTCGATGGCCTCCCGCTTGTTCAGCCCCGCATCCTGCTTCTGGTTGGCGAATTCGACGATCAGGATACCGTTCTTGGCGACCAGACCGATCAGCATGATGATGCCGATCTGGCTGAAGATGTTCATCGTCTGCCCGTTGGCCGCCATGAACACCAGCGCGCCGGCAATGGCCAGCGGCACGGTCAGCATGATGACCAGCGGGTCCTTGAAGCTCTCGAACTGCGCCGCCAGAATCAGATATATCAGCACGATAGCCAGCAGGAAGGCGAATATCAGGCTCGAAGAACTCTCGCGGAACTCCTTCGAATCGCCGGCCAGCGCCGTGCGGAAGTCGTCGCCGAGCGTCTGCTCGGCGATCCGATCCATTTCGTCAAGCCCCTGCCCGATCGTCTTCCCCTTCGCCAGTCCGGCCGAAACCGTAGCCGACAGAAAACGGTTGTAGTGATAGAGCTGGGGCGGCGCGACGTTCTCTTCGAGCGTGATGAGGTTGTCGAGCTGGATCATCTCGCCCTTGTCGCTGCGCACATAGATCGACTTCAGGTCGGCGGGCTTGTTGCGTTGCTGGCGGTTGATCTCGGCCAGTATCTCGTACTGCTTGCCGTTCATGTAGAAGTAGCCCAGACGCTGGCCGCTGAGTCCGTACTGGAGCGTCTGCGCGATATTGCGCGTACTGACGCCCAACAGGTTGGCCTTGTCGCGGTTGATCGCGATGCGGGCTTCGGGCTTGCTGAATTTCAGGTCCACGTCGGCCATCTGGAATACGGGGCTTTCGTAGACTTTCCGCATGAATTCCGGCAGCACCTCCTGCAGCCGTTCGATATTGGTCGCCTGCAGCACGTACTGCACCGGCATGCTGCCGCGCCGTCCGCCGAAGGTGCTCTGCTGCTGCACGAACGCGCGCGCCTTGGTCCTCGTGCGCACGGCGGCCGACACCACCTCGGCGATCTCCATCTGCGTACGTTCGCGGGTAGCGATGTCCTTCAGGGCGATCTGCACGTTGCCGCGGCCGCTGGAGACGCGCGCCGTCACGGCACGGGCTTCGGGCACGAGCGAATCGACGAGCCGGTTGATGCCCTCGGTATAGTCGCGCAGGTATTCGTAGGTCGCGCCCTCCGATCCGCGGGTGTTGATCGTAATCTGCGAACGGTCCTCCAGCGGAGCCATCTCGGCCGGGATACTTCCCCACAGCCACCCGATCAGGCCGATCATCAGCGCCACGAGCGGCAGGGCTATCCAGCGCCGCCGCAGGAAACCGGCCAGCGTGCGGCTGTAGAAATTATTGAGCCAGACGAAAAACGGCTCGGTCTTGTTGTAGAACCAGCTCTGCTTCTCCTGCCGCACGAGCAGTTTGGTCGCCAGCATCGGAGTGATGGTCAGCGCCGCGAAGGTCGAGATGACCACGGCGCCCGAAATCACCAGACTGAACTCGCGGAACAGACGCCCGGTCATGCCCTCCATGAAGACGATCGGGAAAAAGACCGCGATCAGCGTGATGGAGGTCGAAATGACCGCGAAGAAGATCTCCTTCGCCCCCTCGATACCCGCCTCCTTGGGCGACATGCCGCGCTCGATGCGGATGTAGATGTTCTCGGTCATCACGATGGCGTCGTCCACCACCAGTCCCACCGAGAGCACCACGGCCAGCATCGACAGCACGTTGATCGAGAATCCGGCCACATACATCAGGAAGAAGGTGCCGATCAGCGACACCGGAATCACGATACACGGGATCAGCGTCACGCGCCAGTTGCGCAGGAACAGGAAAATGATGATGATCACCAGCAGGAACGCCTCGTAGACGGTCTGTTTCACCTCGTCGATCGAAGCGCGTATGAAGCGCGTATTGTCGAATCCGTAATCGGTCACCACATCTTCCGGCAGGTCCTTTTTCATCGACTCCATGCGTCTGTAGACCTCGTCCGCGATCTCGATGTGGTTGGCTCCCGGCTGCGGAATCACCACGATGCCGACCATCGGAATGCCGTTCATCTTCATATAGCTGCGCGTATCCTGCGGTCCCAGCTCCGCGCGGCCCACGTCGCTCAGACGGATAATGCGGTCGGCGTCCTCGCGCACCACCAGATCGTTGAACTCCTGCGAGGTGTGCATCAGTCCCAGCGTGCGGATGGTCAGCTCGGTGGTGTTGCCCTCGATGCTTCCCGACGGCAGCTCGACGTTCTCCCGGTCGAGCGCGCTCTTGACGTCCGCCGGCGTGATGCCGTATCCGGCCATCTTGGCCGGGTCGAGCCACAGTCGCATCGAATAACGCTTCTCGCCCCATATCTGCACGCCGCTCACGTCGCTGATCGTCTGCAGCTGCTCCTTGACCGTCAGGTCGGCGATCTCGCTCAGCTCCAGCAGCGAACGCTTGTCGCTCTGAATGGTCACCATCAGGATCGGCGTAGCGTCGGCGTCGGCCTTGGTCACCGTCGGCGGGTCGCAGTCGCGGGGCAGGTAACGCTGCGCGCGCGACACCTTGTCGCGCACGTCGTTGGCGGCCGTTTCAAGGTCTACCGAAAGTTCGAATTCGACCGTGATGCGGCTCTGGCCCTGACTGCTGACGCTCGACATCGACCGGATGCCGGGAATGCCGTTGATATTCTGTTCGAGGGGTTCGGTGATCTGATTCTCGATCACATCGGCGTTGGCGCCCGGATAGGAGCACGTCACCGAGATGATCGGATTGTCCACGCTCGGAAACTCCCGCACGCCCAGATAGCTGTATCCGATAAAGCCGAATAACAGAATGATGATCGTCAGTACCGTGGACAATACGGGACGCCGGATGCTGAGTTCGGAAATATTCATACGGCGGCGGGATTATTCGACGACGTCGAGTTTGACGGGCAGATCGGTCCGCAGCTGCAGCGTGCCGGAGGTAATCAGCGTGTCGCCCACGTTCAGCCCCTCGATAATCTGAATGCTGGACTCGGTCCGCAGGCCGGTCTTCACCTCGACGGCCTGCGCCTTTCCGCCTTTGTAGAGATATACCTTGTCCACGCCCATCTCCGGCACGATGGCTTCGGTCGGCACGGCTATGGCGTCGGGAATGTCGTGCAGGCGGATTTTCACGGTCACGAAACGTCCCGGCAGCAGCGTTCCCCGCGTATTGGGATAGAGCGCCCGCACGGCCAGCGTGCGCGTGGCGATATCCACCTTCGATTCCTGCGCGTAGACCTCCGCCCGGAAGGTCTCGTTCCGGCCTTCGACCGTAAACGAAAGCGGCGTTCCCGGCCTGATCTGGCTGGCATAACGCTCCGGCACGAAGAGGTCGATCTTGAGCGGCGAAATCTTCGTCAGCTTGGCCACCACCACGCTGGGCGAGGCGTAGGCGCCCTCGCTGACGTTTCGCAGACCGATAATTCCGTCGAACGGCGCACGCAGCTCCGTCAGCGCGATATTGGCCTTGACGATGTCGATATCGGCGTTGAGCATCGCCAGCTCCGTACTGGCCTGCTCGTAGGCCTCCTGACTGACGGCGTCCTTTTCGAGCAGCGCGCTCTGGCGGTAAACCCGGTCCTCGGCCAGCTTGAGCTGCGCTTCGTAGCGCGACAGCTGCGCCAGCAGCGGTTTGTCGTTGACCTTGGCCAGCAGCTCGCCCTTGCGGACGATCGACCCTTCCTTGAAATTGATCTCGACGATCTTGCCCGAAGTCTCGAACGAGAGGTCCACCTCTTCGTCCGGCAGCAGGTTGCCGACCATCGTAATGCCGTCGGCGAGGGACTGCGGACGCACGACGAGTCCGTTCACGTTCAGAACGCTCTTCTTCCGGGGCGCGCTCACCGCGGCCGGATCGGCGTCCGAAGCGGAGGAGCCGGGGCCGAAGTGTCTGTAAACGCCCAGCACGGCACAAAATACGACGAGGATAACGGCCGTAACGATCCATTTCTTTCTTTTATTCATTGCAGCGAGTAAGGTTTGATTTCGGAGTCAGGGCAAAGATACGAAAAAAGCGCATGCAACTGCTATTCCCGACCGGCCCGATTGCGCTCCCTGCGGATAAAATCCGCAGCTTCCGGCCATCCGGCAGACATCGCAGAGGGCCAAACGGCAAAAATCGGGGGTGAAACGCCGCCGGCATTCCGCAAAACCGGGCATGCGCGCAGCCGGAAGCCGTACCATTCCGGTGCGAAAAATCACGACGCTCCGGACGCCCGAAACAGGGAATACGCCCCCCACCGCCGCCCTGCGGCAGCCGAAAGGCACAGAATTTGAACGACGAACCGCAAACAGAACACCGTGCCGCAAAGTTTTGCAAGAATCGAATCATTTCATTAGAAACCAAGACTTTCCGGACACGGACGTCGGTCCCGGAAAACATCCGATATTAAAAATTTAACGTATCGCAATCCCGTTTCCTGAAAAATTTATGTACTTTAGCCCCTGTTTGCAATTTACACACCCGGATAACACCCGGATTTTCGACCACACGACGAAAGAATGGACAAGCAACCGGACGAATTGATCTTGCAGAGCCTCCGGCAGGGCAGTTACGATGCATTCGATGCGTTGTACATGCGTTACGCCCCGCATGTGGAGGCGTTTGCCTTCTGCATGCTGAAAAACCGGAGCGAAGCCGAGGATCTGGCGCACGATATCTTTCTGAAAATCTGGGAAACCCGCGAGTCGATCGGCCGCATCAAATCGTTCCGCAGCTATCTGTTCCGGATGACCAAGAACGCCGTTTTCGACATCTTCGAACACAAGAGCGTGCAAACCCGTTACGAACAGCGGCTCCTGCACGTCGAGGACCTTCTGACGGACGACATTTCGACGAAGGTCGCCACCGAGGACCTGCTGATGATTATCGACATGGCCGTGGAGCAGATGCCTGAGCAGCGGCAGCGGGTCTTCCGCCTGAGCCGCTACGAAGGGCTTTCCCATCAGCAAATCGCACAAAAACTGGGCGTAACCCCCAAAACCGTCGAGTATCACATCCGCACGGCGCTCGCCGAACTGAAAAAAATCATCGGCGTCATCGCCTTCTTCTTCTGATTCTTCCGCCTCACGCCTCCCGGCAGACAAAGACGACACGAAAATTGTTGTCTTTTTTTATTTGCAAAAAAATTCAGATCCCGACTAGGGACGCCCCTCTTTTTCCCGTCATACTATTACAAACGCACAGAAAGAACGGACATGATAAAAAAGATAATACACACGTTCCTGCCCAATCCGATGCCGGAACAGGTACAGCAGCAGTTTCGGACATGGTGCCTGAACAAGGAGCGCGCGGGCGAAAAGACCGACGCCTTATGGAAGGAATGGGAGCGGCTCGACCCGGCGTCCGTCCTTCCGGCGGACGAAAAGGCCTACCGCCGCAAGCTCGACCGGCTGCACCGCGAAATGACGCCTCCGGCCGCCCCGAAACGGGGGCTGTTCAGCATCACCCGCCGCACGGCCGCCGCTGCGGCCGCAATCGTCCTGCTGGCGATGTCCGTCGAATTCTTCGTCGTGAAACGTCTCTCGGCCGACACCACGACATGGCTGGTGACCGCCGAAAACAGCAAAGGCCGCTTCACGCTGCCCGACGGCTCGGTGGTATGGCTCAACGCCGACTCCCGGCTGGCCTACTCCGACCGCTTCACGGCTTCGGGCAGCCGCGCGGTCCGGCTCGAAGGCGAAGCCTTCTTCGACGTGAAACGCGACACGCTGCGCCCCTTCGAGGTGGAGATGGGCAAACTCCGGGTCAAGGTTCTCGGCACGCGCTTCACGGCCAGCCATATGCCGGCGTTCAACACGGAGGAGGTGACGCTCCTTTCGGGCAAAGTCGAGGTGTCGGGCTACCGCGCCGACCAGTCGGTCGTCCTCACCCCGGACCAGAGCTGCTCCTACGACGCCGGTTCGGGCGCGGTCGCCGTGCGCAACGTCGCGGCCAGCAACTATTGCAGCTGGACGGGCAACTCGATCATCTTCGACAACATGACGCTGGCCGACATCGCCGTCAATCTGGAGCACTGGTACAACATCCGCTTCCGGATCGACGAACGCATCGACACCTCCATACGCATTTCGTTCACCCTGCGGCCCGAAACCCTCGAAGAGACGCTCAAGATCATCGAAACGCTGACACACCTTCGCTGCCGCCAGATAGACAAACACTACGTAATAATACACAAATAACCAAGAAAACCGACCATGGAACGCAACACATGAACGCCGGGAGACCTCCCCGGATCTTCTTTCAAAGAAACTCAAGAAACTATCAATCAAAACTTAAAACTCAGTCATGAAAAAAGATGAACGCCTGAATTTTTCCGACCGGACACCCTCCGTGCGGAGACTTGTCGTGTCGCTTGTCCTGATGCTGCTGGCCGCCCTGCCGGCAGCGGCGCAGAACAAGAAAATCACCGTCGATCTGGACAACGTCCCGGTCCGGGAATTTATCAAAACCGTGGAATCGCAGAGCGGTTATACATTCGCGTATAACAACTCCGAAATCGACCTCACGCGCCGCGTGAGCGTCAAGGCGGCCGACGAAAACGTCGTAGACGTCGTCATCCGCGCGCTCAGCGCCCAGAACCTGACCGCCCGCATGGAGGGCAGCCGCATCGTCGTCAGCCGCAAACCGGCCGCCGCACGCGTACAGACGGCGCAACCCGTAAGGGGGGGGGTAGTGACCGGAACGGTCAAAACGATTTCGGGCGAACCCGTCATCGGCGCCAGCGTAATCGTCTTGGAGACCAACCGGGGCAACGTCACCGGTCTTGAGGGCGACTTCTCGGTCGAGGCCACGCCGGGCCAGACGCTCTCCGTCTCCTTCCTCGGCTACAACACGCAGCAGATAAAGGTCGGCAGCCAGACGTCGTTCGACATCACGCTGACCGAGGACAGCAAGCAGATCTCCGAAGTGCTGGTCGTCGGCTACACTCCGATGCGCAAGAGCGACTTTACGGGTTCGATCGCCAGCGTCAAGGCCAGCGAACTCTCCGCCACGACGCCCACCGTGGGACAGTCGTTAGTCGGCAAGGTCGCCGGCGTCGAGGTCCACCAGACCAGCGGCGCGCCGGGCGACGGCGTAACGATCCGCGTACGCGGCGTCAACTCGCTCTCGGCGAGCAGCGCGCCCCTTTACGTCATCGACGGCTATCCCGCTTCGGAGGACGTATTCATCAACCCCAACGACATCGAAAGCATCGACATCCTGAAGGACGCCGCTTCGGCCGCCATCTACGGTTCGCGCGGCGCGTCGGGCGTCGTGCTCATCACCACCAAGCGCGGCAAGGACGGCGAAGCCGCCAAAGTCAGCTACGACTTCTCGTACGGCATCCAGCAGCTCGACCACAAGGTGGATCTGCTGAACGCCGTCCAGTTCCGCGATCTGCTGATCGACGCCCGCAACAACTCCTACCGCCTGCGCGCCACGGCCGCCGGCGTGTCGTGGAGTCCCTACGACGACAACACGATCCGCGCCGCCAAAGGCTTCTCGCTGGCCGAAGTGGGCATCCACCCGATGTTCTACGACTTCACGACCCGCACCCCCGTAACGCCGCAGTACGACACCGACTGGCAGGACGAACTCTTCTCCAACGCCGGCATCATGCGCCACAACGTATCGGTCATCGGCGGCACGAAGGCCATCAAGTACATGGCCAGCGTCGGTTACATGGATCAGGACGGTATCATCTCGCCGTCGAACCACAATCGCATCAACGCCCGCCTGAATCTCGACGCGCAGATCACCAAGCGGCTGTCGGTGAGTCTCAGCTATTCGATGTACGATGCCAAGAACCGCGTGGTGCAGGCCGAGGGCCGCATGATCAACGACGGCGTGATCCAGAGCGCCCTGATGTATCTGCCGAACCTTCCGGCCTACGAGGAGAACGGTGACTACGCCCGCAGCGCCATGATTAAGATGAAGACCGAATGGGGAATGAATTTCCCCGAGAACCCGCTGGCGATCGCCCACGAGCTGGACATTCAGGAGAAGATGTCGCGCCACAACCTCAATGTCAACATGGTCTACGAGTTCATTCCCGATCTGAAACTCTCGGCGCGTCTCGGCCAGCAGTGGTACAACTACCGCTATTTCTACTATCGCCCGATGAGCATCGGACGCGATGCCGCCGTCGCTTACAGCGATGCGCTGAAACCCTACAACATCGCCCGCACCACCTCGACCTACGACGTCGACCGGCTGGGCGAGTTCATGCTCAGTTATAAGAAGGAGTTCGGCCGTCACCATTTCGACGCTCTGGCCGGCTACACGCTCCAGAAGAAGACCTACGACCGGCTGGGCGTCGAGGCTACCGGATTCGCCGACGACCGCATCCATGAGGTGACGGCCCACGGTTCGGAGGCCACGGACGTCCAGCTCTACGACACGCGCAAGGCCGGTTGGGCGATGATGTCGTTCCTGACGCGCGTGAACTACGCCTTTGACGATCGCTACACGCTTACCGCATCGTTCCGCGCCGACGGTTCTTCGCGTTTCGGCGTGGACAGCCGCTGGGGCTATTTCCCTTCGGTGTCGGCCGGTTGGACGCTTTCTAACGAACCCTTCTTGAAGGATGCGCTGGAACGCGTCGCTTCGATCCGTCTGCGGGCGAGCTGGGGCAAGAGCGGTAACAACGACATCGGCAACTACGCCTCGATCGCCTCGATCTCGACGGGCAGCTACGCCTTCGGCAACACCCCCGTCTCGACGACCTACGAAGGTTCGTTCGCCGATGCTGCGCTCGGTTGGGAGACCACCACGCAGACCAACATCGGTATCGACCTCGGATTTCTCGGCGGCCGCCTGAACGTGATCGGCAACTATTACAATTCGATCTCGTCGGACATCCTCTACGACTATCCGATCTCCTCGATCTCGGGCGCCACTGCGACCAAGACCAATCTGGGGACGGCGAAGATCCGCAACCGCGGTTTCGATTTTCAGGTCGATGCCCGCGTGCTGACCGGCAAGGTCAACTGGAACGTCAGCGCCAACGTCTCGGTCAACCGCAACAAGGTGGTGAGCATGGGCGGTCTGGACGACATCATCTCCACCACGGAGCGCTCCGTGGGTTCGCACATCACCAAAGAGGGGTATCCCATCGGTTCGTTCTACGGTTACAACGCCATCGGTATCATGTCGAAGGCCGACTACGCCAATGCGCTTCTCGACCGCGAGGTCTATCTGAAAAACGGCAACAAGTTCCCCGAAGGTTATGAACTGAAAGGGCCGGCGGTCTCCTCCTATTCGCTCGACGCGCTCTCCTACGGCAACGCGATCTGGGAGGACGTCAACGGCGACGGACTCATCACCACCGACGACAAGACGATCATCGGCGACGCCTATCCCGATTTCACGGGCGGTTTCTCGACGAACCTTTCGTGGAAGGGACTCGATTTCAGCGCCAGCTTCGTCTACTCCTACGGCGGCGAGGTGATCAATTTCCAGGACTACTACCTCTACAACATGGAAGGTTCGGGCAACCAGTACGCCATCGTGGCCGACCGCTATATCTCCGACGAGCAGCCGGGACGCAACAACGTGCCCATCGCTTCGCGCATCTCGACACCCAACACGTCGCTCAAACTCTCGTCGTATTACGTCGAGGACGCCTCCTTCTTCCGCTGCGCGAACATCACGCTCGGCTACACGCTGCCCAAACGCTGGACCAGCAAGCTGCACATCACCTCGTGCCGCGTCTACGTCAGCGGCGACAACCTCTTCACCATTACCCCCTACCGCGGTTACAACCCTGAGGTGTCGTATAAAAGCAGCAACATGATGCCGGGCTTCGACTGGGGATGCTACCCCCTCTCGCGCATCTATTCGGTCGGTTTAAACTTAACTTTCTAAATCTTGTACGAATATGAAGATCAAACATATGTTCATCCTGCTCGCCGCCTCGGTCTCGACGGCGTCCTGCGGATTCCTCGACGAATACGACCCCAACGCCACGACGGTCGGCAACTTCTACAAGTCCGAAGCCGACATCGTCACCTCGCTCAACGGCGTCTATGCGTCGCTCACGCAGAGCTACTACTACACGAACAACCACTACTTCACCGACGTCCGCTCGCATGACACGGCCGTGACGGACAGCGGCGCCAACAGCGGCATTCCCTACCAATTCTACAACTATACGCTTACCGAGGAGAACTCCTACGTATACAACCGCTACACGCAGCTCTTCAAGACCATTTCGCGGGCCAACACGCTGCTCGCGCATCTGGACGACGTGAGCTATTCCAACGGCGACGCGCGCAACACCTACGAAGCCGAAATCCGCTTCCTGCGCGCGCTGACCTATTTCCATCTGGTGACCGAGTGGGGCGACGTGCCCCTGATCCTGACCGAACTCAAGACCAAGGACGAGGTGCAGGCCAACAACTACCGCCGTCCGAAGAGCGAGGTCTACAAGGCGGTCTTCGCCGACCTCGACTACGTACTCGGCAGCCCGCTGGCCGACATGCAGCCCGCATCGGAGTGCGGCCGTGCAAGCAAGGCTGCCGCATGGACGCTCTACGGCAAGGCCAAACTGCAATACGCCTGCGACGAGGATTTCGCCTCCGAGAAGTCGGCGTCGCTCACTTCGGCCATCGAAAAGCTCACCGCCGCATGGAACCTGCGGTCGTTCGGCGAACTGTCCGACATCCCCTACAACGCGATCTGGGACCTCTCCACGCAGAAGTCCTGCGCCGAGAACATTTTCCAGATCAACTACATCCAGAACAACGCCGACCTCGGCTCCACTTGGAACTACCTCTTCGGTCCCAGCAAAACCGGCATCACCTCGAACAAGGTGGGCCTGATGCAAAACATGACCACCAAAAGCGTCTACGACGCCTTCGCCAAGGAGGACGTGCGCAAGAACTACCTGCGCGAGACGACCGTTGCGGGCGTGACCTACTACCACACCATGAAGTACGCCGATCTGGAGTGCGGTGCGAACGGCTACGGCGGCAACAACTGGATCGTCATGCGTTACGCCGACGTGGCGCTGATGCTGGCCGAAGCCTACTACTGGCAGGGCACGGAGCCGACGGCCAAGAGTTTCCTGAACATGGTCCGCAAACGCGCCGGACTGGGCGACTGGTCGGGCACCGACCTGCGTCAGGGCATCTACGACGAGCGCCGCAACGAGTTCATCCAAGAGGGACTCCGCTGGCAGGACCTGCTGCGCATGTACTCCAAGCAGGAGATGATCGAACATTTCAACGCGATCAACCCCAACTTCGGGCTGAAGGACCTGCTGCTTCCGATCCCCTACAACGAACGCATCCTCAACACCGAGGGACTTTACCAGAATCCGGGCTACGGCGTAAAATAAACCGACGACGTCATGCGATTCACAAACAGAATCATATTGATCCTCTGGGCGATCGCGTGCGGGCCGCTCGCTGCCTGCTCCGACGGCGGCACGGAGGCCCCCGGACCGGAAAACGGGACTCAGACCATCGTCTGGACGCCCGCAATTCCGGTCAGGGACGCCGCAGTCGTCTTCTCGCTCGAAGGCAGTCCGGATAACGTCCGCAGCGTATTGTGGATGTTCGGCGACGGCGCGACCGCGACTTCGGGCGCAGGCGAATCGGCCGAACACACCTACCGGACGGCCGGCACCTACACGGTCAGGGCGACCGTCACCCGGCTGCATGGCCCGATGACCGAACTCTCGGCCACGGTCGCCGTCGCCGATACGGAGGCCGCGATCGTCGTCAGCAACGACCATCCGGCCCGTATGGAGCAGGTCGCCTTCGCGCTCAGCCGCATCCCCGGCGTGTCGGGCGTCGTCTGGAATTTCGGCGACGGCAGCGCGGCGCAGCGCGTGACCGACCCGACGCAGCGGGTGGAACACCGGGATGAAGCCATCGAGAACCTGGACTCCGCCTCTGGGGAGCTGCTGGCCCGGGGCAAGGTGGCCGCCATCTCCTACACGGACGGCACGACGCAGACCCTGACGCAGACCGTCACGGTCGAAGGAGCTTCCCTGAGCCGCTCGTGCCTGAATTTCGACACCGGCAAAATGTGGATCATGGCCCACCGCGGCAACTTCAACAACGGCTACGATCTGGCCCCCAACTCTATGGCGGCGTTCCGCAAGTGCGTCGAACTGGGATGCGTGGACTTCATCGAAACCGACGTCCAGATCACCAAGGACGGGCAGGTCATCTGTCTGCACGACAACTACCTCAAGCGGTTCACCGACTACAGCTCCTATGCCGGCGACGAAGGCTACGTCATCAACTTCACGCGCGAGGAGCTGCGGAAATTCCGGCTGAAAACCACCGACGGCAAGGTGACCGGCGAACAGATTCCGACGCTGGAGGAGGTCCTCACGGAGCTGCGCGGCAAGGTCTGGTTCAACCTCGACAAATGCGGCAGCGACGACGTGGACATCGCCAAGGTCTACGAGGTCGTCAAACGCTGCGGCTGTCTGGCCCGGGTGCAGTTCTATGTCGGAACCAACAGCGACAGAGCCGCTTGGCTGGCCCGTCAGGAGCAGCCGGGAATCATCGCCCCGCACGCCAACAACGCCTCGGCGCTGGCCGCCATGTCGGCATTCGCCCCCGTCTACATGATCCAGACCTCGACGGGCTATGTCAACAGCGCATGGATTTCGTCGCTCAATGCCAAAGGGCTTTCGGTCTCGAACCTGCTCGACGACGAGGGCGCGGCCTTCCGCAACGGCAACACCGTCACGATGGACGGCTTCGTCGCCGCGGGCCTGCGCATGATCCAGTGCGACTACCCCGCCCTGATGGACGAATACCTGAGAGACAAAGGGAAACGCTAAACCTTAAAATTTCAAAAAATCAATTTCAATGAAAAGAATACTATCATATCTGAGTATCGTGTTGCTCTCCGCATCGGTCGCATGTTCGGACAGCAGCGAGATGGACAAGGCCTACAACTCGGTCATCACTCCCGGCTTCACGTTCGGCGAAGAGGAGATCATCGCGGGCATCACTCCGGTCACCTTCACCAATACGACCACGGCGGAAGGGACGACCGTTTCCGAATACTTCTGGCACTTCGGCTTCGCCGGAGAGGGCAACTGGTCCGAGGAGGCCGCTCCCGACCCGATCGTCTACAACCGTCCGGGCGACTACACGGTCACCCTCACGGCATGGGGCGCCGACGGCAACCGCGCCACGACGACCAGAACAATCACCGTCCTTGCGGACAACGTGCTGCCGACGGCCGACTTCAGCTACTCGCCCCAGATGATCAGCATCGGCACGACCGTGACCTTTACGGACAAATCGACCGATTCCGACGGCGAAATCGTGTCGCGCGAATGGCTCTTCCCCGACGGCACGACCTCGACGGACATCAACGCGACCTACACGTTCGAACAAATGGGCATGTTCAACGTCCAGCTGACCGTGACCGATGACCGCGGCGGCTCGAACAGCACCTCCAAGGCCATCAACGTCCGCGCAGGCGACGTCAACGCCTTCACGCTGCTCTGGTCCACTGCGGTAGCCTCCGCCGATGCGCTCTGCGCGGCGAGCGTCGTGGCCGCGAGCGACATGGGCTATATCTATTCGGTATCGGGCGACGGCAAAATGGTCGCGCTCAACACCGACGGCGCCAAGGTATGGGAATACGACGCCATGGCAAAAGACGGCGTATACCTCAAGAGCGAAATCTCCTATCCTTCGGCGGACACCGACGGCACGGTTTACTGGGTGGCGCACGGATACGGCGGCTCCTCGTCGGCATCGCTCGTCTATGCGTTCGACGGCGCGACGGGTTCGGTGCTCTGGAAGAACACGACGGCCTACGCCCCGGCGGCGCGCATCGCCTTCTCGACGCCCTGCATCAGTCCGAGCATGGTCATCGTCGGCAGCCGCGGCACCAACGGCGCGATCCGCGGATTCGAGAAGGGCACCGGCAAGAACACCGCTACGGCCACCCCGGCCAACGGCGGCGGCACCTCCGGCACGATCGCGCTCAAGAACGGCGTGGTGATCTTCACCAACACCGCCCAGTACGGCTACGGCATCATGGTTCCCGACGCATCGTTCGTCTGGTCGCCGGTTCCGACCTCCGACACGTTCGCTCCCAACAAGATTCTCTCGGCCGGCCGCTGCCAGCCCTGCGTCGATGCCGACAACTGCGTCTACCTTCCCGGCATCGCCGAAGGATCGGGCACTTGGAACCTCGCGAGCTTCGACTGCACGAACCTCACCGCATCGTCGAAGAAGACCCCGAAATGGAGCGTGAACCTGCCCGACGGATTCCAGCAGACGGGCGCATCGCTCAGCGCCGACGGCACGACGCTCTACATCGTCGCCGACAAGGCCACCCCCTCGGTGGTCTACGCGCTGAACACCTCGAACGGTTCGACCCGCTGGTCGTACACGCTCGACGCGGCAAGCAACAGCATCCCGGCCGTCGATAATCTCGGCCAGATCCACCTCTGCACCAAGACGGGCGATTACGTCGTGCTGAGCGCCGAGGGCGAACTCCGTTACAAGGAGCATCTGGCCGACTCGGTGGACGGCTCGCCGACGATCTCCGAATGGGGCTACTCCTACTTCCTCGGCAAGGACTCGGCGGCAGGTGCGCTCAAGGTTTACTCCGTCGCGCTGCCCGGCGTCACTTCGCCCGCAGCTTCGGCGTGGTCGCAGTACGGACAGAACGCACGTCACAGCAACTACCAGAAATAACCGAATGTAGAATTCCGGAGGGGCGACGGTCCGCAGGGCCGCCCCGCCTTCCGGGAAATATAAGGAACCTGAACATGAAAAAAACAATAATTCTCGCGATGTTCGCGGCGCTCTGCACCCTGACAGCCGGATGCGCCGACGATTTCAAAACGGTACTCAACGACAAGTACTACGAGGACGACACGCCCTCCCGCGAACCCGACATCACCGAGCAGACGCTCACGCTCGGCAGCTACAACCTCTGGATTTCGAGCAAGGGCACGGGCGACTACCTGTGGACCAACCGCCGCACGGTGCTGGCGCAGTCGATCGTCAAAAACAAATGGGACATCTTCGGCTTCCAAGAAGCCAACGGAACGATCCAGAACGAGCTGCCGACGCTCGTCGGGCAGCAGGGCGGCAAATACGAATGGTGGTTCGTAGGCCGCGACTCGCAGGACGGCGTCAGCGGCGAAGCGCTGGGCATCGCCTACAACCCCGATCGTTTCGAGCTGACCGACAAGCACTTCTTCTGGATCTCGCCCA
>ERZ827488.2401-NODE-2401-length-18281-cov-3.337485_pt1 | contig 18281 bp, 10 predicted proteins | sample MGYA00519771_ERZ827488 | MGnify/ENA primary metagenome ERZ827488 (study PRJEB31778, sample SAMEA3449323) | human gut metagenome | biome: human gut; feature: human-associated habitat; material: faeces | place: United Kingdom | collected 2010/2012 ... | reverse complement strand
CCGCATCCTCCCGCATCTGCTCGCGCGTGACGGTCTTGCCCGTCGTGTCGCTATGGTCGTGGCGATTGACGCCGATCAGCTTCACCGGCACGCCGTTGACCAGCATGCGCCCGCCCTCGATACGTACGTCCCGGAACCCGATGCGGCTGCTCCGGGCCTCGACCACCCTGCCGTTTTCGTCGGCGAGGGAGAGTACGAGCGTATAGAGGTAAGGGGTCTCCGAAGTCCATTTGTGCGGCGACGGAATCCGGGCCTCCAGCAGCGGATACCAGACGTTGTCGCGCTGGGGATACGTTTCGTCGAGCAGTTCGCCGACGGTCACTTCGAGCGTATCGCCGGGATCGACCCTCCGGCTTGCGGCATCGAACAACTCCGCGCGCAGCACATAATTCCGGCAGCGCGCGGTATCGGCGCCCGTCAGCGCCACCGAAGGACGCAGTTGGAGCTTCGCATCGCGATACTCCGCATCGAACACCGTCCGCACGCCGTAATCGGCGATCGCGGCCCGCGGTTCGGCGGCCAGATAGACCTCGCGGTAGATTCCGCCCAGCCGCCAATGGTCCGCATCCTCCAGATAACTTCCGTCGCACCATTTCAGCACCTTGACGGCCAGCCGGTTCTCGCCCTCCCGCAGCAGTTCCGTAACATCGAATTCGGCGGGCAGCGCGCTGTCCTCGGAATAGCCGGCGAAACGGCCGTTCACCCATACACTGCAGGCCGAGTAGACGCCGCCGAAGTGCAGTATAACCCGGTCGCCGTTCCACGCACGGGGCACTTCGAAAGTCCGGACGTAACATCCGGCGGGATTATCGCGCCGGATATAGGGCGGCGTGTTGGGATAGGGATAAATAATATTGGTGTAAATCGCATAACCGTATCCGGCCGTCTCCCAGCAGGAGGGCACTTCGATACGGTCCCATGCGGAGACATCGTATTCCGGGGCTTCGAAGCCCTGCGGCGCACGGGAAACGTCGTCGGCGAAGCGGAAGCGCCAGACGCCGTCGAGCGAAAGGAAGCGCGCACGGCTGCGGTCGGCCGAAAGTGCATCTTCGGCCGACGGATAGGAGTAAGAGGTCGCGCGCGCATCGAGCCGGCAGCGGGCATTGACAAGCTGGTTTTCCCAGTCGGGATTCCGGGCGGCCAGACGGCCGCACAAACAGCAGCAAAGAATCAGGATCAGGTTCCGAGTCATATTCAGGTTGGTTTTCTTCCGCAAAATTAGGGAATTAAACAGGCTTCGTCTGATTCTGGTTTATCAAAAGCTAACAGAAATCTTTCACGGGGCAATTATAAGAAAGTGTTAGTTTTTGATAAAATCAGAACACCCCGGAAGCGAAACAATCGCTACTTTTGCAACAAATCCGCACGCCCATGAAACGACTGCCCGCCCTGCTGCTCCTGCTCTGCGCAGCATTTTCCGCCCAAGCCCAGCGCCTGAGGTTCGCCGTGGTGACCGACACGCACATCGGCAGGGAGCATGCGGCCGAAAACCTGAAAGCCGCGATCCGGTCGATCGACGCCGACGACTCGGTGCGCTTCGTTCTGCTGCTGGGCGACATCTCGCACGACGGCACCCCGAAGGGGCACCGCAAGGCCCGGCGCCTGCTCGCCCGGCTCCGCAACCCCCTCTACCTGACCACGGGCAACCACGACGCCAAACGTCCGGAACGCTACAGCAGTTTTCTCCGCACGTTCGGCACCGACCGTTTCTGCTTCGACTGCGAAGGGGTGCGCTTCATCGGCATCACGACAGGCCCGTTCGAGCCGAACCGCCATGCCACGCTGCCCGGCGAGGAGGTCCGGTGGCTGGCCGAACGATGCGCCATCCCGCAGCCGACGGTCGTCGCCGCCCACCACACGCCGGACCTGATCGCCGGCGGCAACGCCGTTTTCGACGGTTGCGACACCTCTCAGATCGTGCTTTGGCTGGCAGGCCACCTGCACGTCAATAAAATTCAGGAAACGTCGCCGGGCCCCTCCGTGGTCAATATCTCGACGCTGGACGGCGGCCGTTACAACCTTTTCGACATCGACGGAGAGCGGCTGCGCGTCACGACCGTCGATCCGCGGACCGACAGCCGGACCGCATGGCACTCCGCCGAACTGAACATCAAAACCGATAACCGATGACAAAGCTATTCCGCATTCTGATTTTAGGCCTCCTGCTATGGAGCGTCCCCGCTTCGGCGCAGCGCACGGCTCCGAAACCCGAAAAAGTACACAACGTGATCCTGATGATCGGCGACGGCATGGGACTGGGGCAGGTCGCCGCCTACATGATCGAAAACCAATACGGCCCGACGGCCTTCGACCGCGCCCACTACTCGGCCGTCTGCAAAACCTACTCGGCCAACAACCGCGTCACCGACTCCGGCGCCGCGGCGACGGCGATGGCCACGGGATACAAGACCAAAAACAGCCGCATCGGCGTAACCCCGGACGGCGCCCCCGCCCAGAGCATCACGGAGCTGGCCAAGGCGAAGGGCCTTGCGACCGGAATCGTCGTGACGTCGCATCTGGCCGACGCGACGCCCGCCGGATTCATGGCCCACACCCCCGACCGGCACAACACCTCCGAAATAGCCGCGGCCTATGAAACGTCGGGCATCGACGTGGCCGCGGGCGGCGGCCGCCGCTTCTTCGAAAAGCAGGAGAACGGACAGGACGTGCTGGCGGCATTGCAGGCCAAAGGCTACGCCTACGCCTCGACCCCCGAAGAGTTCTATGCGACCGACAGCACGCCCGTCATCGGACTTTTCGCGGACAAGTACATGGAGTCGGCGGCAAAACGCGGCGAAGATTATCTCGAACGCGCGACCGAACACACGCTTTCGCTGCTCGCGCGCAACAGGAAAGGGTTCTTCGCAATGATCGAAGGTTCGCAGATCGACGGAGCCGGCCACGGCAACAACACGAAAAAACTGCTGGGCGAGATGCGGGATTTCGACCGGGCCGTGAACAAGGCCTTCGACTTCGCCGACAAAAATCCCGGCACACTGGTCATCGTCACCGCCGACCACGAGACCGGCGGACTGACGGTCGTCTCCAACGACCGGGATTTCACGGCGGCGGAGAGCGGCATCGAATACAAGTACAGCACGACCAGCCATTCGGGCACGCCCGTCATACTCTACGCCTACGGCGCCGGGGCATACAATTTCAGCGGCGTAATCGAAAATACTGAGGTCTTCCGGCTGATCAAGGCCCTGCTGATCGACCAACAGAAATAGAACAGTATTCACACCGAGACTTCTGCACGCCGTAGGGCATGCAGAAGTTTTTTCATGCCCCGTCCGTCCGCGGAGATATTCCGCCCAAGGCCCCAGCCGCACCGCTCTCTGCGCGCCGTCCCCGCCACGGCATCCGAGCCTGCCGCCATTCGGCCCTCCCGCCATGCACATCCTCCGGACTCCGTCCCTGCCGTCCCTCTCCTCCCCGGCTCTTCCCCGTCCGGAGCGACGGCACCGCCCGGCACGCCGGCGCTGTCCGGCGCGACACCACCAACCGGCACGACGGCACTGTTCGGAACCACGGCACTGTTCGGAACCACGGCACCGATCCGCCCCGACGAAAAACGGCGGACGGCAACCGCCGCCCGCCGCATACCGGGAGATATCACACAAGTCCGCCTACTCTTTCGCTATGCGGTAATAATACTTGCGGACGGCCTTCCAGTCGTAATAGGGAGCCGTGTTGCCCGCGACGGGAACCCTAACCTCCCGCTCGTTGAGCAGGAACTTGACAAGCACGCGGCCTTTGGCGTTGCGGTAGAATATCAGCTGTATATTGCCGGCCATCGGCGTAATCCGGAAATCATTCCAGACGTTCTCCACCTTTTCGGGATCGGACTCGACGCCGCACGCCCCCTCCAGCCGCATCAGCGCGGCCAGCGGCATCAGGCCCTCGCCGTGCCCGAAACGCAGATCGGCCACAACGCTCCCGCCGGCGACGGCCTCTTCGGCGCACGCCAGCATGTCGCGCAGCAGCGGTTTGGCAATCGAAGCCGCCAGCTCCCCGGCGATCGCCGAAGGTCCTTTGCGAAGGTACTGGCTGAGGTTCTGAAGCCGCCAGAGCGCAAAAATCTCATCGTCGGTGAAAACGTCGTAAAGCGAGACGTCGAGCGGGCAGTCCTGCAGGATGGAGGCTACGGCGAAAAACTCCATCATGAAGCTGCGGCGGCTGGATATGTGGCGCTTCACGTAATCCGCATCGCAGAAAAGCGACTCCACGAAACGGTCCGGAGAAAACCACGAGCCGCGCTTCGCATCGTATACGGCGCGCCACGCCCCGTCCTTGTAATAATCCTTGTAGGCTTTGGTGTAGTGGTTCAGATAGCCGTTATACACACCGCCCGACTCCTCGCGGATATCCAGTTCCGGTTCGCACATTTTAAGCGCCCCGTCGAACGAGCGCATGCTCTGAATCACCCGACCGACCGAGGTCGAGCGCGAGAAAACCTGCATTTTCCGCCGCTTGCCCTTCGGCTGAAACACTTCGGGATAGTTGCGGTACATCCGGGCGGCGATTTCACGGTGTTCCCGCTCGCCGGCCGGCGTGAGCACGCCCGCATGCCCGTCGCACACGGCAAAAATCGTATCCACGCGCTGTTTGACCTCCATGCCGAACGGCGTCAGCGCATTGTTCGCGGCCGCGGCGGCAAAGATGTCGTAAAACTTCCTGTAAATATTCTCCGTCGTGTGGTAACGCGATCCGTGGCGGCCGAAATGGCTGATATAAAAAGGCTCGTATCCCTCCGGAGCCGGTGTATAGGTCTGAGGTTCGAAACGGTAGGACATCGACGAACCGGCGCTGTGCTCGACCGGATCGAGCACCTGCTCGCGGATAGTCTGTCCGTGGACCGCGGCAGTCCCTGCAAACAGCAGGACGGCAAGCCACGAATTGCGGATTGAAAATTTCATACGTCTGGTTTTAAGGTAGTTTGGTTTAGCGATTCATTATTTTCCGAAACGGACTACGGTAACGGAGAGCGGTTGCAGCGTCAGGCAGAACCGACCGTCTTCGGCAACGCCCCGGCCGGATTTCTGCATCCGGAAATCCCGGTCGTCGGGATGCGCCGCCCAGATGCCGGAGGTGCGGAATTCCGGCGCGCCGCCGTATCCGGCGAGTTCCACGCAGCACTCCTGCGCGCTGTCGAGCCTGTTCACCAGAAACAGCGCCAGCCGTTCGCCGGAGTTGTCGGCCGAAGCGTAACAGCGCACGGCGGACGAACGCAGGTCGGCTTTCCAGAAGGTATCCAGCAGGTTGTCGTTCCACAACTTCACGCCCCAGCCCATCGGCGCCAGCCGGTTGTCCATCTTCAGGGCCGACCAGTAAGTTTCGTCATCGGTCCAGTGCGTAGCCCAGAAATGGGTGTATTCGACCTTCGGAGCGGCAAGGATATAGCCCAGATGCTCGAAGTTGGCCAGCGACACCCACGCTACGTTGTCCACACGGTGGGCCTTCTTGCCGGGCATGAACGACGAAGCCTCGGTGACCTGAATCTTCAGGCGGTCGCGCAGGGACGCATCGGGAGCGTTCGGGCGGTCCAGAAATCCGACGACCTCGTCCACCTCGTGCAGCGGATATTCGGCCGAGGCCTTATAAAGCTCGTAGCTGCCGATAAGTTCGGCTTTGGCGTACTGATGCGGGACGATATTGTCCGCATAGTCGATCAGCCGGCCGTTCCCGTCGGCATAGGTCAGCAAGGTTTCCAGCCACGGCGCCGTAAAGCCGTTCACGCCGATTTCGATCGTCGGATCTTCGGCTTTCATGGCGCGCGCCATCTCCAGCGCCAGCGAAGCGCAGCGGGCCGCCCACACGGTATCGCGCGGATCGTCCCTGTTTTCCCAATAGTGTTCGTTGCCGATCTCCCAGAAACGGAAACCGCATTTGCAGACGACATTGGCGTAGCGCACCATCGCCGCCGCGAGCTTCACCATATCTTCGCGCGTGGGATAAAACGCCTTGGCCGCGGTCCAGTCCACCGGCAGCGTGGGAATAATGATCGTCGGATCGTCCACGCCCGCCTTCCGGCACATCCGGATGAAATCGTTGAAATCGACGGTCGGCCGGAAACCCTCGCAATTGAGCGGATAACCGCCGTAGCGGGGTTCCGCCCCAATATCGGTCAGCTTGCCGTCGATACCCCGCGACTTGATGTCGATCAGACGGGGATAGAGCTTCGCACCGGGACGGGTCAGCAGGTATACCGAATCCGGGTGCGTGAAAATATACCAGTCGCCGTATTCGCCTTCGTTGAAGCGCACCGAGCGGACCCCCAGATCCCGCAGGGCCTTCCACATCGGACTGGCCCGGCGCTCCCCGCGGTCATGGTCCATCAGCATGAAGAGATTGACCCCGACGGGACGGTCGGCGAGGGGTTTTCCGGGTGCGGACAGATCGACGCGGATCTGCCGCCGGGCGGAACCCGAAGCGGCCGCAGACACGAACAGCAGCAGGAACAGAATTATTTTTCGCATAACGCACTGTATTTTAACACCGACAAAGATAGCGGAACCCTCCGGGGGACTTTAGTATTTTTTTTACATTGATTGTAACGATTCTTTCAAAACTATAAAAATACGCAAATTCACCGCGAATATGAACCTTTCGGACTATTTTAGCTGTAATTTTATACCATCGACGCAGCCGTAACGACTATTTCAAAGCCATTACCCGATACCGGCCGGCAGTTTGCCCCGCCGTGATAATTATGTGATAGTTTTGGAAAATTTAGTTCTAAAAAGTAAAAATATTACGATATAGCTTTGCTGAAGTCAATTTAAACTACAAACCGAATGAAACAAGTCTACTATTCAATTACCCGAACGCCCCGCAGAGCCGCAATACTCTGCTTAACGACGCTGGGGTTATCGTATGCGGGTATTCCCACGGCTTCGGCACAGCAAAATCCGGGAACGACCTACGAAGTATCGTTAGGCAACCGGGGCGCCCGGAACACCGTATCCGATACGACGCTCACCCCCGGCCCGCTGACTTCGACGGCGGCAGGCATCGAGGAGTTCTTCTCCGGAGCAGGCGCCGCGGGAGTCGGCATCCGTCCGACCGACGGTGCGCCCGGCGCAGGATTCAGCACCCTGATCCGGGGCCTGAAAAGCTTCCGGGGAACGGCCGAGCCGCTTTTCATTCTGGACGGCGTAATCCTCAACCCCACCACAAGGGATGCCGCCCCGGCGTTTCAGAACGACGAGAGCGACTATCAGGCCGTGCAGAACACGCTGGCGTCGATCAATCCCAACGACATCGAGAAGATCGAAGTGCTCAAGGACGCCGCATCGACGGCAATTTACGGTTCGCAGGGCGCCAACGGCGTAATCGTCATCACGACGAAGATGGGAAACAAGGGCGAAACGGTCCGCTACCATTCTAATATAGGTGTCTCGACGATGGGGCACGACGTGGAGATGCTTCCGGCGTCGGACTATCTGGCGATGATGAAGCAGGCCAATCCGGGTTTCGACGCACAGGGCGGCGCAATCGACTGGAGCGGACAGGCCGTCAGGACGGCGATCACCCACAGTCATCACATCAGCGTGTCGGGCGCCAAAGACCGCACCCGCCACTACCTCTCGCTGGGGTACAGCGGCGATCAGGGCGTCCTCAGGCGCACCGATCAGGGCATCCTGAACCTCCGCGCCAATTTCGAGCGCACGATCAACAAGAACAGCCTGATCGGCGTGCGCGGCAACTTCGGACACGTCCGCAACAACATGACGCAGGGCACCTCGCCGCTGGGTTCGATGAGCACGCTCAAGGCCATGACCGAAGCCGCACCGATGCGCAACACGGTCAAATACGGATCGCAGCTCGACGACACCGCCGAAGGCTGGCTCTCGGCCTATGACGACGAAGCGAGCCAATACTTCGTGCAGCAGTCGCTCTATTTCAAGGCCGCGCTGACTGAGGGGCTGACGTTCGACGTCGCGGGCGGCATCGACTACCGCGGCAAGGAGCGCATGCGCTGGGTCGGAAGCGACGTATGGCGCGGCGCCGAAGAGCAGGGACGCGCCGCAAAGAGCAACATCCGCGCGATCGGCTACAACGTCTCCGCACACTTCGCCTACGACCGGACATTCGGCGCCAAGCACCATCTGACAGCCATGCTCGGCGGAACGTTCGAGGGCAGCAACAGCGTGAACCACATCAACGAAGGCTACAAGTTCTTCAAGGAAGACCTGCGCGCAACCGGAATCCAGCTGGCCGAGAACGTCCAGCCTTCGCACGTCGTCCGGCTCCGGTCGCAGCAGACGGCCCTCTTCGCATCGGCCTGCTACACCTTCGACAACCGCTATACGATCCATGCGGGCGTCCGCGGAGACTATACGTTCCGCTACGACAACAGTCTGGACGACACGGCCCTCTATCCGTGGGCGTCGGCGGCGTGGAACATCGCGGCGGAGCCTTTCATGCAGCACGCCGGAGCGATCTCTGCGCTGACGCTGCGCGGCGGCTGGGGACGTTCGGGACGTCAGGCGCTCGATCCCTACCTCTTCAACGAAAGCTACATTACGGGAATAGCCCCCGACATCACCATAGAGAACGGCATCACCAACTATTACGACGTACGCTGGACCGGCCTGAACGACGAATGGAACGTCGGACTGGAAGCGGGGCTGTTCAACGACCGGATTCGGCTCACGGCGAATTACTACGATTCCAGAAGCGAAGACAAACTGCGCTACTACTACCACAAGCGCACCGGAGACTATAAGGAGATTTACGCCAACGGCGCCCGCATCCTGAACCGCGGGGTCGAGGTCGGCGTTCAGGCCCGCCTGATCGAGCGCAAGGAGTGGTCGTGGGATCTCGGCGCGACATTCAGCTACAACCACAACCGGATCCTCGCGACGGGAGCTGAGAACGACGGCGACGTCTTCGGCAACTCGACGGGCGAATGGTTCGGCCGCGACGTCGTGGCAAACGTCAACCGCAAAGGCGAAAGCGTCGGATCGTTCTACGGCTACCAGAGTCAGGGCATCGTACGCGAACGGCACCTGCTCTACACGCCGCCTTACAACGGCGCCCGGCTGCAGGAGGGCGACATCAAGTTCATCGACAAGGACGGCGACGGCAACGTCACGGAAAAAGACATGACCGTCATCGGCAATCCCAATCCGTCGTACCGCTACGGGCTCTCGACGCGCGCGGCGTGGCGCAACCTGAGCCTGACGGTAACCATGGACGGAGCCGCCGATTTCGACATCATGAACCTCAATCTGCTCAACACGGCGACCTTCGCCACGGGCAACTACTCGAACCTGCGCAGCGACAGCTACCGCAAGGCCTATCCCGCCGGCGGCGAGCCGCGGCTGAACGCCGTCGGCGCCGACGTCGTCTCTTCGCGCTTCGTCGAGGACGGCTCCTACCTGCGGCTGTCGAACGTACAGGTAAGCTACCGGTTCGACATCGGCAGGAAGTGGCTCCGGAGCGTCGATCTGGCATTCACGGCGAAAAACCTCTGCGTCCTGACCGGCTATTCGGGTTATTCGCCCATGGTGGGCAGCTACACCTACGACCTGAGCCGCTACGGCGTGGACAACGGTTCCTATCCGCTCGCCCGGACTTTCCTCCTGAGCATCAAAGCAACGTTTTAATTCTCTAAAAAGATGATTATCATGAAATACGCGAAATACATAGCCTGTCTTACGGTTGCTCTGCTGCTCACGGTCGAACTTTTCGCCCAGACCGCCGTCAGCGGACGCATAACCGACAAAAACGGCGAATCGGTGATCGGCGCCACGATCCTCGTGAAAGGCACGACGACCGGAACGAGCAGCGACGCCGAAGGCCGCTACAAAATCGTAATCCCGGCCGCGGCCGAGAAGACGCTCCAAGTAAGTTATCTGGGTTACAAACCTCAGGAAATCGCCGTCGGGACACGCACCCGGATCGACATCGAACTTGAAAGCGACGAAGCCCAGATCGAAGAGGTCGTGGTCGTCGGTTACGGAACGCTGCGCAAGAGCGACGTGACGGGAGCCGTCACCTCGGTCAAAATCGACAAGAACGAAGCCGCGCAGGTCGCCTCGTTCGACAAACTGCTTCAGGGCCATGCTGCCGGCGTGCAGGTGACCACCGGAAACGCCGCTCCGGGCGGCGCCGTGAGCGTCAAGATCCGCGGCACAAGCTCCTTCAACGGCACCGGCGAACCGCTTTACGTCGTGGACGGCATCATTCTCAACCCCTCGTCGCAGGACGTGAAGAACCCGCTGGGCAGCACCGGACAGGAAGCGCAGAACGCACTGGCCTCCATCAGCCCGCAGGACATCGCCAGCATGGAGATTCTGAAAGACGCCTCGGCGACGGCCATCTACGGCTCGATGGGCGCCAACGGCGTGGTGCTCATCACCACCAAGCAGGGCACCTCGGACACGCCCCGCATCGAATTCTCGACGATGGTGGACATCTCCACGCCGCGCAAGCACATCGACGTGCTCGACCTCGACCAGTTTCTGGCCTACTCCGACGACGTGGGCGTAAGTCTCGACATCAAGGAAGGCGAAGTCCTCGAAGCCCGCGACTGGCAGGATTATACGATGCGCAACGCGGTGAGCATCAACACCCGCGTAAGCGTAAGCGGCCGCAGCGACAAGTCGAACTACTACCTCGCGGGCGGTTATCTCGACAACAACGGCATCATCCGCAACACCAACGTCCGCCAATACGACTTCCGTGCGAACTTCGACCACCGCATCGCCAAGTTCATCAAGGTCGGCACGAAGACCACCGTCTCGAACCGCAAGAACCAGATGACGCAGGGCACCGAGCCGGGCGGCACGCAGAACGCGACCCGCGCGACGAGCATGATCCGCCAGATGCTCGGTTCGAAACCCTACGTCACGACGTCGGGCGAGGACCTCGGCGACGAAGAGGATTACAAGGGCACCGACCTCTGGCTGAACAGCTACGAGGACGGCAGCGACGAGTTCCGTCTCAGCGGAAGTCTCTACGCGGATATCCGGCTCACCAAATGGCTCTCCTTCAAGACCACGTTCGGCACCGACTACCGCAACAAGAACCGCACCCGTTTCTACGGCCAGTATCTCGACAACGGTCTGAACGGCCGCGCGGGATTCTCGGAACTGGTGGCTTTCCGCTACAACGTGGACAACATGTTCAACATCAACAAGAGCTTCAAGGGCGGCCACCGCATCGACGCCGTGCTGGGCATCTCGGTCAACAGCGCCGAAAACCACAACTCGACGATCAACGCGCAGGACTTCCCCGACTACCCGGCCCTCGAATTCCGCTCCGACGCGATCAGCAACGCCAAAACGCAGGTTCCGGGATATTCCGAGGACGCAAGCACGCTGATGTCCTACATCGCCCGCATGGTCTACAGCTACAAGGACCGCTACGTGCTGACGGCCACGTTCCGCGCCGACGGCAGCAGCAAGTTCTCCAAGGAGAACCGCTTCAGCTACTTCCCCTCGTTTTCGGCGGCATGGCGCATGTCCGAAGAGAAATTCATGAAGAACCTGAATTTCATCTCCAACCTCAAGCTGCGCGCCGGCTGGGGCATGGTCGGCAATCAGGGCCTGAGCCCCTACCAGACGCTGACCACCTACAGCTCGATGTATACGGCCGACCCCAATTCGGACTATTCGGTATCGCCCGACGGCCAGTTCGTCATCGGCATCAAGCCCAGCATCATGTCCAACCGGGAGCTCAAATGGGAGACCACCGAGCAGTATAACGTGGGTCTGGACCTCGGCCTTCTGGACAACCGGCTCAACATGACCCTCGACCTCTATTACAAAAACACGAAAGACCTGCTCCAGCAGATTTCGATTCCCCCTTCGACCGGATTCTCGTCGATGTGGATCAACCGGGGCAACATCGAAAACAGGGGCGTCGAATTCTCGGTGGACGCCTATCCGGTGGACAACGCCGACTTCACGTGGAACGTCAATGCCAACATCTCGTTCAACCGCAACAAGATCGGCAGCATCGGACTTCCGGCGGCATCGCACGGCAACATCTTCGCCTCGGCGTTCGAGGGCGAGGAGATCTCCAACACGTCGGACTACTTCAAGATGCCGGCCAACATCTTCATCGAAGGACGTCCCGCCGGATTGTTCTACGGCTTCCGCACCAACGGAATCGTGACGCAGGAGGCCATCGACAAGGGACTGGTGCCGACATACCGCGGCCAGCAGCTCCAGCCGGGCGACATCTGGTACCTCGACACCGACGGATCGGGCAACGTGGACGACATGGACAAGGAGGTCATCGGCGATCCCAACCCGTCGTTCACCTACGGATTCAGCACGTCGTTCCGCTGGAAGAGCCTCTCGCTCTCGATGATGTTCGACGGCGTATACGGCAACCAGATCGCCAACGGCAACCTGCTGCCCGAAACGAACACGTCGCCGACGGGCAACAACCTGCACAACGTCCGCACCGAAGCCTATCTCGGCGCGTGGAGCGAGAGCAATCAGGACGCCCGCTATCCCCGTCTGAACCGCACGGCCGGCCAGACCAAGGACTTCACGGACCGGATTCTCGAAAACGGCAGCTACATGCGTCTTTCGGCCGTCACGCTCAGCTACCAGTTCAACTTCAAGCGCACGAGCGTCGTCAAGAACCTCGGCCTGAGCTTCACCGTCCGCAACGCCTTCACATGGAGCTCGTACAGCGGCTGGGACCCCGAAGTGAGCAGCTTCACCAACAATGCCCTCAAAGTAGGCGTGGACTGGAGCTCGTACCCGTCGTCGAGGGCCTATGTCTGCGGCATCACGATGACCTTCTAACCGTATCACGCATAAAAAGGAATAAACCATGAAAAAGATAATCATCCTGTTTCTCGTCCTCTGCGGCGCGGGTCTGGGCACCTCCTGCGACGACTTCCTGACGGAACACCCTTCGACCCAATTCAGTCCGGAGGACGTCTACTCCTCCCCGAACGGCGTGCAGGCCGTCCTGAACTCCTGTTACGGCTACATTTCGCAGAGCAACGGCTACGGCGGCTACCTGCACATGCTCCTGTCGTGGCATACGCCCACCATGCAGCTCCAGAACCGCAACTCGACCTACATGGTCGAGCTGGCGACGATGAACGTGGCGGTGGACAACAGCACGGCCGACTACGTCGACGACGGAGCCTACCAGACGATCAATACGGTCAACGACCTGCTGATGAACATCGGATTGTGCAGCGGCATGTCGGAAGCCGAACACAACCGGATCGAAGGCGAAGCGCGGCTGCTGCGGGCGCTCTCCTACTTCAACCTCGTGCGCATCTTCGGCGCGCTGCCGTATATCGACCGGCCCGCCGCCTCCATCGAGGAGAGCCACAAGCCCCGCACGTCGATCGACCGGATTTACGGTCTGATCATCGGCGACCTCGAACAGGCTTGGAACATGCTGCCCGAAAAAGGCGCCCATGCCCACGGACGTCCGCACAAGTGGGCCGCCAAAGCATTTCTGGCCAAGGTCTACGTCGCGCTGGCATGTATCAAGGAGCATCCCGGCGAACCGTTCGACGCGGCGCTGTTCGACAAGTCGGCCAAGGAGTACTGGCAGCTGGCGTACGACAACGCCAAGGAGGTCTACGACTCGCACGCCTACTCGCTTGTTCCGAACTTCGCCGACTTATGGGTCTACACCAACAAGCACACCGAAGAGTCGATTCTCGAAATGGAAATGAACTACGTGACGGGCAGCTGTCCCTTCATGTACCGCTACCTTCCGGGCTACTGGGAAGGCGTGCCCCTGACCAACTCGTCGAACAACTACGGACAGATCCGCCCCTCGCGCGAAGCGTGGGACGAGCACAACGACCGTTATCCGGGCGACTGGCGCGAAGAGTGCACCTACCTCGACTACAAATACAAATGCAACACGACGGTCGAGAACGAAAACTACAGGGGCAAACAGTACTACATCTATCCCTATACCAAGGAGAACTATCCCGACCAGTCTACTTCGAAATACGAGTACCTCCCCTACCTGCGCAAATGGGTCGATCCGACCTTCACGGCGGGCAACGCCAACGTGAACTTCATCGTCTACCGCTACGCCGACCTGCTGCTGACGCTGGCCGAAGCCGCCAACGAGCTGGGAGGCGCGCATACGCGGGAAGCCGTGGGTTATGTCAACGAAGTGCTCTTCCGGGCCCGGAACGCCTCGAACGAACAGCGCACGGAACCCGCTGACTGGGACGCAGGCCTGTCGCAGGAGGAGATACGCGCCGCCCTGCGCGTCGAGCGCCGCTGCGAACTGAAAGGCGAACTGCACGAGTGGTTCGACTCGCGGCGCTTCGGCGTGGCGTACCTCACCGGGCTGATCGACATCCACAACGCCCGGATCGCCGAGACCGCATCGCTGTCGCCCTACGACTATGTGCTTCCCAACGGCTTCAACGAGGTGAAGAAGAATCTGCTGCTGCCGTTCCCCAACGCGGAGATATCGGCGAACTACAACATTTCGGCGTCGGACCAAAACTTCGGCTATTGATGAAGCTGCTCCTGACCCTATTATTACCGGCAGCGATTCTGTTTCTGGCCGGCGCCGGAACGGACGAGGCCGCACTGCGGGAAAAGGCCGCGAGCATGGCCGCCGAAGCCAAGGAGGAACTCGGTCTGAGCGCCGAAGAGACGACGCACCTGCGGGAGCTGTTCTTCGAGAAGCTCGACAAGACCGAGCGTCTCACCCGCGGCGTGGCGGATCCCGCCGAACGGTCGCAGATAGCCAAGCGCATCCATCAGGAATTCACGCAAAAGCTTTACGGCAGCTACAACCGCAGGACAAGCAACAAGATCGAAGGCTGGTACTACAACTACACGAATAAAAAATAGATTCAGAAAACCGAAAGAACCATGAAAAAAACGGTAATATTAAGTTCGATGCTCGCTGCGCTGCTCATTGCGGGCGCATGTTCGGACACCGACATATACAGCAGCGAAACCACCCGGCCCGCCGTCGGCATCGACGACGAAAGCCTGACGCTCGACGGCAAGACCGAAAGCGCTCGGATCTCGATCGCCTCCAACATCTGGTGGAAAGCGCACGTCGAATACGACGGCGGCGGAGAGTGGCTCGCAATCTCGCCGGCGGAGGGATTCGGCGACATCGAGATCACCGTTGCGACCGAACGCAACTACGACCTTTCCACGCCCAAAACGGCGCGGCTGGTCATCGTCAGCGACGACGGCAAAGGTTCGTTCCGCAAGGAATTCACCGTCACCCAGCAGACCAGCGAACCCTACATCGAAATCGACGGTCTCCAGAGCGAAGGCCTTGCCGTAGGAGTCACACGCAGCGAAACGCCCCTGACGCTCTATACCAACGACGCGTGGGAGGCCTCGACCTCGGACGACAGCTGGTGTTCGGTCGTAAGCTCCGACAACGGAAGCGGCAAAAAGACCGTACAGCTGGTATGCGCCAGCAATTCGACCAAGCGGGAGCGCAGCGCCGAAGTTACGTTCCGGTCGAAAAACACGCCGGGCGTCGTATGTTCGTTCCGGGTGAACCAGAGCGGCATATTCGCAGCGCCCGTGCTGACGCTGGCCAAAGACGAGAGCGGCGCCATCCGGCTCGCATGGGACGCCGTCATGGGCGCGGTGAAATACATGGTCGTACTCACCGACAACGACGGCGCGCCGATCGCCGAGATCGACAACGGCGCCGAAACCGCCTGCGACCTCTCGGCGCAGGAGGTCTTCGCCAAACCCGAATACGTCGGACTGTTCAACGTCTCGATCCGGGCCTTGTCGGACGATCCCGAAGTCTTCTCGAACAGCGAGGCGCAGAGCGCCAACAGCCACTTCGCATCGGGAGCCGGCACGCAGGGCGACCCCTTCATCATCGACCGTGACGGCTACCTGCGCAACATATCGACCGCCAACGCCAAAGCGGCCGGACGTTACTACAAACTCACCTACACGCCGGCACCCGGCGCCGACTTCGAGCCGATATGCTCCCCGGCCGCCCCCTTTGCGGGCATCTTCGACGGCAACGGGAAGACCATCGAAGGATGGGAAATCCGTCCGCTGGCCGACAAGCGCAACTACTTCGGGTTCTTCGGAGCCGTGGCCGAAGGCGCCGAAGTGGCGTCGCTCAACTTCAGCCGCTGCTCGCTCTACATCTCACCAACGACGGCGGTTCGGTCAATAAAGCCGACAACGGCTTCGCATGGGTGGCCGGCACCAACAACGGCACCATCCGGGACATCGCCGTCACCGACTGCACGATTGCCTGCGAGACCGGCACCACGCCGCTCAACGTCGGAGGCATCGCCGCCAACAACAACGGCACCGTGCTTCGCTGCACCGCATCGGGCGCCATCTCGGCGGCCGCCGACCGCAACAAGACCGACGAATTCACCTGCGGCGGAATCGCGGCCTACAACTATGCCACGGGCGTCGTCGATCAATGCGTCAACCACGCCTCGATCACCGCCATGAATCAGGTCGGCGGCGTAGTCGGCATGAACGGCGGCAAGGTAACCGGTTCGGGCAACACCGGCGCGATCACGGCCAACTATTACTTCGGCGGCGTGGTCGGCTACACGACTTCGTCGAGCGCGGCGTGCGTCATCGAAAAATGCTACAACACCGGAACCCTCACCATGGACGAACCGGCCGGCATGGGGCGCGGCGCGGCCTACATGGGCGGCGTCACGAGCCGCATCTATTCCAACAAGACGGTCATCAGCAAGTGCTACAACACGGGCGACCTGATCGTCGGCGCCAGCGTCTCGTCGTCGAGCCTGCGCATCGGCGGAATCGTAGGCCACACCAACAAACCCGGCCGCCTCACCGACTGCTACAACGCCGGCAACGCCACGATCAAGGGCAAGGCCAACTACGGCGGCATCGTCGGCGAGATGGCCGATCAGGCCGTCGCCATAACCAATTGTTATACCGTGGGCAAAATCACGGTGGACGGCGGCTCCGGGAACCTCTTCAGCGCATTCGGCAAGGCGAGCGGAACGGCCGTCATAACCGGTTGTTATGCACTGGACAACGGGGACGCCTTCGCCGGCGGCTCGACGTCGGGCATCACGGGCGGCGGTCTGCTGAGCGAAGCGCAGATGAAGAATCCGGCGTCGTATTCCGGCTGGGACTTCGTGACGGTATGGCAGGCGGGCGGCGGCTCCTATCCCTACCCCACGCTCCGTTAAAACGAACGACGGATTTCAGGATGCCGGGGCGCTTTTTCAGGCCCCGGCATTTTGAGCTCCGGGATAAAAACTTTACATTTGTACTATGTCGAAACGCAACCTCCTACTACTGCTGCCACTGCTCCTCTGCCCGTTCACCGGGGCGCGCAGCGCCGACGACGTGCTGAAGCTCTACTTCAAAAGCATCGGCATCCAGCAGGGACTCTCGCACCAGATGGTCAACGCCATCGTCAAGGATCCGCAGGGATTCATCTGGATCGGTACGGCGGAGGGGCTGAACCGGTACGACGGCACCGAATTCCACGTTTACAGACACGAACCGGGAAATCCCGGTTCGCTCTCGACATCGTGGATCAACTGTCTCTACATCACACGGGACGGCCGGTTGTTCATCGGCACGGAGAAGGGCGTAAACGTCTACAACTCCCAAAAGGAAAACTTCGAAAGGATATCGGCGGAAAACGACTCCCGCAACCTGCTGGGCAACCTGCGCATACGCTGCTTCTGCGAAGATTCGAAAGGCTGTCTGTGGATCGGCACGCTCGACGGGCTGATCCGGTTCGACCGCAGGAGCGGCCGGATAAACTTCTACAAACTCAACCACTACGACCGCGACAAGATGCACAACGAGGTCCGGAGTCTCTGCGAAGACTCGGCAGGACGGCTCTGGATCGGCACCTTCGACGGCCTCTACTGCCGCGAGACGGAAAGCGGCGTCTTCAAGTCCGTACCGCTGAAAGGGAATCCGGGCGACGGCAACTGCCTGATATCGGGGCTGCACATCCAGCCGGAAGACCCCCATACGCTCTACATCGCCGCGACCGGAGGGCTGCGCGTATTCGACACCGAAACCGGCGGGGAACGCCATTACCACACGGCCAACAGCGGCATCGCAAGCAACGACGTGCGGGACGTGACGCGCTACGACGCGACGCACGTCCTCGCCGCGACATCGAGCGGTCTTTCGGTCTTCGACATCCCTTCGGGCGGTTTCACGAATTTCGCCAACTCCATCACCGATCCCGTCTCGCTGCCCACGCAGATCGTACGCTGTCTTTTCCAAGACGACAACGGGCTGGTCTGGCTCGGCACCAACTACGGCGTGGCCTGCTGCAACAGCCACCGCAGGCCCATC
>ERZ827488.2399-NODE-2399-length-18312-cov-6.570521_pt1 | contig 18312 bp, 21 predicted proteins | sample MGYA00519771_ERZ827488 | MGnify/ENA primary metagenome ERZ827488 (study PRJEB31778, sample SAMEA3449323) | human gut metagenome | biome: human gut; feature: human-associated habitat; material: faeces | place: United Kingdom | collected 2010/2012 ... | reverse complement strand
TTTATAATGGAAAATATTATGCCAATACAGTAGATGATAAAGTAGAAATCACAGAAGAAGATACAACATTATCTAGAGCAGAATTAACGAATATGGTAAAAGAGTTACAACAAGAAGTAAAACAGTTAAAAACACAAGTACAACAATCTAATCAAAATACAAGTAATATAGCAGCATTACAAACAAAGCATGATAGTGATGTAACAAGTATATGGAATAAAGTAGGAACAGAAGATTTAAGTAGTATTAGTAATGGAAGTATTAGTAAAATATTAATCAATCAAAATAAGTTAATCAGTGACTTAAATACTAATTTGAATAATAAAGCGAATAGTAGTGATTTATCAAAATATGCTTTAGCTAGTCAATTAAATGTTTTAAATACAAAATTAGATGGAAAAGCTAACATATCACATACACATGATTGGAATAGTATTACAAGTAAGCCTAATTCTTATAATAGTGCTCCGAGAGGAAAAATTGTTAATTATAATACTTCAATTTCTAATCCTACTCAGCTTACTGCTCCAGGAGATGGATATTTCTTTGCTAGGTATATGGGATCATATTTTACTATGATATCATCATCAACGCAACTTCAGAGTGGCATTACATGTCCTAGTTCTAGTTCTGGAGGAAATTATTGTAGTGTTTATCTTCCTGTTAGATCAGGTGAGGTAGTGACTCTATGGATAGGCGCTGGTAATTTAGAAACATTAAGTTTTATTTATCAAAATTAAAGATAGATTAAAATTTTAATCTATTTTTTTCTACCTACTAGATTTTAATATTATATTGTTATATAATGTTTTAAGATAAGAAGGTGCAATATGAAACCAGTTGTTTTATGTATTTTAGATGGTGTTGGTATTAGAAAAGAAAAACATGGAAATGCTTTCAAAATTGCGAAACTACCAACACTACATAAATTATTAAAAGAATATCCTAATAGCTTATTACAAGCTAGTGAGGAAAATGTCGGATTACCTAAAGGTCAAATGGGTAATAGTGAAGTCGGACATACGAATATAGGAGCCGGTAGAATTGTTTATCAACCTTTAGAAATTATTAATCGTAGTATTACTGATAATTCTATTTATCAAAATGAAAAAATTATTTCATTTATGAAAAAAACAAAAAAACTACATCTTTTAGGATTACTAAGTGATGGGGGAATTCATTCTCATATTAATCATTTGTTTACCTTAATTGATATGGCTAAAAATAATGGAATAGAGGAACTTTATATTCATGTTTTTACAGATGGTAGAGATACATTACCAGACTGTTCCTTAAAATATATTCAAGCTTTAGAAAATAAACTAAAAGAAGTAGGAATTGGAAAAATTGCAAGTATATCTGGTAGATATTATGCAATGGATAGAGATAATAATTATGAAAGAACAAAATTGTGTTATGATGTTTTAACATCTGATGTAGAAGAAGTGAAAGATTATGGAAAGTATATAAAAGATAGTTATCAAAATCAAGTTTTTGATGAATTTATAAAACCTATTAAAGTTACTAACGAAGGTACTATTCACGAAGGAGATTCTTTAATTACTTTTAACTTTAGACCAGATCGTTTAAGACAATTGTTTGCTAGTTTAACAAATCCTGAATTTAAAGGATTTGAAACTAAATTTACAACTAAACTTTTAACAATGTTTACAGTAAGTGATGAAGTTATCTATGATCATGTATTTGAACATATTAATTTAAATAATGCCTTTGGACCATATATAGATTCCTTAGGGCTAAAACAATTAAGAATTGCTGAGACAGAAAAATATGCTCATGTTACTTACTTTTTTGATGGTGGGAAGGAATTAGATTTAAAAGGAAGTAAACGAATTCTAATCCCTTCTCCTAAAGTAGCAACTTATGATTTAAAACCAGAAATGAGTGCATTAGAAATTACAGATACTTTATTAAAAGAATTGGATAAAGATATTTATGATGTAGTAATTTTAAACTATGCGAACGGTGATATGGTAGGACACACTGGTAATTTAGAGGCTACTGTTCAAGCTTTAGAAGTATTAGATCAGTGCGTGGATAAACTTTATCGTAAAGTGAAAGAAAAAAATGGCGTTTTAGCAATTACAGCTGATCATGGAAATAGTGATTGGATGTTGGATGAAGAAAATCATAAAATAACCTCTCATTCTATGAGCCCAGTTCCTTTTATTATTACAGATAAAAAATATGAGTTAAAAGATGGTAAGTTATCTGATATTGCTCCAACATTGTTAACTTTAATGAATCAACCAATTCCAAAAGAAATGACAGGAAATAATTTGTTAGTAAAAAAAAACTGGAAAAAATCTTTTAAAATAATTTCTTTCCTTATTTTCTTTATTTTACTTGGAATTTATTCTTTTCGTTTTATTCATTATTATCGATTAGAGCATCAAAATGTTGTTGATTCTACTTTGTCATATAAAATAATTAGTAATAATGAAGATAATTCTAATTTTAAAGAAATTGAAAAAGAATATATATTTCATGGTACTGATGTAAATAATTATGTCTTTTATTCTAATCAACTATGGAGAATTGTGAAAATAAACAAAGATCATTCTATTACGATGGTAACAAATGATATTGTTTCTGATTTAGTGTATAGTTATGAAACTTCAAAATTTTCTGATTCTTACGTATATCAATGGTTGCAAGAACAATATTATTCAAAATTAAATCAACCAGATCAGTATTTAATTAGTTCTACTTATTGTGTAGCACCAGGAAAAACAAGAAAAGAAAATTGTCAAACAAAGGAAGAATCAAAAGTTGGTTTGCTTGCTTATTATAATTATGTTGAGTCAGGAGCAAATCAAGGATATTTAAATATTAATCAGTATTTTTGGACATTAACACCTAGCGATAATAATAAAACATGGTATGTTTTTAAAGAAGGTGGAATGAACGATAAATCATATGACGGAGATACTTATCATAGTTACGGTATTCGTCCTGTAGTTACTATTAGTAGTGATATCTCATATGTTAGTGGGGATGGTACAAAAGAAAATCCATATACCTTTGAAGAAAAAGAAAATTTAGGAGTAGGTTCTTATATTAATTATAGTAATCAAACTTTTAGAATTATTAATCAAACAGATCATTCCCTTATTTTAGCTTCAACAACACCTTTGAAAACAACTCATATTTTTTCTAATAAAACTAGTTTATATCAAAAAAATGATTATAATTCTTTGTTTTATTATTTAAATAATACTTATTATAATACATTAGATAAAACTTTATTATTAGATGAAACATGGTATACAGGTTCTTATAATAGTGACAATAACTATGATTATCGTAAAATTTATGATACTTCTGTTGTTTCAAAAGTCGGATTAATGAATGTTTCTGATTTATTTGTTTTAAACATAGATTATAGTTTAATAACACCTTATAATAAAGAAATGATTACTACAATTGATAAAGATGGTATGTTAAAACATAATAAAATTACAGAAAAAAATAATATTATACCTACAATTAGTATAAAAAAAGAAATACAAATAGTAAGTGGTTCTGGTACATTAGAGGATCCTTATGTAGTAAGTGAGTGATGTAATGAAAAAAAATAAACTTTTCATATTAGCTATTGTAATAGATGTCTTAATGGCTATATTTCTATTTTTAGCTTATGGCCCTATTTCTTATTTTAGAGATTTATTAATAACAACAGCTATGACAACAAAGAGTCATAAGTATATAGCTAGAACTTTATATAGCGAACGAACAATAGCAAAAGTAATGAGTGGAAACTCTATTGAAGAAATTGATGAAGATACAGATAGTAGTCAAATTAATTTTGATTCAATCCAAGAAAGTGATCATTATGAATCTATTTATGAAGAACAGGTATTAAAAAAAGAAGATAATAATGATTACAAAGTAGTTCCTATTTCTGGAACAGGATATCAAGGTTATATGGTTGTTGTATATGATGCTTCTAAAGTGTCTTTAGCTTCTACAGCGTACCTAGGAAAAACAGGCCAAATACTAAGAGATATTACTAAAAATTATAAAGCTCAATTGGGTATTAATGCTGGAGGATTTGCTGATGCAAGTGGTGTTGGTGATGGTGGAACTCCAACGGGTACTGTAATATCAAACGGAAAAATTCTTTACCGTGGACCTGATACTGGTTGGGAAGGTGGTTTGATTGGTTTTAATAAAGATCATGTTTTAGTTTTAACGAAAGAATCACCAGAAACTGCAATTCAAAATGGTATGATTGATGCTGTTGAATTTGGCCCATTTTTAGTAGTAAATGGTAAGTCGGCTATTACGAAAGGAAATGGTGGAGGAGGGGTTTCTTCTCGAACAGTTATTGCCCAGAGAAAAGATGGAATTGTATTATTTTTCATTATTGATGGAAGACAACCTGGATATAGTATTGGAATTAGTTTAAGTGAAATGACAGAATTGTTGACGAGATACAAAGCTTATAATGCTGCTAATTTAGATGGAGGAGCTTCTACAACATTAGTTATTAATAATAAATTAGCAAATAAACCATGTGGTATTGGTGGAACAGGAGAAAGAAGAATTCCAAATGCTTGGATTGTAAAAAATTAAAACACCTATTTTTTAGGTGTTTTATAATGCTCTTTTACTAGTTTTTTAACTCTTTTATATTCTTTCAAATTATAATCTACAAATTGATTTGATTTTTTTAAATCTTGATCATCTACAATGTAAAATCTCTTTGTGTAAATTCTAAGTTTATTTCTTAATCCTTTACTTTCCTCTTGATCAATTCCCATGTCAGGTAAGGAAGAACATAATGAAAAGATAACTGCTAATGAAGAACAATAATCCTTTTCATTTTCCTTTAATTCAAAACTGGAATTAATGATATCGTCAGAAACTAGGAAATTTAAAAATTGCATTTTAAACAAAGAATCATTTTCAAATTGTTCCAAAATTGCTTGACTGTGTGTTTCAATGTATTGGGCTTTTATAAAAATAGCTTTTTTTTCTTTTTCCTTTAAAATTTTTTCGTTAATCATAAGTACTTCCCCTTCTTTTCATGGTATTATATCACATGTTTTCGATTTGTCAATTTTCTTGAAATAATAACAAATTTATATTATAATGAAATAGGTGAAAAGAATGTTTAAAATCGGTAATATAGAGATTCAGAATCCTATTGTTTTAGCTCCTATGGCTGGAATTTGTAATAGTTCCTATAGAAGAATTATAAAAGAAATGGGTTGTGGTCTAATTTATGCAGAAATGGTAAGTGATAAAGCAATTACGTATGGTTCCAAAAAAACGATTGACATGCTTTATATGACAGATATGGAAAGACCAATCGCACAACAAATTTTTGGAAGTGATAAAGATTCTTTTGTCACAGCAGCTAAATATATTTATGACAATATGCATCCTGATATTATTGATATTAACATGGGATGCCCTGTTCCTAAAGTAGCTTTAAGGGCTCAAGCTGGAAGTGCATTATTAAAAGATCCTATTAAAGTATTTGATATTGTTTCATCAGTTGTAAAAGCAGTTCCTGTTCCAGTAACAGTTAAAATTAGAAGTGGTTGGGATCAAAATCACATTAATGCTGTAGAGATTGCTAAAGTTGTAGAACAAGCAGGTGCGAAAGCAATTGCTGTTCATGGTAGAACTAGAAGTCAAGGATATAGTGGAAAAGCAGATTGGAACATCATTAAACAAGTAAAACAAGCAGTTACAATTCCTGTTATCGGTAATGGAGATGTTAGATCTTGTTATGATGCGAAAAAGATGTTAGATGAAACAGGTTGTGACGCTGTGATGATTGGTAGAGGTGTTTTAGGAAATCCTTGGTTGATTAAAGAATGTATTGATTATATAGAAAATGGAAAGATTCCTAAAAAGGTGAGTATTGATGAAAAATATGATATGATTCTTTATCACATTCATTTGTTAGAACAGCAAAAAAATGAAAAAGTAGCAAATCTAGAGATGAGAACTCATATTGCATATTATTTAAAAGGCGTTCCCGGAGCTTCTGAATTAAAGCAAAAAGTGTTTCAAACAAAGAACTTAACAGAGTTGAAAAATTTAATTAAGGAATATAAAGAGGTGAATTATGAAAGTTAATATATGGCGTCGTATAGGAGCTTATTTAATTGATTTAGTAATAGTGGTATTTATTTTATCTGCTGTTTATTATTTCTTACCAAAAAAAGATTATATTCAACAGTTAAATCATGAACTTACAGAACTAAATGAACAGGTTTTGAATAAGTCTATTTCATATTCGACATATTTTAAGAATTTTGCTGATATTACACATCAAATTGATTATGAACAGTCCTTATATACAGGAATTGATATTTTATTAATTTGTCTTTATTTCATTATTATTCCTATGTTAAATAAGGGTAGAACTTTAGGATTATATATACTGGGACTCAAGATAGAGGATCAAAGCGGTCATTTAAAATTTATTCACTTATTGATTAGAAATCTTATTATAAATGGAATTTTATATATGTTAGTTTGCTTTACATGTGCTTACTTTATGAGCGGAGTTCCATATTTTGTCGTTATCAGTATTTTTGGCATTATTCAAATTTTACTAGTATTTATTAGTCTATTTATGATACTATATAGACATGATCACAAAGGATTACAAGATATTTTAAGTAATACATTTATTACAAGAGAGGTGTTAAAATGAGAGAATATACAGATCAAGAGTTAGCTCGTAGAGAAAAAGCAAGCAAAATAAGAGAAATGGGAATGGACCCATTTGGACATCGTTTTGAAAGAACAGATTTTTCTAGCGATGTAAAAGATAAAGTAATAGGATTAAGTCATGATGAAGTATTAGAAAAAAATATTCATGTAGTAGTGGCTGGAAGAATAATGTTTATTCGTAAAATGGGAAAGGCTAGTTTCTTTACAATTAAAGATAAAAAAGGACCAATTCAAGTTTATATATCAATTAATGATGTAGGAGAAGAAACTTATACTTTATTTAAAACTGCTGATATTGGAGACATTGTTGGAGTAGAGGGTAATGTAATGCTTACTCAAACAGGAGAAGTTACAATTAAATGTTTTAAATATACTCACTTAGTAAAATCGTTAAGACCACTTCCAGAAAAATTCCATGGACTTCAAGATGTAGAAGAACGCTATAGAAGACGTTATGTAGATTTGATGATCAATGATGAATCAAGACGTGTCGCTTTCTTGAGACCTAAAATCATTAGATGTATTCAAAATTATATGGATAATCAAGGATTTACAGAAGTTGAAACACCAGTTTTATCAACATTACTTACAGGTGCTTCAGCAAGACCTTTTGTAACTCATCATAATACACAAGATTTAGATATGTACTTAAGAATTGCTTTAGAATTACCATTAAAAAGATTATTAGTTGGTGGTATGGAAGCTGTTTATGAGATTGGAAGAACTTTCCGAAATGAAGGAATGGATCCAAGACATAATCCAGAATTTACTTTGATGGAAGCTTATTTAGCTTATTCTGATTTAGCTGGTATGATGGATTTAACAGAAAAAATGTTTCAAAAAATAGCGAAAGATGTTATTGGTAAAACAGATTATCATTGGTATGGCCATGATATTAGTCTAGAAGGACCATGGAAGAGAATTAGTATGGTAGATGCCATTAAAGAACAAACAGGAATTGATTTTAAACAAGAAATGACTGTAGAAGAAGCCTTGAATTTAGCACAAGAACATCATATTGAAGTTCAAGAGCATGAACATAGTGTAGGTCATATTATAAATTTATTCTTTGAAAAATATGTAGAGGAAACATTAATTCAACCTACATTCCTTTATGGACATCCTGTGGAAATTTCTCCTTTGACAAAGAAAAATCCTGAAGATCCTAGATTTGTTGATCGTTTTGAACTATTTATTGGTGGAAAAGAATTCGCAAATGCTTATACAGAATTAAATGATCCGGATGATCAACTAGAAAGATTTGAAGCTCAACTTGCTGAAAAAGATTTAGGAAATGATGAGGCTAATGATATTGACTATGACTTTATTGAAGCATTAGAATATGGAATGCCTCCTGCTGGTGGTATAGGATATGGAATTGATCGTTTAGTTATGTTATTTACAGAACAAGATTCTATTCGTGATGTTATTTTATTCCCTACAATGAAACCAGTGGATAAAAATTAATGAAATTATACATTGTTAGACATGGAGAAACAGATTGGAATAAAGATCGTTTACTTCAGGGTGATGTAGATATTCCATTAAATGAAACAGGGAGAAAACAAGCCTTAGAAGTAAGAGAACTATTGGAAAATAAAACAATTGATTTATGTGTTTCAAGTCCCTTATCAAGAACTTATGAAACAGCTGAAATAATTGTTGATAATAAATGTAAAATTATAACAGATACTCGTTTAATCGAAAGAGGATTTGGTCAATTAGAAGGAAAAGACATCTCTTGCTATGACAGTCATTCTTATTGGAATTATCAATTGAATATGAGTAATCAAGGAGTAGAAAGCATCCAAACATTGTTTAAACGAGTGTCAGAGTTTTATCAAGATTTAAAAAATCAATACTCTAATCAGACTGTTTTAATTGTCACACATGGCACTGTTGTAAGAGTACTTCATTTTATAATTAATGATTATAATGAAAATACTAATTTTTTATCATTTAAGATTCCCAATTGTAAATTATTTGAATATGAGGTGAAATAATGATAGAAGAATTATTAAAATTAAGATGTCAGTTTATTCAATTGAAGATGGCTGAGATTAGTTCTAAAGTATCAATTGATTTAGGATCATCATTAGAACGTTCAGATTATCAATTGGTAAATTGTGCAGAAAGTAGACTAAATAAACAGTCTTTAGAACAATCAAATTATCAGTTAATCAAAAGGAAAGAAGGAAGAAAATGAAAATATTATCTGTAAATGCTGGAAGTTCATCTTTGAAATTTCAAATGTATGAAATGCCTGAAGAAAAAGTATTAATTTCTGGTGTTTTTGAAAGAATTGGTTTAGAAAATAGTTTTTATACAATTAAATTAAATGGTGAAAAAATTAAAAACGAAGAACCACTACCAAATCATAGTGTGGCTGTGGAATATTTAATTCAAGAACTATTAAAAAATAATGTAATTGAGTCTTTAGATGAAATTAAAGGAGTAGGACATAGACTTGTTCATGGTGGAGATAAATATGCTTCTTCTGTTATTATTGATGATGATGTTATGAAAACTGTAGAAGAGTTATCCGATTTAGCGCCACTTCATAATCCAGCAAATTTAATGGGTGTAAGAGCATTTATGAAAGAAATTCCTGGCGCTATTCAAGTAGGATGTTTTGATACAGCGTTTCATCAAACTATGAAAGAGGATAGATATTTATATGCAATTCCTTATGAATGGTATAAAGATTATGGAATTCGTAAATATGGTTTCCATGGTATGAGTCATAGATATGTATCAGAAAGAGTAAATGAACTTATGGATAAACAATATTCTAATGTAATTGTTTGTCATTTAGGAAATGGTGGTTCTATTTCCGCTGTTCGTGATGGAAGATGCGTTGATACAACAATGGGATTTACTCCAAATGCTGGTATTGTAATGGGATCTCGTTCTGGTGATATCGATTATAGTATGATTCCTTATTTAATGAAGAAAACTAATATGAGTATTGAAGAAATTGATAATGCTTTAAATAAAAAGAGTGGAATGCTTGGAATTAGTGGAGTATCTAGTGATTTTAGAGACATTGATGCTGCTATTGCTCAAAAAGATAAAAGAAGTATTATGGCCCATTATTTATATGTAAATTCTATTGTTAGTTATATTGCTAGATTTTATGTAGAATTAGGTGGAGTTGATGCTATCTGTTTCACTGCTGGAGTAGGAGAAAATGCTCCTCATGTTAGACGTATGGTAATGGATCGTTTATCTTGCTTAGGAGTAAAAATAGATAGGGAAGCAAATGAAGAAATAAGATTTGGAAAAGAGGGTATTATATCAGCTCCAGATTCTAGTGTTCCTTGTTATGTTATTCCAACTGATGAAGAAGTTATGATTGCCCGTGATACATATCAATTTATAGAAGCGTAATAGGAAGTGTGATAATAGTGGGGAACATTATAAAAAAAATTTATAGTGAAATTAAAAAGTACGATAAAATAGTGATTGCTCGACATGTTGGAGCTGATCCGGATGCATTGGGAAGTTCTATTGGATTAAAAGAAATTATTATGGCTACATTTCCTAGAAAAAAAGTGTATGTAGTTGGATTTCCAGCTAGTAAATTTAGATATATGGGAGAATTAGATAAATTTACGGATGAGATGTATAATAATTCACTATTGATTGTTACGGATACACCTGATAAGGGAAGAGTTGATGGGGTAGATCCTTCTAAGTTTGAAAGAAGTATTAAGATTGATCATCATCCTTTTATTGAACAATTTTGTGATATTGAATGGATTGATGATAAAGCTAGTAGTGCTTCACAAATGATTATGGAATTGACATTTTCAACAAAATTAAAGATGACTTTATCAGCTGCTGAGAAATTATATATTGGGTTGGTTGCTGATACAAATCGTTTTCTATTTTATTATACAACGCCTAAAACTTTTCGTTTAGTTTCAGAATTAATTGAAAAAACAAATTTAGATTTTTCAAAATTATATGATTTACTTTATATGAGATCTTTTAAAGATGTTAAATTTGGAGGATATATAGCAGATAATTTAAAAATAACAAAAAATGGATTTGCTTATTTAGAGATTGATCAAGATATATTAGAAAAATATAATGTAGATGCTGCAACAGCTGGAAATATGGTTAATGATTTTAATTATATTGATGGTGTTTATGCTTGGGGAATCTTTTCTTTTGATAAGCAAAATAATAATATTAGAGGATCTATCCGTTCTAGAGGTCCTATTATTAATCAGACTGCTAGTAAATACAATGGTGGAGGACATATCTATGCCTGTGGTGTTCGTTTAAAAGATTTTGATGAAGTAAAAAGATTAGTGGAAGATTTAGATAAAGACTGTTTAAATTATAAAGAAAATCAAAGTTAATTTGATTTTTTTTTGAATATTATATGTTCTCTTTTGATGTACTTTCATATCATGTTAATATGAAAAAGGTTTTGATGGTAGTTGTAATAATGATGTTAGTAGCATCAGGCGTTTATTTTGGATATAGCCATGGAGTCAATAAGAATGACAACAATCACAATACATCTGAAGAGAGTAAAAAAATAAAGCAAATGAAAATAATGATATTTCAATTGATGATTTAAATGAAATAAACGATATTTCTGGGTTAGGAATGTATTCAATGGAAATGATTTTATCTAGTAGTCCTAGTATTATCAATGAACGAAGTATAGAAAGTAAGTCTGATATGCTTTTTCAAATTTTTATACATTCTAACATTTTAGAATATAAAGACAGTGATGACTCTGTATATAAAAGTGAAGAATATTTAAATAATAAAGAATTATCTAATTTTTGCAAACCAGGTGATTGTTATTGGCTATCATTTGATAATTATAAAAAGATAACTAAGAAATATGGAATTACAAATGATGGATCTGACTTTTTTAAGTATACATACAATAATGAATATTATGTTTTTTATAATGATAGAGCTGGTATTGATCTATTTGATCCTAATTATGACCAACGAACAAAAAAAAGGATGACATTATTATAACATCAAAGTGGCACGGATATAATTATGAAAATACCACAAATGAGGAACAAATTTTTATCTTTACCTTTAAACGTAATTTCGATAAAGAATATTATTTATACTTTGCTGATTCACAAACAACTGAATAGAATTCAAAAAGAAACCAATTTATTTTGGCTTCTTTATGTATAAACATTCATCTTTATATAATTTTAAATAATAATAATCTTCTTTTTTACATTCGAAAATTAATTCATATAAATCTTCATTGGTAGAATTATCATCTTTGTTATCAATGGGTGGAGTGTTATCTTTCTGTTCATCTGAATTTTTAATTTCGAATACTTTTATCCAAGAATCATTTTTTTTAGAAGCTACATAGCCTAACACATTCCAATTTGTTAAAATTTTATACCAAGTATATTGTTCACTATCTACTTCATCTAGTACAGTATAAATTTCATTGTTATATACATCCCCTAAATCAATACTAGTTTCACTAGGACTTTCTCTAAGATTAATTTTATCTACTAAAATTTGTATTTGTTTTTTAGTTTCATCTCTAGGATTTGTTTGCTCTTCATAAAGGGTGATTTTTTCTCCTGTAGCAAACTCTCTGGGATTTAAATATGTTCCATTACAATCCGTTACTTCTAAATGAACGTGACTTCCATATGTAATATCTGATGTACTTTTAGTAGATGATACCAATCCAGTATTTCCTTGTTTCCCAAAGACTTGATTAGGTTTTATTACATCACCGACATTTACTAAAACACTATCTAGATGTGCGAATCGAAGAATTATTTTTTTATTTTCAAAATATCCTTCAATCCATACTTGATTTCCACCTAATTCTTCATAATGCATACGTACTGTTTTTCCAGTAATCGATACACAATTATAATAATTTCCATCTTTCCAATTGTTTTTATTATTTAAATAACTATTATAATTAATACTGTCATCATGTGATTGAAAACGATTGATTATTTTTATAACACGACCACTTCCACAAATGGAAATATTAGATTGGTGTTCTCCAGCATAATCTTCGGCTGTTTTATGACTAGAGTATGAATTAGTAATAATTCTTGAACTACCTAAATAAATCATAAATCCCTCTTGATTTCATTTTCTTTTGGTATTGTGATTGTTTTATTCAATGATGATGGTTTGTATGTAATAATATTTTGATTTTTTAATCCTTCGTAGATAGCAGAAGCTCCTATGAAACTAAATAATCCAACCCATAATGACTCTTTCCAATTCACTTGGTAAAATGTAATAGCAAAAGGAATTCCTATTGCGAAACTAGAAATTAAATTCAAAATCCAAATTTGCCATGATTTTTTGATCAAAGAAAGAGTTTTTATTTTTTGAATAAATGCCATTAAAATAACACTAAAAGTAATACTGATAACTAATAAATCTAATAATAATGTGGGAAAGAACTCTTCCATTTAATCACCTCCATTTTTTAGTGGAATGGTATCTATTTTTTCAATTAAATTTTCAATTAGTCCGTTTCCTTCTAAATTTTTATATTGCTTGTATAATTCAATTAACATTTCTTTTTCAAATAATGTAATAGAATTCTTTAATATTGCTTCATCATAATAATTTGTGATTTCATTTTTTAAAAGTATTTTTACTCCTGATTTGATAGATTCCATTTTTTTGTGATATGTTTTGATATTTTGCCAAAGTACAGTTATAAGACTAAGAATGATTCCAAAAATAACTTCCAACCAATATGTAATGATAAAGTTAATCATTTTTTACCACCCACTATTATATATGAGTTCTTTTTAAAAGCAGATATATTAAAAGACTAAAAAAAGCATCAAAGATGCTATAGAAAGAAAATTACTAAAGTTCCAACGACGAAACAATAGATTACAAAATATATTAATTTGCCATGTTTCATAATTCCATTAAACCATTTTGTAGCAAAATAAGTAATAATACCACTTACAATCATACAAATGAAATAAGTAAATGCTAGAGTAGTAGAAATATTTGCTTCAACTAAATCTTTTACACCAAGTAACATGGTAGCACAAGATATCGGAATATATAATAAGAATGAAAATTTAAAAGCGGCTTCTCGATTTAAGTTACGAGTCATACCACCAACAATTGTGGCCCCGCTACGGCTAATTCCAGGAAATAAGGCAACAGCTTGAAATAATCCAATGATAAGTGCATCCTTATAAGTAATTTCATTATCTTTTTTAATTCCTTTAATATCTTTAATAAAGAATAAACAAGCAGCAGTAATTAATAGTGCGAATCCAATGATTTTTACATTACTAGAAAGACTTTCTATAGAATCTTTTAGTAATAATCCTAATAATCCAGCAGGAATTGTACCAATAATAATTAAAATACAATATTTGAAATTTTTAAAATATTTTTTTTGTTTTGTCTTTAAATAAGAAAAGAAATCTATTATTAATTCTTTTATATCTTTCCAAAAGAAAATAATAATTGCAATTAAACTTCCAAAGTTTAATATAATTTCTAAATTTAAATCATTTAAAGCTTCACTACTAATTAGGTGTTTAAAAATTACTAAATGTCCACTTGAAGAAATTGGAATTGGTTCCGTAAATCCTTGAACAATTGCTAAAAAAAGATACTTTAAAAAACTAATCATATTATCACCTTAATTCATTATATACTAATTTTTTGAATTAATAAATAAAAAAACAAATAAAATTGAAATAGGTGATGGTATGATTGCACGAGTCTTAATGTTTTTATTTGGTTATGCTTTAACATTAATAGGAATTATTTATATTATCAGTTATTTAAACATTTTAGAAATAGGGTATAATTTTTTATTTTACGTTAAATTTATATGTAGAAGAATAGAATGTATTTATGCCATTATTGGAATTTTTTTAATGATACTTTCTATTTATATGCCAGGAGGGAAACATGAATTATGTCTATGATATTTTAGTAAATTTTAATGAAAATTTATATGATTTTTATGATTGGAATTTAAATGATCCTGTGACACATATCAGGAGAATTCCGATTTATAAGGTTACAAGTAAGCAATTTTACGAAATAAAAAATTATCAAGTAAAATTTGATTCTAAATTTTTAGAGACTATTAAAAATCGAACAGAGTTTTTTAGTGGTAGAAATATTAAAATTATGAAGTATGCATTTTTATTAACAGATGGTTTAGATATTATGGGAATTTTTATTGGGGATTCTATAAAATATACTAGTTTACAAATGGATGAAGAATTAGATATTTTAGAAGATTTTCGATTTAAAGAAAGTCATTTAGATTATCAAATTACATCTACCAAAAATGCTATGATTTTAAAAACTAGATATCAGATAGAACAAATTAATAAAATGAGACAAAAATTAAATGATTTAATAAAAGAAAATAATATTTCAAAGATTCAATATATTTATTATGAATGTTTTAATGAGAAAGAAAAACAAATATCTCTTATTTTAGAAAGATTTTATCATTCTTTAGAGAATTATCAATTTTTAGAGAAATTAACAACTTTTTTTGAACAACACAAACAATTAAATTGACTTTTTATAAAAAAATAGCTATTATCATATAGAAGGAGGATTTTATGAAACTAGATGTAAGAGAATTAGCAGAACAAGCAAATAATTTAATGGGTAAAGATGTAATATTGGAAGGTTGGATTCGTAATCACAGAAAACAAAAAGAATTTGGATTTATTGAATTTTATGATGGAACAAGTTTCAAAAATCTTCAAATAGTATATGATAATAAACTAGCTAATTTTGATGTAATTACAAAGTATATGGTAGGATCATCTATTCGTGTGTATGGTAAGTTAGTAGAATCTCAAGGAAAGCAAGAGTTTGAAATTTCAGCAAGTAATATAGAATTGTTAGGGGATTGTGATGAATCTTATCCAATTCAACCAAAAAGACATACAAGAGAGTTTTTAAGAGAAGTTGGTTATTTAAGACCACGTACCAACTTATTTAGAGCAGTATTTAGAATCCGTAGTTTAGCTGCTATGGCAATTCATGAATATTTTCAAGATAGAGGTTATGTTTACTTACATGCACCTTTAATTACAGGTAGTGACTGTGAAGGTGCTGGTGAAATGTTTCAAGTTACTACATTAGACTTAGAAAATTTAAAAAAAGAAAATGGTAGTGTTGATTATAAACAAGATTTCTTTAAGAAAAGAGCTTCTTTAACAGTTTCTGGACAATTACAAGGAGAAGCTTTTGCTATGGCATTTAAAAAAATCTATACTTTCGGACCAACTTTTAGAGCTGAAAATTCTAATACAAAAACACATGCTGCTGAATTTTGGATGATTGAACCAGAAATCGCTTTTTGTGATTTAGATGGATTAATGGATATTGAAGAGGATGTATTAAAATATATTATTCGATATGTATTGGAAAAAGGAAAAAATGAAATGGAATTTTTTAATGAATTCGTAGAACCAGGACTAATTGATAAATTAAAGATGGTTTTAGAAAATAAAGCTGTTCGTATTACTCATGATGAAGCAATTGATATTTTGATTAACTCAGAAGTTGATTTTGAAAATAAACCAATAAAAGGGGAAGATTTAGCCAAAGAACATGAAAAATACTTAACAGAAGTTCATTTTAAATCACCAGTTTTTGTAAAAGATTGGAATAAAGATATTAAAGCATTCTATATGAGATTAAATGATGATAATAAAACTGTTGCTGCCGTTGATTTATTAGTCCCAGGTGCTGGAGAATTAATGGGTGGATCACAAAGAGAAGAAAGATTAGATGTATTATTAAACAGAATGAATGAACTTGGTATGAATCAAGAAGAATTAGATTGGTACATTAACTTAAGAAGATATGGTGGATGTATTCATTCAGGATTTGGAATGGGATTTGAACGCTTGTTAATCTATTTAACAGGAGTAGATAACATTAGAGATGTTATTCCTTTCCCAAGAACACCAGGAAATTTGGAATTTTAAAAAAATTCCTTTTTTTGTATAAATTTTTCTTTTTTATCCAAAATATTACTAGGAGGAAAAAATATGAAAAAATTATTATTTTTAGTTTCTAGTTTTCTTTTATTAACTGGATGTGGTACTTCTAAGTTGTTAAATACACCAACAAAAAAAGTTGAAATGTTTTTTGGAAAATATCAATCTCTAGATCAAGATGTTATTAATCAATTGAATGATGTTTCAGAAAATGAAATGATATTTAATGATGATCAAAAAGAAGAGTACATTAATTTAATGAAAAAACACTATAAAGAAATTAAATATGATGTGAAGGATGAAACCATTGATGGTGATACAGCAACAGTAACTGTTGAAATAGAAGTTCGTGATTATTCTAAAATTATGAATGATGCGGATCAATACTTAAAAGATCATCCTGAAAAATTTTATAAAGAAGGTACTACGGAATATGATGAATCCTTATTTACGGATTATCGACTAGAAAAATTAAAAGATGCTACAGATAAAGTAAAATATACGATTGAACTTACATTAACTAAAATTGATGATGAATGGGTTATTGATGATTTAGATAAAGATACTGAAAAGAAGATTCAAGGAATTTATAATTATAGATAAGGAAGCTAAAAACTTCTTTTTTTTTATATCATAATATTTTTAGACAGAAAAAAGAAAATATGATATGATAACAATAAGTATAGGATAAAATAATTGTTATATAAAATGAATTATTTATTAAGTTTTTTCATATTATGCAACTAAATTTATACAAAAAGATATTGATTTTAGATAGTGCTACTGTAAATATTTATATTATAATTTGAGTGGAGGTGGCAGTTATGAGGTTTTGCGATAAATTACCTAAACTGAGAAAAGAAAATAATTTAAGTCAAGAACAACTAGCAGATCGACTAGGTGTTTCAAGACAAGCAGTATCAAAATGGGAATCTGGTTCGTCCTATCCTGATATGGATAAAATGATACAAATTTGTAATATTTTAAATTGTACATTAGAAGATTTATTAGATGATGGAGTGATTAAACAAAATTCAAAATCAATGGAAACAGTAAATAAAAATAATTTTAACACTTATTTTCAAGATTTTTTAAAATTTATAACTAAATCATATAATATGTTTTGTAGTATGACATTTAAAGAAAAAGTAACTTGTTTTGTAGAAATGATATTTTTATGCTTTGTTTTATTTATCATAGGTGCTATAATCTCATCCATTTTAGGTGGAATCATTTATAGTATATTAAAATTTTTACCTGAAACGATTCATTATTTTTTATCAAATATCATAGAAACAGTTTATATGACAATATTGCTTGTTCTTGGAATTATTATTGTCATTCATATTTTTAAGATTCGATATTTAGATTATTTTATTACAGTAGAAGATTCTAATGTAAAAGAAAAAACAATTGAAGAACCAATTGAAAAACAAGAAAATAAAAAGTATGTGGAAAAAGCAAAGGAAAAGATCATCATAAGAGATCCAAAACATTCCACATTTAGTTTTATGAATTTACTTGGTAAACTAATTATGTTATTTATAAAATTCTTTGCAATTTTATTTTTAATTCCCATTATAATATTCTT
>ERZ827488.2361-NODE-2361-length-18606-cov-4.803515_pt1 | contig 18606 bp, 14 predicted proteins | sample MGYA00519771_ERZ827488 | MGnify/ENA primary metagenome ERZ827488 (study PRJEB31778, sample SAMEA3449323) | human gut metagenome | biome: human gut; feature: human-associated habitat; material: faeces | place: United Kingdom | collected 2010/2012 ... | reverse complement strand
TGTCTTCCAAATCCTGTGCAATGCCTACAGTGATCTCTGTGGAATTTTTTCCACCTGTTTCGTCACCTGCGTTTCCGCATCCGCTCAGTGCAATAGTCAGTGTTGTGAACACGAGTAACAAAGCCTTTACTCTTTTACTTCTTTGTTTCATGTTTTTGATTCCTTTCTCTTTATGAAGTTTTCGTTGGCTGTCGGCCTTGACGGCAGTCGCTCGCCATGCCAGTGCCAGGGTTTATTGTAGTGCATTGCGCTTTAAAATGCAATAGAAAAAAAAGAACCGCAGCCTGTATTTCAGACTGCGGTCCCTCTCTGTGATGATACTTTTTTATTTTTTATGCTTCTTCCTTCTTTGCTGTAAACAGCTTGGACAGGCAGTGGTAAGCAACCAGTGCGCCAAGGATCATCAGTAAGATCGCAACGATAAGCTGCAGTCCGTCTACCAGGAATGTTGCTGTTCCGGCAGAAACGTTTCTTACTAATGCGATGGTCTTCTGAACCAGTGCGGTAAAGGTAACCGCAAGCATGACGAACATCGGGATGTAAAGTGTCCATCCGGTACGTCCGGTCGTCTTTAAGAATACGGCAAGCGCGATCAGTACCATTGCTGCGAGCAGCTGGTTCGCGGAACCGAATAACGGCCAGATGTTGTTGTATCCGCCAAGTGTTAAGAGCCATCCAAAGAATAATGTGATGATGGTTGCGAAATATTTGTTGGTAAGTACTTTATGTAAACCATCCATCTTTTCCGGATCTGTGGTATCTACATAGAACAGTTCCTGGAAAGACATACGTCCGATTCTTGCAACAGAGTCAAGGGATGTCAGTGCGAATGCGGATACAGCAAGGTTGATCAGTGTAAATACCAATGAATGTGGCAGACCAACTACTGAAAGGAAGTTTGCGATTGCTCCTGCAAAGATCTGCGGCTGAGTAGTCAGTCCCTGTGCAGCAGCTTCACCATCTGCAAAAGATGCAACTGCGATCAGTGCGATGATCGCAAGCATACTTTCCATAAGCATTGCGCCGAAGGAAACCGGCAGCATATTCTTTTCATTTTTGATCTGTTTGGATGCCGTACCGGAAGATACCAGAGAATGGAAACCGGAAACCGCACCACAGGCGATTGTTACAAATAAGATCGGGAACATATACTGTCCGTCTACATTAAAGCTTGTAAATGCTTTAAGATTACAGGATGGATTTGCTACAAATACACCAATAACAGCGCCGACAATCATAAATATCAGCAGATAACTGTTCAGGTAATCACGCGGCTGAAGCAAAGCCCATACCGGAGCAACACTGGCAACCAGAATATATGCAAATATAATGATATGCCATGTTCCAAGGCTTACGTACATTGGGAAATTCAGTCCCAGTACAATTGCTGCTACTAATAATACGATTGCAACAGCTGTATTGATCCATTTATTAAACTTTGTATATTTAAGGAAAAATCCAAGTACAACTGCTTCTAATATGAATAACATGGAAGTAGTTGCAACCGCGCCGTTTGCGGCTACTTTTGTAACGACTCCTGCATCGCTTGTCGCAAATCCATTAAAGGTTCCTGCCACAACATCTGCAAATGCTGCGACGACCAGGATACAGAACAGCCAGCAAAACAGAAGAAATAATTTCTTTCCTAATTTACCAATATATTCTTCAATGATATATCCGATTGTACGTCCTTTGTTCTTTACAGATGCATACATGGAAGCAAAATCCTGTACGGCTCCGAAAAAGACACCACCGATCAGAATCCAGAGCATTACCGGAAGCCATCCAAAAATTGCAGCCTGAATCGGTCCGTTGATCGGGCCCGCACCTGCGATTGATGCAAACTGATGACCAAATACTACATTGGTATCTGCCGGTACATAATCCACTCCATCTTCCATTTCATATGCCGGTGTTTTTGCTTTTGGGTCAATTCCCCATTTGTTCTGGAGATAACGGCCATACAGAAGATATGCTCCACCAAGCACTACTATGGCTATTACCATCATTAAAATTCCACTCATAATCTTTCCCCTTTTCTTTTGGTATGGTTTATATAAAAAAACGCCTTTGTTATCCATTCGGATAACAAAGGCGGAATGTTCCGTGGTACCACTTTGTATTACCATATCTATTACTAAATATGATCTCTTGTTACTGTCTCTGTAAACAGTCTCTTCTGTAACGTGAAGACTACGTCCCAGCTTACTCAAAATTCAGTGGGATGCTCCCGGGTGATATCACAAAATACTTTCTGCCACTTCTCACCATCAGCGGCTCTCTGTAATCCGGTTTCCTTTTGTGACCTGTCCTGTTCGATGCATTTCTCTTTTTTATTTATCTAATGTTTTACTACTTTTCAGGCAAAATAGCAACTTTATATTTAAACATATTTCACAATTTTATTTACTGTTTTTTGTATAATTTGCACACTATCTTTTCCTATGCACTTTGTATTGCCCTTTTTATTCTTATCCTAATGCCACATCTAATATCATCATCAGCGTAAATCCAACTGCAAAGAAAATCGTTCCAATATTCGAATGTTCCCCGGCAGACATCTCAGGGATCAGTTCCTCCACAACAACATAGAGCATGGCTCCCGCCGCAAAACTCAGAAGATATGGCAATGCCGGGACGATCAGTCCTGCTGCCAGGATTGTGATCACTGCCCCGATCGGTTCCACGATTCCTGATAAAACACCACCAATGAATGCCTTTGTTTTTCCCATTCCCTCAGAACGCAGAGGCATGGAAATAATCGCCCCCTCCGGGAAATTCTGGATTGCAATTCCAAGTGACAGTGCAAGTGCCCCCATCAACGTAATCTGCACGTTTCCGGTCAGATAACCAGCATAAACGACACCGACTGCCATTCCTTCCGGGATATTATGAAGTGTAACTGCCAATATAAGCATAGTCGTTTTTTGCAGACGACTCTTCGGTCCTTCCGCCTTATCTGTTTGTTGATGCAGGTGTGGAATAATATGATCCAACAAAAGCAGGAATAGCACCCCTGCCCAGAAGCCAACTGCTGCCGGTACAAAAGAGAGCTTTCCCATTCCTTCTGACTGTTCAAGTGCAGGGATCAGCAGGCTCCACACAGATGCTGCTACCATGACACCCGCAGCAAACCCGGTCAGACAGCGCTGTACCCACTGGTTCAGGTCTTTTTTCATAAAAAAGACACAGGCCGCACCGGCTGATGTGCCGATAAACGGAATCAAAATTCCATAAAATACGTTTAAATTCATTCTTCTCCTCCCTTGCGCATTTTATGATTGTCATTCAGACACCCCAATCAAAATGCCCTTCTGTTTACAGTATATGCTATATCCATGAAATAGTTTTTTCATGGTTTAAGTTAGTTTTATTTAACTTATATCCATTATATTCTCTTTTTTCCTGATCTGCAATATTTAATTAACCATTTCCTAAATTCTATCTCCCCTAAAAAACAAAATGACCATCTTTTCATTTCTGAAAATTATCATTGACAATTCAATGAAATACCTTTATTATATCAGCATATTTATTTGGTATGTTTGTATGATTTTGTTTGGTTAAGGAGCGTGATCTTATGAATATCTTATGCTTTGGTGATTCGAATACCTGGGGATATAAGCCGGATAAATCCGGACGTTATGATGAAAATATAAGATGGACCGGACTTTTACAGAAAAAACTCGGATCTGGATATCACATTATAGAAGAGGGACTTTGCGGCAGAACAACTGTCTTTCAGGATGAGCTGCGTGAGGGCCGCCGCGGACTGGATCTGATTGGAGTCACAGTAGAGATGCATAACCCAATTGACCTCATGATCATCATGCTCGGCACGAATGACTGTAAGACACGCTACAGAGCATCCGCCAGTGTGATCGCAAAAGGACTTGATCAGGTAATCCGAAAAGCACGTCAGAATGCGTCCCGGCATTTTGATCTGCTTGTCATCTCGCCAATCCACCTGGGCGTTGGCGTCGGAGATGCCGATTTTGATCCGGAATTTGATGCAGCTTCTGTAGCGGTTTCCAGAAATCTGGCTAATGAATACCGCAAGATTGCACTCCAAAATCATGCTGCCTTCTTAAACGCATCTGATTTTGCTGCTCCAAGTGTTACTGACCGTGAACATATGGATGAAAAAGGTCATGCCGCACTGGCTGATGCAATTTATAATAAGATCCTTGCCCTGCAAAAAGGACTCTCCCATGTGATATAGAGATAAAAACAGATCCCTGGCTTGCTGCCGGGGATCTGTTCTGCTTTAGAAGGTAATTTTTTTTTAATCCTGTTTTACATTAAATGCTTTCATGCCCGGATATACGGCACTTGCGCCAAGTTCTTCTTCAATGCGGAGAAGCTGATTGTATTTTGCCACACGCTCCGAACGACTTGGTGCACCGGTTTTGATCTGGCAGGTATTCAGTGCAACTGCAAGATCTGCAATCGTTGTATCTGCGGTTTCTCCTGAACGATGTGAAGAAATTGCTGTGTATCCTGCTTTATGTGCCATCTTAATGGCTTCCAATGTCTCAGAAACAGAACCAATCTGGTTCAGCTTGATCAGGATTGCATTTCCAGCACCAAGTTCAATTCCCTTAGCCAGTCTTTCTGTATTGGTTACAAACAGGTCATCACCAACAAGCTGTACTTTATCTCCCAGTCTTGCAGTAAGTTTCTGCCATCCTTCCCAGTCTTCTTCGTCCAAACCGTCCTCGATGGAAATAATCGGATATTTCTCGCAGAGTTTAGCCCAGTGTTCAATAAGTTCTTCTGCTGTATATTCTGTACCTGCTTTTGGCAGTTTATAATATCCTTTTCCCTTTTCACTCTTCCATTCAGAAGAAGCTGCATCCATTGCGATCTTAAAATCTTTTCCTGGTTCATATCCAGCTTTCTTCACGGCTTCCAGAATCGTCTCAATTGCCTCTTCATCTGATTTCAGCGCCGGAGCAAATCCACCTTCATCTCCTACGGATGTTGCAAGTCCGCGTTCTTTCAGAATAGAAGCCAACGCATGGAACACTTCTGCACACCATCTTAAGCATTCTTTAAAAGAAGGTGCTCCAACCGGCATGATCATAAATTCCTGCACATCCAGTCCAGATGAAAGTGCATGGCACCCACCGTTTATAATATTCATCATCGGTACTGGCAAACGATTTCCAGATACACCTCCGAGAAAACGATACAGCGGAATCTCCAGTGCCGTAGCTGCTGCTCTGCAGCATGCGATAGATACAGCAAGAATTGCATTTGCACCCAGCTTTGATTTATCCTTTGTCCCGTCTGCTGCAATCATGGTCGCATCTACTGCATAAATATCGCTTGCATCCAGACCTTCAATTGCTTCATTAATTACCGTATTGATATTTTCGACTGCTTTCTGTACACCCTTTCCAAGGTAACGTGCTTTATCTCCATCTCTGAGTTCCAGCGCTTCAAATTCACCGGTAGATGCTCCGCTCGGTGCAGTTCCTCTGCCAACAGTGCCATCCAGAAGATAAACCTCTGCCTCTACTGTCGGATTTCCTCTGGAATCCAGAATTTCTCTTCCTACAACTTTCTCAATCTCAAGGTACATGATAAATCCCCTTTCTACTACTTTTCAGCCCGGCCTCCGGTCTCTGTACCAGACCACGACTGTTTTATTTGCACAAGAGTTTCTTTTATCTAACTCTGTAGTTAGTATAGACTAATTCTGGCTATCATGCAAGGATTTTCATGTTTCCTTATTGAAAAGATAAATCAAAAAGGATACCAACTTTCCTCTGAAAATTGATACCCTTCTTTCATATTTATAATACATATTGCAGAAGCCAACATACTGCCGGAAGTGTAATAATTCCACTGATCGTTGTTATAAATACACCACCCAGAGCGTAATCTCCGTCAAGCCCGGACGCATTCGCCATCATGACAACCGCCGTCATAGTCGGCATCCCAACGATCAATGACGTTGCAAGACGCAGCTCACCTGAAACCGGAAACAGTCCGAGAATCAAAAACAGAAAGACCGGTGCAAGAATCATTTTAAGCAATACAATTCCATACAGAGAAATTTCCCTGAGATATTTTTTTAATGAAATTCCTGCAAAAATTCCTCCTACATAAATCATTGCAAGTGGAGATGCGGTAGATCCTATTTTTGAAAAGGCAGTATCCAGAAGAATCGGAATCCTTATCCCCGTAAACTTCAGTACTATTGCGAGCACAATTGCCACTGTTGCAGGGTTGATCATTTTTTTCAGCTTGAAGCCTCCTTCACCCGTCGGAGATGTCAGCTTCACACCTAGAGTCCACAGCATAAACTGGTCTATAAGCATAAATACTGAAGCATACAAAATTCCATTTTCCGGAAAAACACTTGAGATCATTGGAAGTCCTATAAACCCGATATTTCCGAACAGCAGCATCGCCCGATAGATTCCGACACGACTTTCCTGCTGTTTAAAAAACTTCACTGCCATTGCTCCTGCTGCATATATACAGATATAAAAACCGACCGCAATCACAAGAATCGGCCACGACTCATACAGGTTCTTCTTGTCTGTTCCATCTGTGATATTAATAAAAACCATCAGCGGCAATGCCATTTTGATCACAAATTTTGAAATCGGTTCCAAAGTTTCCCTGTTCAGCACTTTTGTTTTGACCAGAAGCAGGCCTGCCAGAATGTAAATAACGAATAATCCAACCTGCTGAAGTATAATATCAAACGTATTCATTCATTTTCCTGCTTTCCTTATTTCTTCCAAGAATCAGAAGAACCGCAAAGGTGATAATTTCTGATGTCAGGAAAGACAGCCACACGCCATTCATTCCCCAAATCATGGAAAGTACAATCGCACATGCTCCAATAGCAACTGCACCTCGCAGCAATGAACCAATGATTGCCGGACGCGCATTTGCCGTTGCAGAAAAATATGCAACAAGCATGATATTCACTCCTGCAAACAAAAATCCCAGGAAATATAACCGAAGACCTGTATGTGCATATTCCAGAAGCAGCCTGTTATTTTCGCTGTTAAAAACAGCTATGAAAGGATCGGTAAATATCCAGACCAGAGCAACCAGAATGATTTCTACTGCCACTACGCTCTTCAAAGCCCAGCTGAGAAGTTTTTTTACATCATCAGCTGCACCTTTACCAAAGCTTTCACTGATCAGCGGCTGCGCCCCCTGTGACATACCGTTCATGATTGCCATCCCTACAAGTGACATATTTGCTACAACACCGTAAGCAGCAACTCCGGTACTTCCGGTAAGTCCGAGAATCAGCATATTGAATATGAACGTGATCACTGCAGAAGAAATTTCGCCTACAAATGCTGACACACCAAGCTGACAGCAGGAAATCAGATGTCTGAGAGACAATCTTTTCCATTTGAAACCAATATTGCATTTTTTGCTCAGATAATGAGTAGAACATACCAGCATAGTCACTACCGGACAAAAAGCGGTTGCAAGTGCTGCACCGGAAAATCCAAGTCCCATAGGGAACATAAAAATATAGTCAAACACAATATTAAAAGCACTTCCAGTCAGTGAACCTGCCATTACCGTTGAAGTTGCATTATCATTTCTTGCAAAGGCAGTTACCGAATAATTACACATAAAAAATGGTGCAAAGATGAGAACGATCCGCAGATAAGTTTTTCCCAGCTCAACCAGACCTGCATCTGCTCCAAGAAGCGCCAGAAATTTATCCGGGGTCAAAATACCGATCAGTATAAATGGAACACTGCACACCAGACTCCAGCTTATTGACTGTGTGAAGTAATGATCTGCATCTTCACCCTTGGCTTTGCTGATCCCATATCTTGTTGCAGATCCTATTCCGATCATCGAGCCTATCGCGAACATGATTCCAAACACCGGCAGGATCAGATTAAGAGCCGCCAGACCGTTCGCTCCTGAATTAAATGATATAAAAAAAGTATCCGCAAGAATATAGACGGACTGCCCGATCATGGCAGCTACACTCTGGCATATGTATTTTGAAAATCTTTTTAGCATTTTTTGACTCTTCTCCTTCTGATAACTATCCTTTGCATTATAGTAAAAAGTTCCCCAAAAGACAATGTCTCCTGGAGAACTTTTTACTCACTTTTTAATTTAGATTTTATTTAACAGTTACTTTGCATTTAACTGTCTTGCTTCCGGATTTTACTGTGATCACAGCTGTACCTTAATTGTCATAATCTGTTTCGCTTTTGTATCGTCAATGAATTTGTTACTGTTCATTCCGTTCTCAACTATCGTTTCCTACCCAGTTCCCAGAATGCCACAGCACTTGCAGCTGCCACATTAAGAGAATCCACACCATGAGCCATGGGAATCTTAACCGTATAATCGCAGTCCGCAATCGTCTGTGATGCCAGTCCGTCTCCCTCGGTGCCAAGAATGACTGCAAGCTTCTCTTCAGCAAGAAGCTTCGGATCATCAATACTATAAGAATCTTCTCTAAGTGCCATTGCCACGGTTTTGAATCCAAGATTCTGGATTGCTTTCATACCATCTTCCGGCCAGGAAGCTTTTTTGTCAAAATAAGTCCATGGAATCTGGAAAACTGTCCCCATGCTTACGCGGGCCGCTCTTCGATAGAGTGGATTGCTGCATCCTCCTGTCAAAAGAACAGCGTCCATATGAAGTGCTGCCGCACTGCGGAAAATCGCCCCTATGTTGGTCGGATTCACAATATTTTCCAGTATAGCAACACGTCTGGAGTTCTTACAGATTTCTTCTACAGAAGGCAGTGTTCGGCGTTTCATGGCGCAGAGCATCCCTCTTGCCAGTGCATAACCGGTCATTTTGACAAGTGTTTCATATTCTGCTGTGTATACCGGGATTTCCGGATAACGCGCAAGGATATCTCCTGCCTCTCCATCCAGATCTTTATGTTCAACCAGAAAAGAAAGCGGTTCGTACCCCGCTTTCAATGCACGCTCGATCACCTTTGGGCTCTCTGCAATAAAAAGTCCTGGATTTGGCTCATTATATCTAAGAAGCTGCACCTCGGATGTTCTCGCATAAACATCCAGTTCCAGTGCAGTAATGTCGTTGATTTCAATAATATTTTTCATACAATTTATTTCCTGTATTCCTCTATCTTACAGCTGTGTTCTTTTGTCTTTTTGTCATAATTAATTCCAACCAGCAAAAGTTTTCCATGATATTCTTCCAGACTTCTGCAATATTCTTTCTCTCTGATCTGAGTAATTGCACCTGCTGCATCTTTGTCCCATTTCAGTTCCACCACCAATGCCGGCTTATCCATAAAACGTTTTCTCGGAATAAATACCAGATCTGCAAATCCTTTTCCACCAGATAATTCTCTATGAAACGTATAAAAATTTCTTGCCGCATAAAGTGCCAGAGAAATCGTATAACTCAATGCATTTTCATCATTATACTGAATATGTGAAGTCTCAAAATGCGCCTGTCGAATTCCCTCTGCAACCTGTTTTTCCCGACCCTGCCAGATTGCCTGTAGCGTATCCGCTGAGTTCTTAAGGGCATTGGATACTTCTCCCCAATCTGATACTGAAACTGCATTCACAAATTCTGCACGAATTTCTCCATTTGGAATAAATACTGTCTTTGTCGCATAACGATACCCCAGATATCCCAAATGAATCAGCAGTGTCAGGACATCATCTTCTGTACGGAAGGTTGCCATATCATTCGTAAAACTTCCTGTATTTACTGGAACTTCCTCTCCTGCGAGCATACTTAAGATATCGTCCCTCAGACCCTCGAAATTCATATCGATATAAAGCTGCAGTGCTTCAAATGTTTCTGTCTGGTTCCAGTAATTTCCCAACCTGCCAAGCCTCATACAACTGATAACAGACTTTGGGCTGTATACAGACGGAACTTCTTCAAAAGAATATCCATCATACCAGTTTCTTATCTCGTCTATATCCATCTGGTATTCTCCGCAGAGTTTTTCTACTTCGCTTTCCGTAAAGCCTACATAAGAAGCCAGCGGTCCCGGATCGATCATGGAAAATTCATCAAACATATTCAAAGCACTGTGCGTACCATATTTTTTGATAGGAAGAATTCCTGTCATATATGCCAGATGAATATAGCTCTTGTCTTTGATAAGATCCCTCAGAAAATCCAGATATTTTTCCTGTGCTTCCTTATCATTCTTGAATTCTCTGAAAATACAGTCCCACTCATCTATGATAAGCACAAACGGACATTTACTTTCTGTGTAGATATCCTGCATAGTTTCTGCCAGATCTGTCGAATCAAATAGCTCTACATCCGGATATTGCCTTGTCAGCTCACGAATTACTCTTTGCTTAATTCTCGCAATTAATTCCTTCACATCAGAACTTCTGCTCAAAAATTCCTGTACATTGAGAAAAACCGTATCATATTTATTCAGGTATCCGCCAAAATTCTCATCTTTCGCAATTTCCAGGCCTGAAAATACTTCTCTCGAATCACACCCTTTGCTGTAATAGGCAGTCAGCATATCTGCAGCCATAGATTTTCCAAAACGCCTTGGCCGACTTACGCACACATATGCCTGCATGGTGTTCATAACTCGATTTGTATATTTGATCAGTCCTGTTTTATCCACATAAATATCAGAATTTACTGCTCTCTGAAATTTACTGTTATCTGGATTCAGATAATTTCCCATACATATACAGTCCTTTCTGCTTTTGTTCTATCTTATCACAAAGCCGGAAGTTTTTTAACCTTATCGCTTAATTTCTCTGCAAAATCTCTGTTCAGTTTCATAAACAGTTCCCGTTCTTCCGGTGTCCAGCCGTTATAGATTTCATTCTCGATCTCTATCACTCTGTACACCGTATCTTCCATCAGTTTTTTTCCTTTTTCAGTAAGAAAAACCTGTGTATTGCGGCCACTTCCTGGCGTAAGATAAAGAAGTTCCTTTTTTTCCATCTTGCGGATAGCAGAATTTACTGTAGATTTTGTCATACAGGATTCTTTATAAAAAGCACTCTGCTTGCATCCTTCCTGATGTTCACTAAATATATATAAAATAGAAAATTCACTGTCAGACAGATTCATTTTAAGTGCAGCTTCATGGTAAGCACTGTCGATCATTCCTTCAATATAATCCCAGTCTTTAAATGCTGATTCCATAATAATTCCTTTCTCCTTTTCTTAGATATAACCATATTTTTTTCTGTTGCGTGCCAGGAAAAAAACAGACAGCATCAATGCAAAAACTTCTGCCGTAATCACTGCATACCAGATTCCATAGGCTCCAAACAAAACCGGAAGTACAAGCACTGCGATCACTTCAAAAATAAGTGTTCTGCAAAAAGAAATCAATGCAGAAGTAAATCCGTCATTCAACGCAGTAAAGAATGACGAAGCATAGATATTATATCCTGAAATCAGGAATGAAACAGAATAAACTGCAAATGCATAGGTCGTCATTTCCAGAAGTTCTTGATCATAACTTACAAAAATCATTGACAATGGTCTTGCCAGAGCTTCTGCCGCAACTGTCAGAACGATACTCATGACCCGAATGATCCTCAGGCTCTTTTTGAACAGATTTTTCAACTCATCTTTGTTTCCGGCTCCATAATGATAACCGATGATTGGAGCACATCCCATAGAATAGCCGATATAGATTGAAAGAAAGGTAAAGTAAACATACATGATCACGCCATATGCCGCAACACCGTTTGTCCCCAGCATTCTCATAAGCTGCCAGTTATACAGCATATTTACAATGGAGAGAGATACGTTTGTCATAAATTCTGAAGATCCATTGGTACATGCTTTTGTTATTGCCCGAAGATCCATATGTGTTTTTCCCAGACGAAGTTTGCTTTTTCTGGAAACGATAAAAAATACCAGCGGTACAATACCACCAACCGTCTGGCTGATTGCCGTTGCTGATGCGGCTCCTGCAACACCCCATCGGAAAACTGCAATAAACAGGGCATCCAGAATAATGTTGGATACTCCGGAAACCAATGTCGTACAGAGTCCCAGCTGCGGACGCTCTGCTGTGACAAGAAAACTCTGAAATACATTCTGAAGCATAAACGGAATCAGTGCAAGCATCAGGATTCTTCCATATGTCACACAGTACGGAAGCATCGCCGCATCCGCTCCCAGAAGCCGCGAAATCGATTCTACAAATATTTCACCGATCACAGTAAACAGAATTCCAAGTCCGATCAGGAGATAAACAAGCAATGAAAAAATCTCGTTTGCTTTCTTCTTATCTCCTGTGCCAAGTGTAAAAGCAACCAGAGCACTTCCGCCTGTACCAATCATAAAACCTACCGCTCCAAAAATCATCAGAAACGGCATTATGATATTAACTGCCGCAAAAGGCTCCGCTCCAATGAAATTCGAGATAAAAAATCCATCCACTACACCATAAACAGATGTCAGCACCATCATTACCATAGATGGAAATGTAAAACGCAGGAGCTTTCTGTAAGTAAAATGCTCCGATAATTCGATATTCATAAAAAACCTCCCAAATAAAATATGTACGAAATCGTACTTGTTAGTATAGTACGATTTCGTACATAAATCAATAGGCATTTTATTTATCTGTATCCTCTGCACTCCAGATCAGGTGGCATTTCGCAGCCAGCTCTTCTTCTTTCTGCTGCGCCTTCTCAGGTTCATCCTGATAATCCCAGAGTTTAAAAGCCTCTTTTACATTTTCCGGATCTACATAATAAACATGTTCAATTCCTGTTGGAAAAGATGTTTCATCAGTAACTGTATCTGCTCCACGTTCATATGCTTCCTGAAAATCCTGCAGATTCCAGAGTTCATTTTCTGTGTTTGAATCGGATGGATATTCTTTGTGGGTCCACATAGTTTCTGACAGCATGTAAAACATGTTTTTTTGGTCTACGGACAGAATTGATTTCATCCTTCCCAATGGATTTACCGTAGAATATACTTTTCCATCCTTTACAGATATGTTTGCCTCGTCCCAGGAAATGTAATTTTCCTTATCATAATACCAATAATGCCCGATTCCACCGGCTGCCAGAACAATGGCAACTGCCAGGAGTACCGACGCAATTCTCTTTTTACGAATCTTACAGCGAATTTTTTTGAGCAGTTCTGCTTCCATTTTATTTGTCTGTACAGAATCACTGCCTTTTTTAACATCTGTCAGATGATTTTCCCTCATTATTTCTTCCTGCATTCTTCGGCATGTCGGACACGCTTTCAGATGCTCTTCTACAAGCTGTCTGCTGTCCTCACTGACCATATCGTCCACATAAAGCGGAAGCAGGTCCTCAATAATATTACAACTGATCTTCATGATCCAATTCCTCCCTGATTTTTTTACATGCTCTGTGATAAGTAACTCTTGCCCAGCTTTCGCTTTTGCCAAACAGCGAGGAAATTGTACCAAATGACAGTTCTCCAAATACACGAAGTGAAAAAACTTCTTTATAGGGTTCTGAAAGTCTGTGAAGAACCTTATGAACCTGAAGTGCAGTTTCTTTATCTGAAAAATTCTGAAGCAGATCTGAGGGAAAGCTTTCTTTCTTTTCGTCCTGAGATTCCGGTGCATACTTCTTGTTTTTCTTCAGATAGTCATAGTACGTGTTTTTGGAAATCTGGCAAAGCCATACACGCAGGTCACAGTCACCTCTGAAATCGTCGACTTTTTTCAGTGCTTTGAAGAATGTTTCCTGCGTCAGTTCCTCTGCAATATGGGTATTGTGCGAAAGCGAGAGCAGATAACGGTATACGACAGTAAAATACTGCTCATATACTTCCTGAATATTCAGCATTTGTTTCTCCTCTCTCTACCAGTTTTGTCCTCCTTCACATATATGACGATATATGTATGGGAAACGTTACAAAAAATTTCACAAAAAGAAAAAGGTCTTCCGATTTATGGAACACCTTTTTCTTTTTTTATAAATTCCTGATCCATGTACACGCAAGTTCCATCCATGACTGGCATTCCGACTGAATACATCCACCATCTTCATGACTTGTCTCTTCATTTGCAAGACTGAGCCCATGAACACCTGTCGGGTACAAATGCAGTTCTACCGGCACTTTGTATTTATGCAATGCCTCAAAAAATAACAGGGAATTCTCAACCGGGACACAATCATCCGTGACCGTATGCCAGAGAAAAGTCGGCGGAGTATCCGTTGTTACCTGAAATTCCAGCGACTGCTTTTTTCTTTTTTCAGGATCACTGCTGTCAGCTCCAAGCAATGCCTCAAAAGACCCCGTATGTGCAAATTTCCCGGAGGAAATGACCGGATAACTGAGGATCATGCCGTTCGGTCTCACTATTTCTGTTTCTGTATGCAATACTTCGGAGATAAATTTTTCCTTCCAGAATACCCCAAGACTTGCAGCCAGATGGGCACCCGCCGAAAATCCCTGCAGGATAATTTTAGCAGTATCAATATGAAATTCTTCTGCATGTTCTCTTAAATATGCGACAGACTTCGCAAGCTGCAGAAGTGCCAGTGGATATCTCGCCGGGGCTACACTGTAACGAAGGATCACTGCATGGTATCCTCTTGCAAGATACTGCATGGCAATTGGTTCTGCCTCCCTGTCAGAGGTCATTGTATAACCGCCACCCGGGCAGATCACAATGACCGGGCGCTTTCGATTCGGACGCATTTCCACAGAATTGTCCAGAATATAGGTATACAAATCCGCGATTTCCTGATAACCTTCTACTTTAATCTCAACTTTCTTGTAAATCATTCAAACCTCCGTTTTTATAGCACATAATAAACTTTCTCCTCGTGAAAAATCTACAGGCCAAATTTTTCCCGCACTTCGTCAAAATCTCTGATTGGCGGCATCTCTTCCTGTGGAATTCCAATCTGTTTATCCATATACAAAAGTGCATACCATCTATTGAATTTATAGCCACAGTCTTTCAGCTCACCAGCATGCTTATATCCCATTTTTTCATGAAACTGTACACTATTAAAATCAGAATATTCATCTGTCGGCTTTGTAATCAATGAAACAGCATTTACAACGCCCTGCTCTCTCAGGATGTCTTCCATAAGAGTATACATATGTCGTCCTAAACCATTTCGTCGTATATCCTGTTTCAGATAAATTGTCATCTCCACATCCCATCCAAAAGCTGCCCTCGGACGCAGACGGTCTGCATAAGAATAGCCAATAATTTCTCCTTCTTCCTCTGCGATAAGATATGGATAATGAGAAGAAATATGCCGGATTCGTTCCTGAAACTCTTCGACCGATGGAACTTCATATTCAAATGTCACCGCTGTCTTTTTCACATAGTAGCTGTAAATGTCGAGCAATTTCTCTGCATCTTCTACTTTCGCTGTCCGAATTTTGATCTCCATAATATCTCTTTCTCCGTCTGAATTGCAATTTCCCTATCTGACGTCTTTTACTTCTTTTCTAATACCTTTACTATTTTGCGAAGTAATTTATCAATTTCAATCGGTTTAGCCAGATAATCATCCATTCCTGCTGCAAACGCCGCCTGTCTGTCTTCTTCAAATGCATTTGCGGTCATCGCTATGATCGGAACCTGAGCTCTTTCATCCGGAAGCTTTCGAATCGCCTCTGTTGCCTGATACCCATTCATCTTCGGCATCTGTATGTCCATTAATATCACATCATAATACCCGACAGGAGCCTTTTGCAGCATTGCAACTGCAATCGCGCCATCTGCAGCTACTTCCACTTCTGCCTGTACATCCTGAAGAATTGTCCTTGCAATTTCCACATTTAATTCATTATCTTCTACAAGAAGAATTCTTTTGCACTTCAGAAAGTTCTCTGGCATGCTCTGTTCTGCCTGGTCAATACGTTCTTCTTCCGATACGATCCGACATGGAATCTCAACAATAAAACTGCTGCCTTTTCCAGGTTCACTTTGTACGATCACGCTTCCATCCATCAAATCTACAAAGGATTTTACGATACGCAGTCCTAGACCAGTTCCCATTATACCACTTTCCGAAGAATTTTTCTCGCGTGTAAATGCCTCAAATATATGTGGAATATATTTCTGGCTGATACCAATTCCCGTATCCGAAACACAAATCCGCAGAATTATGGAATCCTCTCCGACAGCCTCCATTTCCTCGATATCTACGTCTATTTTTCCTCCATCCGGTGTATATTTAATTGCATTACTTACAAGATTCATGATAATCTCCTGAATCTTCAGCGAATCACAATATACATCTGCATGCTGAATTTCTATATTTCGTGCTACATGTAGCTGTTTATTCAGAATTTCTCTGTCAAGAACGATCTCCAACGTATCATTTATTTTCTTCAGATTCCATGGTGCTTCATTCAAAGTTTCCTTACCACTTTCAATACGGGCAATTTCCAGTACATTTCCTATCAATGCAAGCAGGAACTGGCTCGCTCCCTTCAACTTATGCAGATAATTTGTCGTAAGCTCATTGTCTCCCCAGTGCCGCTCCATGAGTTCTGCATATCCTATAATTGCATTCATCGGAGTCCGCAGATCGTGTGACATGGCAAATAAAAAGGATGATTTTGCCCTGTTTCCCTCTTCCGCCTTCTGCAGTGCATTCTTAAGTACTACCATCTCTGATACATCAAGAAATGTGGTGATCACGGCTCTTTCTCCCGATGGAACACGGATTACTTTCGTTGTAGCAAGTGCATGACATTCATTCGGCTCACCTTTTCCGATGATACACTCATAATCAACCATATCATCTACTTTGTGAAGTCTTTTCAACTTCTCTATTACGTCCACATCCGGATAGATTACTTTTTTCAGCATAGTACCGAGTTTGGACTGTGCCTCTTCAATGTTCTCCACTCCATACATCCGCAAAGCCTGTGCATTCATATGAATGATCTTATGCCCGGGAATTGTATATGCAAGTACACCACAACTTTGCATTTCCAGCAGTTCTTTGTAATAATCTTCCTGTTCTATCTTTTCTTTACGAAGTGTATCATTAAGTTCCGCCAGACGACGTTCCGCTTCTTTTTCTTTCTCCAAACGTACCGTCTCTGAAATGTCCTGATGTATTCCCATAATGGAAATACCATCCACTACAGACCTATCTCTTATGCCACTGCAACGTACGAACATCTCTCCAAATGTAGGATGAATATAGCGATATACGATTTCTGATTTTGTCTCTGACAGTTTATCTGAATATTCCAGAAATAACTGCATATCATCCGGATGTACACGCGCCCGATGAAATGTAAATCGCTCTTCCGGTGAGATTTCTCCCTGGATTCCAAGTAATTCATCCATCACCGCATCTGCATAAAATCTCGGTGATTTCCCATCCTCAATTTCTATTCTCCATGCTCCTACTCTGTTGACGCGAAGAATTCTTTCAACATTAATCTTTTTCTGCTGTATCATGGACAGCTCCTCCTCATGCAGCTATTTACTGTGCTTCTTCCATATATTATAACGACAGCGAAATCAGATGAACTTCGCCATCACTCGGAACAGAACATTCATATCCACCGGCTTTGATACATGTGCATTCATGCCTGCATCAAGTGTCTTCTGCCTGTCCTCTTCAAAAGCATTCGCCGTCATGGCTACGATCGGAACAGCAGCTCTGGAATCCCCAAACCTGTTCCGACTACTTTGCTTTCCGTACTTGTATGTTCTCTGGAAAATTCTTCAAAAATATGTGGAAGATAGTCTTCACTCATCCCAATTCCAGTATCTTCAACTACAATCTTATATGCAATATAATTTTCCCTGTCAAACGGAATCTCCCTGATATCTATGGTGATCTTACCACCTGCCGGAGTATATTTCAGTGAATTTCCAATGATATTGATAAAGGATTCGATCAATCTGGAAGCACAGCGAACTTCTTTTTTCAGACTCGTCTTTCCACTCTCAATCCGGGCTGTCTCCAGCACATAATTGATTAGCGATAACAAAAATTCACTGGAACTTTTGATCTTGCCAATATAATCACGAACTCTTTCTCATCAATGTGCTTTTCCAAAAGATCTGCAAAACCTATGATTGCATTCATTGGAGTACGGATATCGTGGGATATAGTGGACAAAAATTGTGTTTTTGCCTGACTTGCATGTTCAGCTTCACTTGCAGCTTTTCTTAAACGATGATTAATTGATAATATGTAAAATGTATCAAGAATTGTTAAAAACAATACTGTTCCACATATAATTGCAACAATACTCCAGTTCATATTAACTGAATCAATATCCTTTACAGGAATATATCCTATGATGTATAAATCTAAATTTTTTCCAAAACTTGAATAGTACCAATAGCAATTTTCGTTACGATAGTCTTTGTATTGAAGCAAGCCACTATCGGACGATTTAATTTTGTTAGCAAGCTCGTCGACTTTATTGTAATCATTTTGAAAATTGTATCCGCGAATATAGTCATAAAAAGTTCTTGATTTCATCGAAGGAGACTGAATAACATATTCACCGTTAGAGTTAATAAGACTGATTTCTGCTGATTTATATTCAGTTGGAAATGCCCATGCATTTTTTAGGTAATCAACAGGGAGCAATCTTAAAAGCAGGTAAGGCTTTGTCTTATTGTTACCAATATTTAAATAAACTCTAGTACCAACACTG
>ERZ827488.2339-NODE-2339-length-18725-cov-10.548259_pt1 | contig 18725 bp, 13 predicted proteins | sample MGYA00519771_ERZ827488 | MGnify/ENA primary metagenome ERZ827488 (study PRJEB31778, sample SAMEA3449323) | human gut metagenome | biome: human gut; feature: human-associated habitat; material: faeces | place: United Kingdom | collected 2010/2012 ... | reverse complement strand
CATCGTTGGTGATGCGGGACAGCACCTCGCCCACGGTGCGCTTTTCAAAGTAGGCAAGGGGCAGGCGGTTGATCTTTTCGCTGATCTGCTTGCGGAAGTCGTAGCAGACTTTCTGGGAAAGGCCGGTCATGAGCCAGCCCTGAATAAAGCTGAAGGCGCTGCTCAGCAGGTACATGCCCAGCAAAAACAGCAGGATGCGGCCGATATACACAAAGTCGATGCTGCCGGTGCCGCGCAGCTTGGCGATCCAGCCGGTGGCAAGAGCCGTGGTGGCCTTTGCCAGCACCTTAGGGCCTGCAATATTGAAGATGGTAGAAAGAATGGCAAATACAATGGCGGTAACGAGCGAAAGGCGGTAGCGGCCAAGGTTGCGCACAAGCTGCAGCAGGGTGCCCTTGAAGTCCTTGGCGCGTTCGGTCGTCATGCGTCCGGGTCTTGGCATATCACTCACCCTCCTTTTCGGTATTCAGAGATTTGAGGTCCAGCTCCTTCTGGCTCAGCTGGCTGCGGGCGATCTCCTGATACTCCGGGCAGGAAGCCATCAGCTGGGCATGGGTGCCCTTGCCCACCAGGCGGCCTTCGTCCAGCACCAGGATCTGGTTTGCGTGCAGCACAGTGGAGATGCGCTGTGCCACAATGATAACGGTAGCGTTATCGGTCTGGGCTTTCAGTGCACGGCGCAGGGCAACATCGGTCTTAAAGTCGAGGGCAGAAAAGCTGTCGTCGAACAGATAAATTTTGGGGTCCTTGGCAATGGCGCGTGCAATGGAAAGGCGCTGCTTCTGGCCGCCGGACACATTGGAGCCGCCCTGTGCAATGGGGCTTTGGTAGCCCTCGGGCTTTGCGTCGATGAACTCGGTGGCCTGCGCAATGGCAGCAGCCTTTTTCACATCGGCATCGGTGATGTGCTCCCCGCCGAACTTCAGGTTCGAGTCGATGGTGCCGCTGAACAGCACGCCCTTCTGGGGCACATAGCCCAGCAGGTCGTGCAGCTGTGCCTGGGGCATCTGGCGCACGTCGATGCCGTCCACGGTCACGCTGCCGCCGGTCACGTCGTAGAAGCGGGGGATCAGGTTGAGCAGGGTGCTCTTGCCGCAGCCGGTGGAGCCGATGATGGCAGTGGTCTCGCCGGGCTTTGCGGTAAAGCTGATGTGCTCCAGTGCGTCGCTGTCGGCACCGGGGAAGCGGAAGCTCACGTCGTGGAACTCCACCACGCCCTGCCAGTTCTCGTGCTCCTTTGCGGCCTTGGCGTCGGCTTCGTCCGGGTCGTGGATGGTGGCCTTGGTGCGGATGACCTCGTCGATGCGGTCTGCGGCCACACCGGCACGGGGCAGCATGACGGCCACCATGGCCAGCATCAGGAAGGACATGACGATCTGCATGGTGTAGGTGATGAAGGCGATCATCTCGCCCACCTGCATGGTGCCGTTGTCCATGGCCTTGCCGCCGAACCAGACGATGAGCAGGCTGGTGCCGTTCATGATCAGGGTCATAAAGGGCATCATGGCCACCATGGCGCGGTTGGTGAACAGCTGGGTGCCCATCAGGTCCTTGTTGGCCTTGTCGAAGCGCTGTTCCTCAAACTGTTCGCGGCTGAAGGCACGCACCGGCATGATGCCGGTCAGGACCTCGCGGCTGACGAGGTTCAGCCGGTCCACCAGCGTCTGCATGATCTTGAACTTGGGCATGGCCATGTTCATCAGGAAGAGGATGAGCAGCAGCAGCAAAGCCACGTCCAGCACCACGATCCAGGACAGGCCCGAGCGGCTGCCCACCACATGCAGCACACCGCCGATGCCCAGAATGGGCGCATAGGCCACCATGCGCAGCAGCATGACGCAGACGAACTGCACCTGCTGGATGTCGTTGGTGGTGCGGGTGATGAGGGACGCGGTGGAGAAGTTCTCGATCTCCGCATGGGAGAAGTGGATGACGCTGGAGAAGGTCTCGCGGCGCAGGTCGCGGCCGATGGCGGCGGACACCCGGGAGGCCAGGAAACCCACCGCGATGGACACGGCCACCATCAGCAGGGTCAGCGCCAGCATCTGGCCGCCTACCTTATATAAATAGTGCATCTGCATATCGTGGGCAATGCCCTGGGCCTCGTATTCCAGCCCCACCAGCAGCAGAGCCTGGCTCTTCAGGTTCTCCACCACGGTGTCGTCCAGCTGGCCGATGGCACCGGTCAGCTGCTGCTGCACGGCGTCGCGGCGGAAGCCGGGCATCTGGCTCATGGCGGCAAACTGGCCGCACACGGTGTCCAGATCCTCCGCCGTGGGGGCCACAGTCTCGGTTTCCGTGTCGGGATTGCGGTCGGCACCGGAGGCCTGCAGGTCTGCAAGGCCGGTCATGCCCATGCCGGTCTGCCCGGCGGGGGTGTTGGCTGCCTGGGCGGCCGCCAGATACAGCACGATGTCCGGCGTGGTCACAGCATCTTCCAGCGCAGTGCGCTCGTCGGCGGTCAGGTCGGTGCGCAGGCGCAGCACATCGCCGTCGGCGGTGTAGGCGTTCTGGAAGGCAGCGGCGTCCTCCTCGCGCATCAGCAGCGAGAGGGCATCCAGCGTGCTCTGCCGCACAGTGGCAGGCAGGGGGCTTTCGATGCCGCCCTGCTGGATGCCGGTGTCCACGATCTTGCTGGTGTAGTCCGGCAGCGACAGATCGCAGTACGCCTGCACGAACAGCAGTGCGAACACCACGAGGCAGACGGCCCAGTGACGGGCCAGCTGCTTAAAGATCTTTGTCATGGTTTGGTTCTCCCTTCGGTTTGGTGGTACGCGCAGCATTTTCCGCAAGAATGGCTTCCATCAGCGCGCCGCGCAGCGCTTCCATTTGGGCCAGCTGTTCCGGCTCCAGCCGGGCCATGACACTGGAAAAGTAGTCCCCAAGAGCAGCCTCGCACTGTCGGCAGGCCTCGTATCCCTTGGGCGTGAAACGCACCAGCGTCTTGCGGCGGTCGGCAGGGTCGGCAAAGCGTTCCACAAGGCCGTCCTGCTCCATCTGCCGCACCGTGCGGGAAATGGCAGGAAGCGGTTGATGAAGCTCCTGAACAAGATCGGAGATATAAACGGCACCGTCCTGTCCATGGAGACGAATGCAGCCCAGCAGACCTTCCAGCATGGGAAAGTGGCACTTGGGGCAGTCGGCCAGAGCGGCCTTCATGCCGGCCTTGGATGCTTTGCTCAGCCGGTGGATGTAGCGGCAAAGCCCACGGAAACTCAACGTGGATTCCTCAGACACGCGATCCCTCCTCTCAAAAATTGCTTAACAGCTGTTAACTGTTAACGCTTGATAATAATAGGTTTTTGCAGGCCGGATTGCAACCCCCTGCAGGGATTGTTTCATAAAAGTTCACAAACGTTTGTGTCCCGCATACACATAAAGCAAAGGGGGCATCGGGCATGGAACAGCGTTTGTGGATGATCCTGCAATTGTTCGGCGGGGCGGCACTTTTCTTATACAGTATGGACACCCTCACGGACGCTTTGCAGCAGGCGGCGGGGGACACCCTGCGGCAGGCCCTTGCCCGGCTCACGGCCCACCCGCTGGCCGGGGTGCTCACGGGAGCGGTGGTCACGGCGGTGGTGCAGAGCAGCTCGGCGGTCACGGTGCTGGTGCTGGGCCTTGTGGGGGCCGGGCTGCTGACCCTGCAGCGGGCCGTGCCGGTGGTGTTCGGAGCCAACATCGGCACCACGGTCACCGCGCAATTGCTGGCCTTCCGGCTGGAGGATGCCCGGTACCTGCTGCTGGTGGCGGGGCTGCTGCTCTGGTTCGCGGGGCGCGGGCGTCTGCACGCAGCCGGGCAGGCGCTGTTTGCTTTCGGCCTGCTGTTTGAGGGCATCGCGGTCATGGCCGAGGCCATGGAGCCGTTGGCAGCGGGGCCGGTGTTCCGGCAGTGGATGGCCCAGGTGCGGCACCGCCCCGGCCTGGGCCTGCTGGCAGGGCTGGGCATGACCCTTGCCGTGCAGAGCAGCTCCGCCACCATTGCGGTGCTGCAGCAGGTAGCCGCCCGCCCCGGGCCGGACGGCGGGTGCCTGCTGGGCCTTGCGGGAGCCATCCCGGTGCTGTTGGGGGACAACATCGGCACCACCGTCACGGCGGTGCTGGCATCGGTGGGGCAGAGCCGGGACGCCAAGCGTCTGGCGGCGGCCCACGCCCTGTTCAACCTGTCCGGGGCGGCGGTGTGCTGGCTGCTGCTGCCCCAGTTCACCGCGCTGGTGCGGCTGGTCTCGCCCCACGGGCCGGAGAGCGCCGTGCTGGCCCGGCAGATCGCCAACGCCCACACCCTGTTCAATCTGGGCTGCACGGTGCTGTGGCTGCCCCTGACCCCTTGCATGGTGCGCATCGTGTGCATTCTTTTGCCGGAGAAGCACGCCCCTGAGTTGAAATGAACGCCTTAAAATGGTATAATGACAATGTATCGAACAAATTTTGTGACGCTTTTGTTGCACAAATGATAAACGGACCCTTCTGTGGGCCTGCAGCGGTGTGCGGCTGCCAGGGCACAGAGCGAACCAAGAGGACGTGTTTACTATGAAGGATATCATCAACGGGTTGATCGAGCGGTTCCGCAGGCAGCATGTACAGGCCCGGCGCTATGTGGCCATGATGCTGGTGCTGGCCCTGCTCACCACCCTGTTCGTCAACTGGCAGCTCCATGGGGTGGGCATCTCCATGACTGCCGACTACCACTGCGGCTACGAGGAGCACCAGCACACGGCGGCCTGCTACGAAAAAGTGCTCACCTGCGGTTACGAGGAGGGCGAGCCGGAAACGCCCGTCACCTCTTCGGACAGCAGCGCCGATCTGATGTCCGCCTACAGCGCGGCCGAGCCGGAAGAGCTGGAAGAGCCGGTGCAGACCGAGCCGGAGACCATCTGGGTGCCCCATGAGCACACCGATGCCTGCTACGAGGAGCACCGGGTGCTGACCTGCTATCAGGAAGAGCACGAGCACACCGACGACTGCTTTGACGAGTACGGTGCGCTCATCTGCGGCGAGTTCGAGCATATCCACGACGACAGCTGCTACACCACCGAGTATGAGCTGGTGTGCGGCCTGGACGAGGGCGAACTGGTGGAGGAGCCCAACCCCGCCTATCAGGAAATGCCTGCCAGCCGCCCCGTGGTGGACCTGCCCCCTGAGCCGGCCGAGACCATCCCGGAGGAGCCGGTGCTGCATCACCACACCGACGCCTGCTACACCGAGGAGCTGGTGTGCACCATCCCGGAGCACCACCACACCGTGGAGTGCCTGGCCGATACCCAGGCCGACGTGGAGACTGCCGAGGAATGGCAGGCCGCGGCCAACGTGGCCCTGAACGGCAACTGGGCCGAGGACCTGCTCACCGTGGCAAAGTCCCAGCTGGACTACCAGCAGAGCGACAAGAACTTCAAGCTGGATGTGGAGGACCAGCAGGTGCTGCGCGGCTACTCCCGCTATGGTGCCTGGTACGGCAACCCCTACGGCGCCTGGGACGTGATGTTCCTGTCCTACTGCCTGCACTTTGCGGGTGTGCCCCAGACGGTGGTGCCCCAGCGTGCGGGCGTGATGGCCCTGCACAGTGACCTGCGCGGCTCCCAGTGGCTCACCGACGCCGACGGCTCCACCGCAAGGCCCGGCGATATCGTCATCTACAACACCCTCACCACCGAGCAGGTGGCCGTGGACGAGAGCTCCTATGGCATCGCCCTGCTGGACCTGGACGAGGACCCCGACACCGCCGCCCAGCTCACGGCTTCCGAGCCGCAGGTGGACACCCGCACCGTGACCACCGAGACGGTGGGCGTCGTGTCCGCCGTGGACCCCGACGCCGGGACCCTGACCGTGATCTCCGGCAACGTGGACGGCAAGGTGGCCGAGGTGCCCGCTGCCATGTCCGACGTGACCAGTGTCATCTCGGTGACCGGCGCCTATGCCGCCGAGACCACCGCTGCGGCCCCGGAGGACCCGGACCCGGCAGGCTCCCAGGAGGAGCTGGACGGCAGCTATGCGCTGCTGGAAGATGAGGATGGCTTTGGGGCTACCGTGGACTGGGTGGGTGACGCCGACCCCTACGGCATCGCCCTGCTGGCTGCCGGAGACGACCATGATCTGAAGACCTGGATCACGGATGTCAATTATGAAAAGACGACCGACGGGAAAACATGGACGTCTATCGGCGCGGGCAGCGTGACCGTGGACAGCGGCACCCACGTCCGCGTGAACCTGAAGTATACCGTGAATGCCGGTGTGCTGACGCCCACCAACAATACCCTGACCTACCAGCTGCCCAAAGGCCTGCCCATGCCGGATGTGACGACGGGCAACATCGTGGATGAGTCCGACAAGGACGAGGCCGGCAATGCAAAGGTCGTGGGCAGCTTCACCGTTGACACCGACGGCAAAGTGACCCTGACCTTTACGGACAAAAAGTTCATCGGCACCGACGAGAAGGGCGGCCTGCCATTCACCGGTACCTTCAAGGCCGCCGTTACGGCGAGCGCCGACAACTTTGAGGACGAGAAGGAGATCAAATTCAAGGACGACTGCATCCTGACCATCAAGAAGAAAACGGCAGATATAAAGATCAGCAAAGGGAGTGGGTCTCCGCTGATTACGAACCGTAAGGACGGCACCTTTGTAAATAATTATGAGGTGACGGTGGGGACCACCAACGGCACCAAAGACCCGGTGATCCTTACGGATACCCTGAACACGAATAGGAATGGCGAAAACCGTAGCGACTACCTGAAGGGCGGCAAATATCTGGTAGACTCCTTTAAACTTTACAAGGTGGATGCTTCGGGCACAAAAACGGAGATTGACGTCCCTGCGCATGAACTGAAAACCGACGGCAACGGCAACCCCCAGGTGGTCCTTGCTCCGCTGCCTGCATTGGAGGCCGGAGAGAAGTACATCTGGAACTACGACGTTCAGCGGGACTATGCGGACTTTGACAAGATGCCCAACGGCGTCGCTATCATCAACAACACGGCGAAAGCCGAGGCAGGGCGCAATGTAAAAGATGCGGCTGACGCATGGTACACATGTAAAACCTCTCGCATTGAGAAGAAAGGCGAGTACGACCCCAAAACAGGCCGCATCCAGTGGACGATCACTGTAAAGGTACCCCATTCTTTCCTGGGGCCCTATCTCCTGCAGGGCTGCAAGATCACAGATGACTTGCCAGACGGTGTGAAAATCGTAGGGGATGTAAAGGTAGGCAACGATACGATATCGGCAGAGAATTTTCTGCAAAACGGCTATACCATCCCGGCGGAGTATGGGGAAACAGAGCTGAAGATCACCTTTGAGACCACCACCCCCATCGGCGGCGGCTCGGTGACCAACAAGGCACAGATCCTGACCAAGAGCAACCATACCTTTGAGGCCTCGGATACTGTGAACATCGGGAAGGGCGATTGGAGCCTGAGCAAATCCATTGCCACCAGGGGCGAGACGCCCACCTGGAACCTCTCGGCCACCAACAAGGCCGGTGAAGCGGAGTTTACCCTGTGGGATGTGCTGGCCGACGCTGAGAACGACCAAGGCGAGACAAAAGAGGACACCCACTATGCCATTGCAAAAGAGCTGGATGACGCCATCAAGGCCAATCTGACCCTGACCATGCACGACAACACGAAGCTGACCTATGCGGAGGCTGTCGCGGCGGGCAACACCATCAAGATGACCTATTATGCACAGAAAAACGGTACCGAGGAGGTGGACGCAAATAACTCGTCCACCCGTGTGCGCAGCTTTACCATCCATGTGAAAGCCGGGGACAACCAGAACCCCGTGCGCAGCATCTCGGTGACCGGCATCCCCACCCACGAAGAGCGCGACGACGTGCCCACCGGTGAGGTGTGGACCTATAAGAACACCATCCATATCCACGGCGTGAGCGGCAAGGCCTCGGACACCGATACCTACCGCAGCTACAAGCAGTTTGAAAAGGGCGTGGCCGCAAAGAGCAGCGGCGACGAGACCGGTTATCTGACCGGCAGCAACAGCTTCGAGCTGAGCGACCTCAGCGGCAACAACCTCCACTACCAGCTGGTGCTGCAGACCTCCGCCGACGATGCCGAGGACATCGTTGTCACCGACACCCTGCCGGAAAACGTCGGCTTCAAGGTGGATAATGTCAAGATCGCGCTGGATGAGGGCGACTTTGTAAAGATCAAGGATAAAAAAGTAGACTGGGCGACGGCAGAGTATGACGAAACTACCCGGCGGCTCACCATTAAAATCAGCAACTACAACAAGTCGGGGCAGGAGGAACACCGCATCCGCATCCAGTACAAAGTGAGCGTGGACGACGATCCCAGCTGGAAGAACCCCTCGGTGGGCAAGCTGACCTACACCAACACCGCCACCTGGGGCGAGCTGACCGAGACCACCACCACCACCGTCACCCGCGATGTGGAACAGGTGAAAAAGACCGGCTGGAAGGACACCGGCAACGACCGGAAGCTGCACTATCAGGTGGTCATCAACCCGGCCCACGAGGATCTGTCGGCCGGGCAGACCAAAGCGGAGAAGATCGAGCTGTGGGATAACATCAGCACCACCAATGGTGCCATCGCCACCGGCGATGTCAACTCGGTCAAGTTGTATTTTTACGATTACGACGAAACAGTCGGCGTGACCACCGGCAAAGAGGTGCCGCGCAACATGTACCGCATCCTGGAAGCGGACAAGAACGGCTGGCTTCATATGGAGATCCCCAATATGGCGGCCCTGATCCTTGTGTATGACTGCAATGTGAAGGATGGCAGTGCTGCCGCCAGCTACCAGGTGAGCAACACCGTGACCCTGAGCAACGGCAGCAAATCCAGCGACAGCGGCATCACCTACCAGGTCAAGGCGGATGCAACGGCCACCACCGCACAGTTCGTGCTGCGCAAGAAGGACAGCTACTCCGGCGTGTCGCTGAAGGGCGCGGAGTTCACCATTTACCAGTACGATACGGTAAGCGGGCAGTTCGTCCCGTGGACCGGCAACAGCACCAGCACCCTGACCACGGACGAAAACGGTCAGGCCAGTCTGGCTGTGCTGGATAGTGAGACTGCAAGCTGCCTGAAACCGGACGTGCTGTATAAGCTCGTGGAGACCAAAGCACCCACGGACTATCAACTGGATGCCACCCCGCACTACCTGCTGTTCCGCAAGAACGCCAGCGCGGAGAACGAGCAGCAGGCCTTTGCAAATGCCACAGGCGTGGCTGAAGGCACCACCATCTTGACCGTGAATGACGAGACGGTGGACCTGAACCGCAATGTGCAGGTGGGCAGCGATGCCGGCACCACGACCGCCGAATACAGCAACGTGTACAGCAACCTGACCGTCAGCAAGCTCTGGCTGGACCAGGATACCAAACAGCCGGTGGAACCGGCGGTGGACAGCATCCACATCAAGGTCTGGCGGTACACCGACAATGACAAGGACAGAACGTTTTTTGACGAAGCTACCCTGAACGAGACCAACCACTGGACTGCTACCTGGTCTGGGGACAAGCTGCCCCTGACGGACGAGAACGGCAAGGCGTACCACTACCTGGTGGAGGAAGTGACCACCGGCAACTGGAACGTGTACATTGACAACAACGGCGTGCAGACCGGCAATATCACGGTGCAGAACTACGTCTACACCGGCTACGAGCTGCCGTCCACCGGCGGCATGGGCACGGCACCCTTCGGGGTGCTGGGCGGCGCACTGGCCGCTGCAGCAGCCCTGCTGCTGGTCCGCAAACGGAAACAGAACGAGGAGGAGTGAGCAGCCATGAAACAAAACAAAAACAACCGGTTTGCCGCTCTTCTGCTGGCGCTGTGCATGGCCGTGTGCTGTGCACTGCCCGCGCTGGCAGCCCCCGCGGCCAGCGCCAACATCGACCTGAGCCGCACCGGCAGCATGGACGTGACCCTGTACGACCACCAGAACGACGTCCCCCTGCGGGGCGGCGCACTCACCGTGTACAAGGTGGCGGACGTGGCCCGCACCAACGGCGACCTGCACTTTGTGTACACCGCCGACTTTACGGGCTGCGGCATCGCGCTGGGCGACCTGACGGACAGCACGCTGGCTTCCAGGCTGGAAGCCAAGCTGCCCGCCCGCGCCGTCGGCACCACCCATAAGATCAGCGAGCAGGGCATCGTCTCCTTTGACGCGCTGCCGCTGGGCCTGTACCTCGTGGTGCAGACCGAGAACTCCAAGGGCTACGAGGCCATCAATTCCTTCCTGGTGTCGCTGCCCATGGCGGACGAAAGCGGCTGGCGCTACACCGTGGACGCCACCCCCAAGGTGGGCGCGCCCACGCAGGAGGTGACCCCGCCCGAACCGGAAACTCCCAGCACGCCTTCGGAACCGGACAAACCGTCCGAGCCGGAGAAGCCCTCGGAACCGGACAAGCCCACCCAGCCCGGCACCCCGGATGAGCCGGACAACCCGGACATGCCGGTCAATCCCAACGACCCCAACCGCCCGGTGTCGCCCGGTACGCCGGATAACCCGGTGAACCCCGGCAACCCGGACAACCCCGTGGCCCCCGGCAACCCGGACAACCCGGTGGCGCCGGGCCGCCCGGACGGCAATGCACTGCCCCAGAGCGGCCAGCTGAACTGGCCCATCCCGTTCATGGCCTGCAGCGGCGTGCTGCTGTTTGCCGTCGGCTGGGTGCTGGACCGGAAGGAGACGCTGGCATGAACACAAAGCAGAAGATCGGCCGCGCCTGCATGATCGTGGGCATCCTGCTCATTCTGGGCGCGCTGGCCCTGCTGGGCTATAACCAGTGGGACGCTAACCGCGCCGACAAGGCTTCGCAGGACGCCCTGGGCAAGCTGGAAGAGACCCTGACCGAGACCATTGAGGACAAGACGAAGGACGAAGAGCCGGTGGTCCAGCCGGAGCTGGACCCGGAGCAGGAGATGACCGTCACCGACATCGACGGCTGGGGCTACATCGGCTACCTGTCCGTCCCGTCCATCGGGCTGGAACTGCCCGTGATGAGCGAGTGGAGCTATGCGGGCCTCAAGGTGGCCCCGGGCCGTTACAGCGGCTCCACCTACGCCGACAACATGGTGGTCTGCGCCCACAACTACGCCAAGCATTTCAGCCCCATCAAGTGGCTGGCCCTGGGCAGCGAGGTGTACTTTACCGACATGGACGGCCAGCGCTGGAGCTATGAGGTGTCCAACGTGGAGACCATCCAGCCCACGGATATCGACAAGATGATCACGGCCAGCGACGAGGACGCCTGGGACCTGACCCTGTTCACCTGCACCACCGGCGGCCGTGCCCGCTGCGCCGTGCGCTGCACCCGCACCGGTTACCCGGTCTTGGAGACCAGCGCGGCAGGGCGGATCACGGAGTAAGCAGGACGATTTGGAATTGCCTCCGCTTTGCTCTGGCAATATCAGCGGAAAATTATTTTTAAAGATATGCAATCCCGGAAAATCTGCGGATTTTCCGGGATTGTTTTTTCACGGATGGGCGTTAAGGAAAGTGGCCTGTTCTCTGGAAGGCAAACGATTTAGAATGCCCTCCGCGTTGCTCTGGGCATAAATAGCAGAAAAATTATTTTAGATTTTGCAAATCCGGCAGGGCTGCGGCCCCGCCGGATTTGCTTTTTCACGGGAGAGGGCGTTCCGGGAAGTGGCATCGGCTGCTGTTGGCCTGCGGCCAAAGCGCAGCAAATCAAATGCCTTTTACGGCAACGCTCCTCACCGGGGAGCTGGCGCGCAGCGACTGAGGGGCGTTCCAATCGGTGGAAGCCGAAAATACGGTGAAAAGATCTTCACGCCGAACAGGCGTGAATCTTCAGTATTTTCGGTTGGAGCCTACTTCTTTGGGGTCTGAAAGGGGCGAGCAGCCCCTTTCTCGTTGCGGGGAGAGGGGTGTCCAGAGGGAGAGAGGGGGGAGTCGAAACACCCCTCTCACCCTCTGGCCCAGCGGAGCGACCCCGGCGGCGATGCCGCTTGCAAAAGCCATCGGGCCTGCCCCACGCGATTGCACTCTGCATGAGAAACATTACAAAAAAGCACCCGCCATGCGGATGCACAGCGGGTGCCTTGAAGGGCTCTGCGGGGGTGCTCAGTGGGTGGTGCCCATGTCCACAGCCGGGTCGGCGTCGTTCTTCACAACGGCCTCCACGGCCTTCTCCAGGCCGCGGGCGATCTGGTGCAGGTCCATGCTGGGGGTGCCCAGGGGCTTGTTGACCACCTGCTCCATGGCGTAAGGCACATGGATGAAGCCGCCCCGGATGTTGGGGTACTTCCTGTCGATGAGGTACAGCAGGGTGTACATCAGGTAGTTGCACACATAGGAGCCTGCAGTGTAGGACAGGGCGGAGGGAATGCCTGCGTCCTTGATGTTCTGCACCATGGCCTTCACGGGCAGGGAAGTGAAGTAAGCGGTCTCGCCGTCCTCCTGGATGGTCACGTCGATGGGCTGATAACCGGCGTTGTCGGCGATGCGGCCGTCCATCAGGTTGATGGCCACCTTTTCCGGGGTGATGGCGGAGCGGCCGCCGGCCTGACCGATGCAGATGACCACATCGGGCTGGTTTGCCTGAATGGCAGCTTCCAGCACCTCACCGGCACGGATGAACTCGGTGGGCACTTCCTGCTTGACGATCTCGGCACCGGCGATGGTGTCGGGCAGCAGCTTTACCGCCTCAAAAGCGGGGTTGACGGTCTCGCCGCCAAAGGGGTCGAAACCAGTGAGCAGAATCTTCATAGTAAAAAGCCTCGATTCTCAGATATAAATGGACGGCTCCAGAACGGTGAGCTGTCCGTGATCCATGATCATGCGGTTGTCTACATAGATGCAGGGAGCGTGGGTGACCAGATCGTAATGGCCGGAAGCATCCTGCACACCGCCCAGCGCGATGTTGCGCCCGAACCCGATGTGGAAGGTGCCATAGGTGGATTCGTCCTCGATGTAGCAGTTGCCTGCACAGCGAGAGTGGGTGTTGAGCCCGATGCCAAACTCCGCCGCCACCACCATGTTCTCCGGGTCGTGGAAGCGGGCCAGAAACTGCTTGAGCCGCCTGCCGCTGGCATTGTCCTCGATCTCCACGATGCGGCCGCCGCGCAGCTCCACCCGCACGGGGCTGTCCACGATGCCGATATAGCCCATGGAGCCGTCCAGGATCAGGGTGCCGTTGGTGTCGCTCTCCACCGGTGCCACATACACTTCCACGCTGGCAGAGGAAAGGCCCTTGCCGTCGTGGCAGCAGCCGTTGAAGAAGCCGGGCACACGCCCCTCGATGTTGAAATCCAGGTTCGTGCCAAGTTCCGTGGTCACATGGATGTGGCTGGCGTTCTGGTAGCAGGCCATGATGATGCTGGCCATGATCCTGCTTTTGGGCAGGCTCATGTTCAGGAAGTCGTAGCTCAGCAGTGACTGCCCATTGCTGGTGCTCAGCGGCAGCGACAAAAACCGGTTGCGGCGGGCAATGACCCGCTTGACGGCCCGTGTGGTGATGAGGGAATACTCGGCAGCACCGATCACGGCGTTGTAGGGGTCAAAGGCGTCCTCGCGGTCATCGAAATACTGGCCCACCTGCTCGTGCAGGTCGTCCAGCATCAAAACATCCGCCACGCTGCCCACCGCCTGTGCGGCTTGCTGCATGGCCGCCACCTCGACAGCATACTTCTGGCTGGATACGATCAGGATGCGTTCGCCTGCACGGAGCCGGACCCAGTCCCGTATAATGACATCGGCTCCGTGCTGTATTGCTTGTTCCATTGAATCACTCGATCTAACAAAAAATCACTTCAGGAGGATCATCATCACGATCTGGACCACCATCATGATGATGGCGACAGGAACCTGATTCTTGATGACGCCCATGGGCTTCTTCATATCCAGCAGTGCCACGGGCACGGTGTTGAAGTTTGCAGCCATGGGGGTGCACAGGGTGCCGCAGAAGCCGCAGGTCAAAGCCAGCATGCCGATGACCACCGGGTTTGCGCCGTGGGCCAGCACGAACGGGTAGCCGATGCCCACGGTCATCACGGTGATGGCGGCGTAGGCGTTGCCCATGATCATGGTGAACAGCATCATGCCGATGGCGTACACCACGATACCGGCGTTCACATTGCCCTCGGGGATGATGTGGCTGACCAGGTCCGAGATCACATCGCCGACACCGGCAGCGGTGAAGACGGAGCCCAGGCAGGCCAGCAGCATGGGCAGCATGGACAGGGGGCCCACGGTGGACAGCATGCGCTCGGAATCGTTCAGGAAGGTGGAGGGCTTGTTGTCGCGGTTCATGATCATCAGCAGGATGATGGCCACGAGAACGCCCAGAGCCACGCCGTTCAGGGCGGACAGGCCGATGCCCAGGCCGGTGATGGCGCAGATGACGGCCAGCATGCCGATGCTCAGGGTGGGGACAAAGATCTTCATGCCGATCTTCTCATAGGTAGCCTCGGTCTCGGCCTTGGTGGCAGCAGAGACAGCGCCCTTCTTGACCTTCTTGAGGATGGCGGGGATGCACATCACCACCACCAGGATGCCGCTCACCAGAGAGGGCAGCCAGCGGCCCAGGGCAAGCACGACGCCCAGCACGGCCCAGAAGATAAAGGTGCCCACGGGTTCCGGGTTCTCCTTATCCTTCAGGTTCTTCACGCCGCAGTAGATGCACAGCAGGCCGATGATAAAGTAGATGATCTCCATCACCTTGGTGGACAGGCTGTAATCAGCACTCATAAAAAAGCTCATTCTTCTGTCCTCCCTTACTTATAGTACTTCTGGATCATCTTGCGATCCTTGATCACATAGAATACGATGGCGACCACAGTGGCAATGATGCACACGGGGATCTCGATGGCAGCCAGCTGGGCCAGCTCCACCTCGATGCCCAGGCCGGCCAAAGTGCTCTGCACCAGCAGGCCGCCGGAGCCGCCCACGAACAGGACCTGACCGAAGAACCAGGTGATGTTCTCCATGCCGGAAGCCATACCCTTCAGCTCCTCGACATGCTCCTCATTGGGCTCATAGCCCTGTGCCACAATGGCACCTTCGGCCATGGGCATGATGACGGGGCGCACGAAACCGGCCACGCCGCCAAAGCCCACGTTGAAGGCTGCAAAGATCGAGCGCATCACGCCGTAGATGCCGATGACCAGGCCGGAGGTGGCACCCTTGAACTTGCCGATCAGGGCAGCGGCTGCTTCACGCAGGCCGTTGCGCTCCAGCGTGCCGGTGACCAGCATCACGATGATGAAGATGGCCATGCTGCGGTTTGCCACAAAGGTGCTGCCCAGCGTTTCCAGCAGGGTGACCGGGCCCAGACCGCCAACCAGTGCAGTCACAACGGCTGCCACCAGAATGACCAGAATGGAGTCCAGCTTCAGTGCAAAGCCAGCGATGACGATGACAATGCCAAGTAGTTTCAGTAGTTCCATAATTGCCTTCCTTTATACTTATATTTTCCCGGCGCTGTGCTGGCGGTCCGCCTGTGGGTCAGCAGGCAGGCCGTCGGCACTACGCCGAAAAGTCCAGAGAAAATGCCTTACAGGCGGATAAACGCTGCCAGCAGCAGAGAAAAGCCTCCTGCCGTAAGCCACAGCGGCACCAGACGACGGCCCAGGTGAGCTCCGATATCGCAGTGTTCCAGCACCCCGGAGGCCTTCATGGGCACCACCGTGGTGGCTTTGGGCACGGCCTCTGGGCTGCTGTAGGGGTTGGTGGAGGTAAACTCACCAGTGCCGATCTCCCCGGGGCAGGCGTACACCCCAAACCAGGAGGACAGCAGCCCACCCTTGCCAGCGCTTGTCTTGCACACGCGCACCAGCTGCACCGTAAGGGCCTGGGCCTGCTTTTCTTCCACCAGCAGGTTGACCCGGACCATATTTACCAGGTTCAGTATCGAGGAAATGGCGATGAGAGCGTCCAGGATCAGGACCAGGATCAATAACGAGTGCATGGGGCACACCTCCTGCAAACAGAGCAAGGGCTGCGGCAGCCCCTGGTGCTTTCGTAAGATGGAAATAGTATACCATAAAGTGGGACGAATTGTAAATGAAATATAGATAATCTGTCTAGTCTTCCTAAAAAAGGAAAAATCCCCTGTTTCCCAAAGGAAACAGGGGATTTGCGCCGTTTGGCAGAAATTACTTGTTGCGGATGTACTCATCCATGGCCTTGGCGGCAGCCTTGCCGGCACCCATGGCCTTGATGACGGTGGCGGCACCGGTCACGGCATCGCCGCCGGCGTACACGCCGTCACGGCTGGTCTTGCCCTCGTCGCCCTCGGTGACGATGCAGCCGTGCTTGTTGGTCTCCAGGCCGGGAGTGGTGGAGCGGATCAGGGGGTTGGGGCTGGTGCCCAGGCTCATGATCACGGTATCCACGTCCAGCTCAAACTCGCTGCCCTTCTTTTCAATGGGACGGCGGCGGCCGGAAGCATCGGGCTCACCCAGCTCCATCTCAATGCAGGTAATGGACTTGACGAAGCCCTCGTCGTTGGCGTGGATCTCCACGGGGTTGCACAGGGTCTTGAAGATGATGCCCTCTTCCTCGGCGTGCTCCACCTCTTCCTTACGGGCAGGCAGCTCGGCCATGCCGCGGCGGTAGACGATGTACACGGTCTCGGCACCCAGACGCATGGCGCTGCGGGCAGCGTCCATGGCCACGTTGCCGCCGCCCACGACGGCAACCTTCTTGCCGGTGCGGATGGGGGTCTTGCTGGTGGGCAGGTAAGCCTTCATCAGGTTGGAACGGGTCAGGAACTCGTTGGCGGAGTACACGCCCTTCAGGCTCTCGCCGGGGATGCCCATAAAGCGGGGCAGACCGGCACCGGAGCCCACGAACACGGCCTCGTAGCCGTACTCGCCCATCAGCTCGTCGATGGTCAGCACCTTGCCGATGACCATGTTGCACTCAAAGTCAACGCCCATCTTCTTCAGGCCGTCGATCTCCTGCTGCACGATGGCCTTGGGCAGACGGAACTCGGGGATGCCGTACATCAGCACGCCGCCGGCCACATGCAGGGCCTCGTAGACGGTGACCTTATAACCCAGCTTGGCCAGGTCGCCTGCGGCGGTCAGACCGGCAGGACCAGCGCCGATGATGGCGACCTTGTGGCCGTTCCATGCGGGCACGATGGGGGCAGTGTGGACGTTTTCACGGTGCCAGTCGGCCACAAAGCGCTCCAGGCGGCCGATGCCCACGGGCTCGTTCTTGATGCCGCGGGTGCACTTGCCCTCGCACTGGCTCTCCTGGGGGCAGACACGGCCGCAGACGGCGGGCAGGGAAGAGGAGCGGGCAATGACCTGATAGGCGGCTTCAAAGTCGCCCTCGGCCACATGACCGATGAACTCGGGGATATCGATGCCCACGGGGCAGCCGGTCTGGCAGGGCTTATTCTTGCAGTGGATGCAGCGCTTTGCCTCGTTCACGGCCATCTCTTCGGTATAGCCCAGTGCAACTTCCTCAAAGTTCTTGTTGCGGACGTTGGGGTCCTGGGTGGGCATGGGGCACTTTTTGGGATCCATATTGAAAGCCATCTTACATTCCCTCCTGAGTCTTGAACAGATTGCAGGCTGCCTCACGGGCGTGTGCCTCAAACGGGCGGTACATGGTGCCGCGGGCCATGGCCTCGTCAAAGTCCACCAGGTCGCCGTCAAAGTCGGGGCCGTCCACGCAGGCAAACTTGGTCTGGCCGCCCACGGTCAGGCGGCAGCCGCCGCACATGCCGGTGCCGTCGATCATAATGGGGTTCATGGAGACAATGCTCTTCAGCCCGTGCTTCTGGCAGGTCTTGACGACGAATTTCATCATGATCAGCGGGCCGATGGTGATGACCAGATCATACTGGTTGCCGGCGGCCACCAGCTCATCCAGAGCGGCAGTGACCACACCCTTGGTGCCGTAGCTGCCGTCATCGGTCATAATGCGCAGCTCGTCACTGCAGGCGTTGAACTCGTCCTCGAGGATGAGCAGATCCTTATTGCGGAAGCCGATGACGCTGTGGACGGTGCAGCCCTGGTCGTGCAGCTCCTTGGCAATGGGCAGGGCGATGGCGCAGCCCACGCCGCCGCCGACAACACAGACCTTTTTCAGGCCCTCGGTCTCGGTGGCGCGGCCCAAGGGGCCCACAAAGTCATGGACGCTGTCGCCTGCGTTCAGGCTGTTCAGCTCCATGGTGGTGCCGCCCACGATCTGGAAAATGATATCCACAGTGCCCTTTTCGCGGTCGTAACCGGCCACGGTCAGGGGGATGCGCTCGCTGTCCTCAAACGGGCGCACAATGATGAACTGGCCCGGCTTTGCCTTTTTGGCAATGAGCGGGGCTTCAATGACCATCTTTGTCACGGTGGGGTTCAGCGCGACCTTTTCAGTGATCTTGTACATTGCGGTTGCTCCTTTTTCTGGCAAAATCTCGGCACAAAAACACGTCTGCCCGCCCGCGCGGCACAGCAGACGTGTTTTTGTGCAACTTTTTGACAAGTTTATTATAACCTCTTTAAGAAGGGAACGCAACCGAATTTTCTTTGTGTCTGCCGCCGCAAAGCTGAAACATTTCGGTTTCATTCCGGTTTCGGCTTCGGTTTTGAAAAACAGGCGCAGACAGGCGTGTTTTGCAAAAAGTCTGATTTTTTGGAAATTTGTTGTTGACAAAGCCTGCGTTTTACGCTATAATAGCCAACGTCGCCGGGAGCGAAACCCCGGCAGACCACATGAAATGTGCGGCCGTAGCTCATCTGGTAGAGCGCCACCTTGCCAAGGTGGAGGTAGCG
>ERZ827488.2336-NODE-2336-length-18748-cov-7.201305_pt1 | contig 18748 bp, 16 predicted proteins | sample MGYA00519771_ERZ827488 | MGnify/ENA primary metagenome ERZ827488 (study PRJEB31778, sample SAMEA3449323) | human gut metagenome | biome: human gut; feature: human-associated habitat; material: faeces | place: United Kingdom | collected 2010/2012 ... | reverse complement strand
GAGAAATCTCTGCTTCTATGCTATCCGCAATTGGCGTAAATTATGTTATCATTGGCCATAGCGAACGTAGAACGTATTTTGGCGAAACAGATGTGACTGTAAATCAACGCGTTCGTGCAGCTCTAAATGAGGGACTGACTGTAATCTTATGTGTAGGCGAATATTTGGAACAACGTGAACAAGGTATTACTGCCGAGTTGGTAGCAATGCAAGTGAAAATTGCATTGGACGGTGTCTCCAAAGAAGAGTTGAAACGTATCATCATCGCTTACGAGCCTGTTTGGGCAATTGGCACAGGGAAAACCGCAACTGCTCAGCAGGCAAACGAGGTTTGCGCTGTAATTCGCAAAACAGTTAAGGAACTTTACTGCGAAAATTGCGCAAATGCAATCACTATCCAATACGGTGGTTCTATGAACGCCAAAAATGCAGACGAATTATTATCACAACCGGATGTTGACGGCGGTTTAATCGGCGGAGCGTCCCTAAAGGCGCCTGACTTTGCCGCAATTGTTACCGCTGCAAGTAAATCATAAGGGAGGTTGCCATGAACAAACCACTTTTACTCATTATTTTAGACGGCTTTGGTATTGCAGAGGAATATGGAAATGCCATTAAGGCTGCAAATAAACCAAATTTAGACCGTATTTTCAATCGAAACCCAATCACACAAATTCAAGCTTCCAGCATGAGCGTCGGATTGCCTGAAGGCCAAATGGGCAACTCTGAAGTGGGCCATACCAATATTAGTGCCGGACGTATTGTATACCAGGAATTGACAAAAATCACAAAATCTATTCAGGATGGAGATTTCTTTGAGAATAAAGCGCTTCTTGCAGCATGTGAAAATGTAAAGAAAAACGATTCTGCTCTTCACATGATGGGACTTGTATCTGACGGAGGAGTTCATAGTCATATTACTCATATTTATGGAATTCTTGAGCTCGCCAAGAGACAGGGAATCGAGAAAGTATATGTTCATTGTTTCCTTGACGGCCGTGATACACCACCGGCATCAGGTAAAGAGTATGTAGAGCAGCTTGAAGCAAAGATGAAAGAGATTGGTGTAGGTGAAGTTGCATCTGTATCCGGACGTTACTATGCAATGGATCGTGATAATAACTGGGATCGTGTACAGAAAGCCTATGATTCCCTGACAAAGGGTGAGGGCGTACAGGCAGAAGATGCGGTTAAGGCAATGGAAGATTCCTATGCAAAGGATGTAACAGACGAGTTCGTACTTCCTACCGTAATTACAGAGAATGGAAAACCGGTCTCTGTTGTAAAAGAGAATGATTCCGTGATCTTCTTTAACTTCCGTCCGGACCGTGCCCGTGAAATGACACGTGCATTCTGTGATGACAAGTTTACCGGATTTGACCGTCCGTTCATTAAGACAACATTTGTCTGCTTTAAGGACTATGATGAGACGATCCCGAACAAGCTGATCGCATTTGAAAAAGAGCATATTGTAAATACATTCGGTGAGTACCTGGCAAAGTGCGGAAAGACACAGCTTCGTCTGGCCGAGACAGAGAAGTATGCACATGTTACATTCTTCTTTAATGGCGGAGTGGAAGAGCCAAACGTTGATGAGGCACGTCTGCTGGTAAATTCCCCGAAGGATGTTGCAACATATGATCTGAAGCCGGAAATGAGTGCTCCGGAGGTTGGTATGGATCTTGTTGAGGCTATTAAGTCAGACAAGTATGATGTGATCGTTATCAACTTTGCAAACCCGGATATGGTCGGACACACCGGTGTGATTCCGGCAGCCATCAAGGCAGTCGAGCGTGTGGACGGACTGGTAGGAGATGCAGTCCAGGCGGTGAAGGATATGGATGGTGTTCTGTTTATCTGTGCAGATCACGGAAATGCAGAGAAAATGATTGACTACGAAACAGGTGAGCCACATACTGCCCATACAACCAATCCGGTACCGTTTATTCTCGTAAATGCGGATCCGAAGTATACACTGCGTGAGGGCGGATGCCTGGCAGATATTGCCCCGACCCTGCTTCAGATTATGGGATTAGAGCAGCCGAAAGAGATGACCGGAAAGAGTTTGTTAATCGAAAAATAAAAGAATAAGGAGAGCGAAAATGAAGGAATTTAAACCATTCAAAGAAGGAAAAGTAAGAGAAGTCTATGATAACGGAGACAGCCTGATCATTGTAGCTACTGACCGTATTTCCGCATTTGACAACATTTTAAAGAACAGGATTACGGACAAGGGCGCAATTCTGACCCAGATGTCAAAGTTCTGGTTTGATTTTACAAAGGATGTTGTTCCGAATCATATGATTTCTGTAGATGTCAGGGATATGCCGGAATTTTTCCAACAGGAGCGTTTTGACGGAAACAGCATGATGTGCAAGAAGCTTGAGATGCTCCCAATCGAGTGTATCGTTCGTGGCTATATCACAGGAAGCGGCTGGGCAAGCTACAAAGAAAACGGCACGGTGTGTGGCATTAAGCTTCCAGAAGGACTGGTAGAGTCTGATAAGCTTCCGGAGCCGATTTATACACCGAGTACCAAGGCAGATCTGGGCGATCATGATGAGAATATTTCCTTCGAGCAGTCTGTAGATGTGTTGGAGAAAATTTATCCTGGAAAAGGACTTGATTACGCAACACAGATCAAGGATTGCACCATCGCTCTCTACAAGAAATGTGCAGAGTATGCACTTTCCAAAGGAATTATCATTGCAGATACCAAGTTTGAGTTCGGTCTGGACGAGAACGGTAAAGTCGTTCTCGGTGATGAGATGCTTACACCGGACAGCTCCAGATTCTGGCCACTGGAAGGGTACAAGCCGGGACAGGGACAGCCTTCTTTCGACAAGCAGTATGTCAGAGACTGGCTCAAGGCAAATCCGGACAATGATTTCCTTCTTCCGGAAGAAGTTGTTACAAAGACCGTTGATAAGTACAAAGAAGCATATGAGCTTCTGACAGGTAAGCCTTTTACAAGATAGATATAGGAGATCACAATGATTCAGAATAACAGTTATGATGCGGATACACTTCATGAGGAGTGTGGCGTCTTCGGAATGTATGATTTTGACGGTGCAGATGTAGCATCGACAATATATTATGGACTGTTTGCCCTGCAGCACCGCGGCCAGGAGAGCTGCGGTATTGCAGTCAGCGATACCAGCGGTCCTAAGGGCAAGGTCCTTTCCTACAAGGGAATGGGACTTGTAAATGAAGTGTTCGCACCGGAAAATCTTGAGCAGATGAAGGGGGACATCGGAGTCGGACATGTACGTTACTCAACGGCCGGTTCTTCTACCCGCGAAAATGCCCAGCCACTCGTGTTAAATTATGTCAAAGGTACATTGGCACTTGCCCACAATGGCAATCTGATCAATGCACCGCAGCTTCGTAAGGAGCTGGAATATACGGGAGCAATTTTCCAGACCACCATTGATTCTGAGGTGATTGCCTACTATATTGCGAGGGAACGGTTGAATTCCCAGTCAGCAGAAGAAGCTGTGCGCCGTGCGTGCCAGCGTCTTAAGGGAGCTTACGCACTGGTTGTGACAAGTCCGCGTAAATTGATCGGGGCGCGTGACCCATACGGCTTTAAGCCGCTTTGTATCGGAAAGCGTGACAATTCTTATATTATCACATCGGAAACCTGTGCACTTGACACCATTGGTGCAACATTTGTGCGTGATGTGCTGCCGGGAGAAGTTGTGACCATTTCTCCGGAAAAAGGTATTGAGTCCGATATGACCATGGCACTTCCGAAAGAAAAGGAAGCACGCTGTATTTTTGAGTACATCTATTTTGCAAGACCGGACAGTCATATTGACGGGGTGAGTGTATATGCAAGCCGGATCAAGGCCGGAAAGTTTCTGGCACAGGATTCCCCGGTAGAGGCAGATCTGGTGACAGGTGTGCCGGAGTCCGGAAATGCTGCAGCACTTGGCTATTCTCTGGCATCCGGGATTCCGTATGGTACAGCCTTTGTCAAGAACAGCTATGTGGGACGTACGTTTATCAAGCCAAAGCAGAGCAGCAGGGAATCCAGCGTACAGGTGAAGCTGAATGTGCTGCGTGAGGCAGTGGCAGGGAAACGTGTCATTATGATCGATGATTCGATTGTAAGAGGTACGACATCGGATCGTATTGTGCGCATGTTAAGGGATGCAGGAGCAACCGAGGTGCATGTACGCATCAGTTCTCCGCCATTTTTATGGCCTTGTTATTTCGGAACCGATATTCCGGCGCGTGAGCAGTTGATTGCCTACAACCGTACGATTGAAGAGATCTGCCAGATTATCGGAGCAGATTCCCTTGGTTATCTCGGAATCGACCGTCTGAAAGAAATGGCGGAAGGACTTCCGATCTGTACCGGCTGTTTTACGGGCAAATACCCGATGGAACCGCCGAAACAGGACATTCGCGGAGAGTATTATGACAAAGAGATTGATCTTGAGCGCAAGATGAGCCGATAAGTTGTTACCAATGTATTCAAATAAAAGGAGAAGAACATGAGCACAGACAGATATACAAGCCCTCTTTCCGAGCGTTATGCCAGCAAGGAAATGCAGTACATTTTTTCCCAGGATATGAAGTTTTCCACATGGAGAAAACTCTGGATCGCACTGGCTGAGACAGAGATGGAACTCGGACTTTCCGAGAATGGAAAGCCGGTCATCACACAGGATATGATTGATGAGATGAAAGAACATGTCAATGATATTAATTATGATGTAGCAGTTGCACGTGAAAAACTGGTGCGTCATGATGTCATGAGTCATGTGTATGCTTATGGACAGCAGTGCCCGAAGGCAGCCGGTATCATTCATCTGGGGGCTACTTCCTGCTATGTCGGAGATAATACAGACATCATCATTATGAATGAGGCATTAAAGCTCGTACATAAAAAACTGGTCAGCGTGATTGCGGAGCTGTCCAATTTTGCAGAAAAATATAAGGATCAGCCGACCCTTGCATTTACGCATTTCCAGCCGGCACAGCCGACAACAGTCGGAAAGCGTGCAACACTCTGGACACAGGAGTTTCTGATGGATCTGGAGGATCTGGAGTATGTACAGAGTACGTTAAAACTGCTCGGATCGAAAGGAACGACCGGTACACAGGCAAGTTTCCTGGAACTTTTTGACGGGGATCAGGAGACGATCGATAAGATTGATCCGATGATCGCAGAGAAAATGGGATTTAAGTCCTGCTATCCGGTTTCCGGACAGACCTATTCCCGTAAAGTGGATACCCGTGTTTTAAATGTTTTAGCAGGGATTGCTGCCAGTGCGCATAAGATGTCTAACGATATCCGTCTTCTGCAGCATTTAAAAGAAGTAGAGGAGCCATTTGAAAAGAACCAGATCGGATCTTCTGCGATGGCATACAAGCGCAACCCGATGCGGAGTGAGCGTATCGCTTCCCTGTCCCGCTATGTGATGGTAGATGCATTAAATCCGGCCATTACTTCTGCAACACAGTGGTTTGAACGTACACTTGATGATTCTGCCAACAAGCGTCTGTCGGTTCCGGAAGGATTCCTTGCAATCGATGGTATCCTGGATCTGTGCTTAAATGTTGTAGATGGCCTGGTGGTATATCCGAAGGTAATTTACAAGCACTTTATGGCAGAGATTCCATTCATGGCAACCGAAAATATTATGATGGATGCCGTAAAAGAGGGTGGAAACCGTCAGGAACTGCACGAGAAAATCCGTCAGCTGTCCATGCAGGCAGGAAAGACCGTCAAGGAAGAGGGTAAGGATAACAATCTGGTAGATCTGATTGCAGCAGATCCGGCTTTTGGTCTGACAAAAGAACAGATCGAGGCAAACTTAAAACCAGAGCTGTATGTGGGTCGTGCACCGCGTCAGGTGGAAGTATTCCTGCGTGATGTGGTTCGTCCAGTGCTGGATGCACACAAAGAGGAACTCGGCGTTACTGCAGAAATTAACGTATAAATGAACCTATAAACAGACCGGTCGGTTATGCTAAGAGACCTCCCATAACATGGGAGGTCTTTCTTTTTCTTTGGATTTGAATAAATTTCTTTCTTTTTCACACAATAATGAAAAAAGGAGGACAATAGGAATGGGTCTGATGATCAAAATTATTGAAATTCATGGAAGGGAAATTCTGGATTCAAGAGGAAATCCTACGGTTGAGGTGGAAGTGACCGCGCAGACAGAGACAACGGGAAAGAAGACTACGGGCAGGGAATCTGTGCCATCCGGAGCCAGTACCGGAAGATTTGAGGCGATTGAGCTGCGGGATGGACAGGAACGTTATTTTGGGCTTGGAGTACAGCGCGTTGTGGATCACATCAACACAAAGATCCGCAAGGAACTGCTGGGAATGAATGTGCTGGAACAGGTACAGATTGACCGCAAACTTGTGGAACTGGATGGGACAGACAACAAAGGAAATCTGGGGGCCAATGCTTTACTTGGTGTTTCTTTAGCCTGTGCGCGCTGCGCAGCGGCAGCACTGGATATGCCGCTGTACCGTTATCTGGGAGGACCGAATGCAAAAAAATGGCCGATGCCGATGATGAATGTCATAAATGGCGGAGCTCACGCTAAGAATTACCTGGATTTTCAGGAATTTATGATTGTACCGGTCGGAGCCGAGTCGTTTCCGGATGCACTCCGGATGGGTGCGGAAATTTATCATTTTCTGAAAAAAATTTTGCAGAAAGAAGGCAAACTGACGGCAGTGGGGGATGAAGGCGGATTTGCACCGGATTTTTCCAGTGCGGGAGAAGTGTTTGCATGTCTGCAGCGTGCCGTGGAGGAAGCCGGATATAAGGTGGGCAGCGATGTTGCATTTGCCATGGATGCGGCAGCATCCGAGCTGTACAGTGAGGAAGACGGAATGTATCATTTTCCGGGAGAAGCACAGATACATGAAGAGGTGGATGTCAATCTGCGGCGTCCGGACACGCAGGGAGGTGCCTATACATCCGATACACATGTGAAAACGCAGGAGACCACCGAAACAAAAGAAGTCCTGCGCAGTGCACAGGAAATGATTTCACTGTATGAAGAACTTACCACGGAATATCCGCTGATTTCCATTGAGGACGGTCTGGATGAAGACGACTGGGAAGGCTGGCAGGAATTGACAAAGCGCATGAAAGAACAGGTGATGCTGGTGGGAGATGATCTGTTTGTCACGAATGTGAAGCGAATCCGGTGCGGAATGGATCTTAAGGTGGCAAATGCTGTGCTGATTAAGGTCAATCAGATCGGAACGCTTACGGAAGCCATGGATGCGATTGAACTGGCACAGAAGAACGGCTATAAGGCAATTATTTCACATCGTTCCGGAGAAACGGAAGATTCTTTTATTGCAGATCTCGCGGTGGCAGTAAATGCCGGCTGGATCAAGACAGGCGCTCCGTGCAGAGGAGAGCGCACTGCCAAGTATAACCAGCTTCTGCGGATCAGTGAAACATTATAAGAGATTCAGACGTTTGGACATGATCTCCGGATTGACCGCTTCCGAGATGGCGGTGTGTTTGTCGATTCGTCCATCTTTATAAAGCTGTAAGATGCTGCTGTCCATGGCGATCATATTTTCTGCGGCAGAAGTGTAGATAATACCGTTGATCTGGTGGACTTTTCCTTCGCGGATCAGATTGCGGATGGCAGGGGTGAGCTCCATGATCTCAAACGCAGGGATCATTTCCCCGTTTACCGAAGGAAGAAGCTTCTGGCAGAATACGGTCAATGGTATTGGCCGCACCGATGGTGTGGAGTGAGGAAAAGATCATATGACCGGTTTCTGCGGCCGTGACAGCGGTATTTATGGTTTCATAATCACGCATTTCTCCAAGGAGAATGACATCCGGACTCTGGCGCAATGCAGCACGAAGTGCCGTCAGATAGCTTGCGGTATCGGTATTGATCTCCCGCTGGGAAACAATGCTTTCCATTTCGCCGGTCCGGGAACCGATTGCAATCCAGCTGGCGTACATCTGGGAAAAGATGCCGGACAGCAGCAGTGCTTTGTCGAATGATTCCCCGTGGCGGATATTCTCGTGACATTTGTCGATAAGTGCCTGCATATGCGGATTATTGACAAGTTCGCGTGCCAGGGTAAGACCGATATTACTGTCGAGTCCGCTGGAGAGAACATATAATGATTGAGAATGGTACTGATGTGCAGAAGCGTCCGTGCGGTCCCGGTCAGCTCGCTTCCGAGTTCGGCATAAACTTTGGAAAAAACAGGTACGACTTTTGCATCAGAACCAGAATCACGGCGATCATCAGAAAGGTCATGACTGCAGCGTAATCAAAACAGATTCCTTTCTCAGAGGTGAAAACCTCATCGATATCGGGAAGATATCCGCTTGTTACACTGGAAGCTTTGGAATAATCATAGGTAAAATGTGTAATGATATAATTATATACACTGCTGATGATGTCCAGATCGCTGGAAGCACCGTCTGCAAGTTCTTCGGCCTTGGCCACAGGGAGGGAATCGGCGGTGAAGTTCACGTACTGGTTCGGATACAGATAAGGCTTCAGCAGATCTGTAAGTGTGACAGAAAATGTCTCGGAGAGCAGCGTTGTGTAACGGTCATCGGAAACATTTTCGTAGACACCGACCTGATAGGTTCCATCTCCGGAAGTAAGGGGAAAGGTACTATAATCTTTGTAAAGACTGTATGTATATGTGATGCCGTCTGTCCCGGTCAGCTGCAGTTTGGGTTTGGCATTGGAACCGGTATATTTTGCCATAATATATCCTTCTTGCGTGTGGGAGATATCAATAACTGCAGTATCTGTTGTAAAAGTTTTGGTGCCGTCTGCCTGCGGGGTAAGTACCTGTGGGGTGTGATCCGTATGGGAGGCAGCTTCTGTGGCCGGGGTCTGGTTGTGCGTGGCAGAGGGCTGATCCTTGTTTTGGGAACATCCGCCAGTGAACAGACAGACACATAGTAACAAATGAAAAGGAAAATATAAAAAAATGTTGAAAAGCCTTCCCTTTTATGATATACTCGATTAGTCGTGAGTTTAGAATTAGGAGGTGGAAATCGTGACCGTTTTAAATACGATTTTAACTATTGTATTTATTATACTGAGTATTGTAATTACAGTGATTATCTTAATGCAGGAGGGGAAATCTGCAGGTCTTGGCGCGATCGCCGGAGCAGCAGATACTTACTGGGGCAAAAATAAGGGACGTTCCATGGAAGGAATGCTTGTAAAGCTTACAAGAATTTTTGTGATCCTGTTCCTTGTCATTGCAATGGTTCTGAATTTGGGAATCTGGTAGAAACCGGAAGCTGTCGATTACATCGGCAGCTTTTTTTGTTTCATTATATAAGGAGAAGATCTGGGTATGGACGCAAAGTATGAACAGCGGAAAAAAATGATATATGACTTTATGTGCGATGATATGTATGTCCCGATGAAAATCAAGGAACTGGCGATTGTCCTCGGTGTGAAAAAAGATCAGCGCCCACAGTTGGAACAGATTCTGAATGATTTGATGATGGAGGGGCGCATCGTCTGCTCCAAGAGAGGAAAGTTCAGCAAATCCGAAGAGAAAAAGATCGTAGGCACGTTTCAGGCACATCCGAAAGGATTTGGATTTGTCAGTGTGGAGGGGGAAAAGGAAGATATCTTTATTCCGGAATCCGAAACTAACGGTGCGATGCATATGGATACGGTAGAGATTTCCGTATCACCGGCAGTGACCGGACGCCGCAGGGAGGGAAAGGTGCTGCATGTGCTTGAACGGGGCATGAAGCAGGTGGTATGCACGTATCAGCTGAATAAAAATTTTGGATTTGCAGTGCCGGATAATCCAAAGTTTGGTTCGGATATTTTTATTCCGCTGGAGCGTTCGAAAGGAGCTGTAAACGGTCATAAAGTCGTTGTTGAAATCACACAGTACGGGAAAAAGGGAAAGAATCCGGAAGGAAAAGTGGTGGAGATTCTCGGGCATATCAATGATCCGGGGGTGGATATCCTTTCTATTGTGCGCGCGTACGGTCTTCCGGTGGAATTTGATCCGAAGGTCATGACGCAGGTAGAGCATGTGGCAAAGCCGGTATCGGAAGCGGATATGGCAGGGCGCATGGATCTGCGCGACTGGCAGATGGTGACCATCGATGGCGAAGATGCCAAGGATCTGGATGATGCGGTGTCACTTACCATGGACCATGAAAATTATATTCTGGGTGTGCATATTGCGGATGTGTCCAATTATGTGCAGGAGCACAGTGCTCTTGACACGGAAGCGTTGAAGAGAGGAACTTCTGTATATCTGGTGGACCGGGTGATTCCGATGCTGCCGCATGCCCTGTCAAACGGAATCTGTTCCCTTAACCAGGGGGAAGAGAGGCTGGCACTCAGCTGCATCATGACGGTCAATCCTAAGGGCGAAATTATCGATCACACAATCACAGAGTCAGTTATCTGCGTGGACCGGCGTATGACGTATACCAATGTGAAAAAAATTCTGGCAGACCATGATCCGGAGGTGATGGCGGAATATGAGCCACTGGTTCCGATGTTTGAAAAGATGGCAGAACTGGCAGCAATTCTTCGTAAAAAACGTATGAAACGTGGTTCCATCGACTTTGATTTTCCGGAAACAAAGGTGATTCTGGATAAGAATGGAAATCCGGTAGATATCCGTCCGTATGACCGCAATGTGGCAACGAAACTGATCGAGGATTTTATGCTTGCTGCAAACGAGACGGTGGCAGCCGAATATTACTGGAGAGAACTTCCGTTTGTCTATCGTACGCATGAGCAGCCAGATTCGGAAAAAATACAGAAACTATCCACGTTTATCAATAATTTCGGGTACTCTCTCCACATAGGAAGTGATGAGGTGCATCCGAAAGAACTGCAGAAGCTGCTGGAAAAAATCGACGGAACTTCGGAGGAACCGCTGATCAGCCGTCTGACCCTTCGCTCGATGAAGCAGGCACGCTATACGGTGGAAAATACCGGGCATTTTGGTCTGGCAGCGGATTGTTACTGCCATTTTACTTCGCCGATCCGCCGGTATCCGGATCTGCAGATCCACCGGATTATCAAGGACAGTCTGCGGGGACGTCTGGGCGAAAAGCGCATTGGCCACTATACGCAGATACTGCCGGAGGTTGCAAAGCATGCCAGTGAGATGGAACGGCGTGCAGATGAGGCCGAGCGGGAGACAATTAAGCTGAAAAAAGTGCAGTATATGGAAAACCATATCGGAGAAACCTTTGCCGGTGTTATTTCCGGAGTCGCAGAGTACGGATTTTTCGTGGAGCTGGAAAATACTGTGGAGGGTCTGGTACGTGTGACTTCCCTCACCGATGATTTTTATCAGTATTATGAAGAAACTTATGAACTGGTGGGAGAAGCAACGAACCGCAGGTTTAAACTGGGGCAGCAGGTGCGTGTGACGGTGGATAACTGTGACCGGATCATGCGGACGATTGATTTTACACTCGCAGATTCTGACGAAAATTGATGGAATTCTTAAAATTTTCAAAATAAAAGCAGCAGTTTATTGCATTTTGCAGGAAAATCATATACACTGAGTTTACAGAACAAAAAGGAGGGAGCCGGGATGGCGAAACAACCGAAGAAGTTAATAGCCAACAATAAAAAAGTCTATCACGATTATTTTCTCGAAGAGACTTTTGAAGCCGGTATCGCTCTTGCTGGAACCGAAGTAAAGTCCATGCGCATGGGCAAGTGCAGCATCAAGGAATCCTTTATCCATATTGAAAATGGGGAGGTGATCCTCTATGGTATGCATATCAGCCCATATGAGAAGGGAAATATTTTCAACAAAGATCCGCTCCGGCCGCGCAAGCTTCTGATGCACAAGAAAGAGATTCAGAAGATGGTCGGTAAGATCGCGCAGAAAGGATACACGATTGTTCCAGTGGAAGTATACTTCAAAGGAAGTCTTGTAAAAGTGCAGGTTGCTCTGGCAAAAGGAAAGAAGCTTTACGATAAGCGTCAGGACATTGCCAAAAAAGACCAGCGGCGGGAAGCCGAACGGGATTTCAAAGTGCGGAATCTTGGATAGGTGTTTCGCAAAAAAGGCGGGAGGCAAGAGTTATATTTTTGCTCCCCGAGGAAAGAGGAGCGCAGTCAAGCTTTCGCTACGCAAAATCTTGATGCGAGGTAATATTTTTTGCTTCGCAAAAACATTGCAAGGGCTAGTAATGGTTTCGACAGGGATCATGCAGCTGGAGAAGCGAGTCGTACGGGATACGTTAAATTCCACAATTAAAATTAAACGCTGAAGATAATTTAGCATACGCTGCCTAATGGCAGCAGTCTGACCTAGGGCACTCACACTTTAGGATCCAGGCTTCGACTCTGTGAGAAACGACGCAGGCTAAGCTTTGCACCTGTGGGCGTATCATGAAGCTACTAAAACCACAAGGATGTTTGTTTTCGTGTGGTGGAGGGAATGTCAAAGAATAAACTACACTCGTAGAAGGACAGGGAATTGGTTTTTGGACACGGGTTCGACTCCCGTCTAGTCCACTAAAAAGGTGCTTAAATAAGCACCTTTTTATTTTAACAATTCTGTGATATTGATTACAAGATTATCATAAATACATACCTGTATATCATCATCAAAACGGTATTGATCTGACTTTTCTGGTGAATCCGGTTTGGCGGTGCCAAATGAAATTATAGCATAATATTGTGAGTGTTATTTTAGTGGAAAAATTACGAAAAAAGTGATAGCATGATAGCATAGAAAATAACCAAAGATGAAGGAGAAGAAATGTTTCGACTGGTGGCAGATATTACAGAATTAAATATTGATCAGGTAAAGCTTCCGAAGATTCCGGGACTGGGTATGCTTATGAAGCTTCCAAATAAACAAAAAATTTCCATGATTGTCAGTGTTTTAAATGCGCAGAAAGGTCAGTTCCTTCCAAAATGGCAGGAGGCAGTGAATCAGAAGTGGGGGCAGTTGCAACTTTTGGATTATCAGGTGGAACAGCCGGGGGACGGAAGCTGTCTGGTGCGCATCCGGATTGATGTGGGAAATGCGGATTACGATAAAGCGATTGATTCGGTCATTCCGCATGTGTTTCAGGAAAAGGATGCCCATACGGTGCTCGGTGGGGATTATGCCGGATCTGGAAACCTGCAGGAAGTGATGCAATTTATGCACAATGCACCGACGGCGGCAAAGAAGGAATTTTACATTGTAAAGACATTAAGCGTGGAAAAGGAAACAATTGCAAGAAACTTTGAAAACAGTGCGGCTTCCCAGGGAGCGGTACTTCGAATTGGAAGTCTGCGTTTTTTCCTGAAACAATCCTAAAAAGGCAAAGGAACAAAAGATGTTAGGAAATACAAAAGGTAAAATGATTAATCAGTATGTGCCGGATTATGTACTCTATGATCTTGAGACAACCGGTACTTCGAGTAAATATGACGAGGTTATTGAAATTTCGGCTGTCAAAGTAAAAAACGGCGTGGTTACAGAAGAGTTCAGTCAGCTTGTGAATCCGGGCAGACCGATTCCCAGCGCGGCAAGTGCAGTAAATCATATCACGGATGATATGGTGGTGTTTGCACCAATGTTTGATTCCGTATTGCAGCAATTTCTTGCTTTTATCGGAGATGATGTGCTGGCAGGACATAATATCAATCGTTTTGATATGAAATTTTTGTATCGTGATTGTGAACGGTATTTCGGTCAGACACTAACCAACGATTACATTGACACACTGAAATTGGCACGGCTCTGTCTGCCGGAACTTTCGCATCATCGTCTGGAGGATCTGGCACAGTATTACGGGATTTCCACGGCCGGGGCACACCGTGCATTAAACGACTGCCGCATGAACCAGCAGGTTTTTGAAAAGCTGGCAAAGGAGCTGGATGGTACTACCGGGCGGAATATTGAAATAAAAAATTGTCCGGTGTGTGGGCAGCCACTGAAAAAAAGGAACGGAAGGTTCGGAGAGTTTTGGGGATGTATGGGATTTCCGACATGCAGATATACAGAAAATATATGATATATGACGGAAAAACCGTAAGGAGGAGTGTATGAAAACAAGGGAAGAGGCGCTGGCATATGCATTGTCTTTTCCGAAAACCTATCAGGAGGCACCGTTTCATGATAATAACTGGCAGCTTGTGAGGGTAGAAGGAAGCAAAAAGGCGTTTTTATGGACCTATGAGAGGGAAGGATACATTAATTTAAATGTGAAAGCGGATCCGCAGTGGCGTGATTTCTGGAGAAGTACCTATGCATCTGTCATTCCGGGATGGCATCAGAATAAAGATCATTGGAATACCATTATTCTGGATGGTACCGTTCCGGAGCAGGAAATCCAGCGTATGATTGCGGAAAGCTATGATCTGGTTACGGACAGTCCGACCAGACGGATTTATGAAGCGGTTAAAAAAATTCCGCGCGGAAAAGTGGCAACATATGGACAGGTTGCGGAGATGGCCGGAAATAAAAAGATGGCACGCGCCGTGGGAAATGCATTGCATAAAAATCCGGATCCGGAGAAGATTCCCTGTTATCGTGTGGTGAACGCAAAGGGAGAATTAGCTGGAGAATTTGCGTTTGGTGGAGAAGGTGCGCAGGCAAGGCTATTGCAGGCGGATGGAATTGCAGTTGTCGATGGACGTGTTGATTTAAAAATCTATGGTATATAAGTCGTTGTTTTGCTGCGTGTTCCGTCCCTTTTGCAAAAATCAAAAGCCTCAGACCATGCCGTGAATCACCAATTTAGAAAAAATTAAGAAAATTGTTAGCAGACGTGCTTGACGAGTGCTAAAAACAATGCTATAACAAAACTGAAGCAAAGATATAAGTACGTCTTAGTGGAAAATGCTCTGACTGAGATGGAATGACAGGAAGTGCATTTTAGAAAGCAGTTCCTGTTTTTGTGATTGGTGAGGTGATAATTATGGCAGCAAAAAGAGATTTTTACGAAGTTTTGGGAATAGATAAAAATGCAGACGAAGCAACGATTAAAAAGGCATATCGAAAACTTGCCAAAAAATATCATCCGGATATGAATAAAGGAAATCCAAATGCGGAAAAGATTTTTCAGGAAGTAACGGAAGCTTACGAAGTGTTGGGAGATCCGAAGAAGCGGAAATTGTATGATGAGTACGGTCCGATTTCGCTGGAGGCAGGTTTTGATCCGGAGAAGATGAAACAGGCACAGTACGGGAATCCATTTGGAAATGGAGGATTTTATCAGTCGTATTCTTCCGGAGAACCAGGCAGCGGATATCAGGAGTTCCATTTTGATGGTTCTTCCGATATGGATGATATTCTTGACAAATTGTTTGGAAAAAAAGGTGGATTCCACGGAACCGGAGGTTTTGGCGGAAGAAGCGGATTTGGAAGTACCGGAGAATTTGGCAGTGGTTTTGGCGGAGTACATGAGGAAAGAGGGAAAAATATCGAGACGGAAGTACCGATCAGCTTTGAAGAAGCGGTATTTGGCTGTGATAAAAGGTTTACGCTTTCTTCCAGTGACGGAAAGAGCCAGAACTTTGAAGTGCATATTCCGGCAGGCATTGCAAACGGGCAGTCTGTGCGTCTGAAAGGGAAAGGACAGAAAGGGTACAATGGAAAGGACGGAGATCTGCTGATCAAAGTCAAAGTCGGAGAAAAATCTGGTTACGAGCGAAAAGGCCAGGATGTTTATACGACGGTGAAAATTCCGTATACAACAGCTGTGCTCGGAGGAGAGATAAAGATCCATACGTTGTATGGAGATGTTGTCTGTAAGATTAAACCGGGTACACAGTCTGGGGCAAAAATCCGATTGAAAGGAAAGGGCGTAGCAGCCATGAATAATCCGGCAGTTCACGGAGATGAATATGCCCAGGTGCAGATAGAGGTTCCGACACATTTGTCGCAGACTGCAAAAGAAAAATTACAGGAATATGCACGGGCATGCAGCTGAATGTGAGGTTACTGTTCGCAGGGTAACCTGTGAACAGTAACATGTGAGTGAATAGTAACGATGAAATAACAGAAGATCCCTTGACAAGAGGAACTTTCCATGCTTAAATAAATTTAGTTATATGACTGACGGATAAGTGGAAGAACCACGTGGAGTATAACAAGAGATATAAAGGTGACAGATCCAAAGATTGCACCGCAGATAGGGCGATACATCACAGATGTACCGCAGATAAGGCGATGCTTCAGAGAAGCACCGCAGGGGCCGACCGTCTGGGCACCGCACATTGCAGGGAAATACATGAAATATGTATTTGATTGAAATGTGGGTTCCCGGATGTGTCGGTTTTTATTTATTTTAGGCGTATTTGCGAAAGGAGAAACAAATGCAGAAGGTAGCACTCAGTAAAGAATTAGGCGCAACAACATATCCGGGACGTGGTATTGTGATCGGACGTTCTAAGGATGGAAAGAAGGCGGTAACTGCTTATTTTATTATGGGAAGAAGCGCAAACAGCCGTAATCGTGTATTTGTAGAGGATGGCGAAGGTATCCGTACACAGGCATTTGATCCGTCAAAGCTGGAAGATCCGAGCCTGATCATTTACGCACCAGTTCGAGTACTTGGCAATAAGACGATTGTGACAAACGGAGATCAGACCGATACGATTTATGAGCTGATGGATAAGCAGCAGACATTTGAGCAGGCGCTGCGCACCAGAGAATTTGAGCCGGACGCACCAAATTATACTCCACGTATTTCCGGTATCATGCACATTGATAAGGGTGAGTTCAATTATGCGATGTCTATCTTAAAGAGCAACAACGGAAATCCGGATGCATGCAACCGTTACACGTTTGCATACAGCAACCCGGTTGCCGGAGAGGGACATTTTATCCATACTTATATGGGAGACGGAAATCCACTGCCAAGTTTCGAGGGTGAACCAACCTGGGTTGATATTGATGGAGATATCGATACGTTTACGAAAATGGTATGGGAGAATTTAAATGAGGATAATAAAGTTTCCCTGTTTGTACGTTTTATTGACATTGAGACCGGAAACTATGAGTCAAGAATTGTAAACAAGAATAAATAAAAATAAATAAGAGCGGATTGTTGAAAAAGGAGAAAATCATGCAGGAATATGAATTAAAATACGGATGTAACCCAAATCAGAAACCGGCCAGAATCTATATGGCAGATGGCAAAGATCTGCCGATTAAGGTGCTCTGCGGAAGAGCCGGATATATCAATTTTCTGGATGCTTTTAATGGATGGCAGCTGGTAAAGGAATTAAAGAAGGCAACTGGACTTCCGGCAGCAACTTCTTTCAAACATGTTTCCCCAGCTGGTGCAGCGGTAGGACTTCCACTGTCTGACGTGGAAAAGAAAATTTATTGGGTTGATGATATGGATATTGAGTTTACACCGCTTGCAAATGCTTATATCCGTGCCAGAGGTGCAGACCGTATGTCTTCATTCGGAGATTTTATTTCCCTGTCAGACATCTGTGATGCAGCAACAGCAAAGGTCATCAAGCGCGAGGTTTCCGATGGTGTGATTGCTCCGGGATATACGGAGGAAGCTTTGGAAATTTTAAAGCAGAAAAAGAAGGGCAATTACTGTGTAATCGAGATTGATCCGGCATACGAGCCGGCTCCGATCGAGCATAAGGATGTATTTGGTATCACATTCGAGCAGGGAAGAAATGAACTTCATATCGGAGATGATTTCTTTGACAACATCGTGACAGAAAACAAAGAACTGCCGGAGCAGGCAAAGATTGATCTGGCAATTTCCATGATCACTTTAAAGTATACACAGTCTAACTCTGTATGTTATGTCAAGGGCGGACAGGCAATCGGTATCGGAGCAGGACAGCAGTCCCGTATCCATTGTACCCGTCTGGCTGGTTCGAAGGCAGATAACTGGTGGCTGCGCCAGTCTCCACAGGTTTTAGGACTGCAGTTTGTTGACGGTATCAAGCGTGCGGACCGTGACAATGCCATTGATCTGTACATGGGTGAGGATTATATGGATGTCCTTGCAGATGGTGCATGGGAGAAGATTTTTAAGGTAAAACCGGCGGTATTTACCGCAGAAGAGAAGCGTGCATGGCTGGATAAAAATACCAACGTTGCGCTTGGTTCCGATGCGTTCTTCCCGTTTGGTGACAACATCGAGCGTGCGCACAGAAGCGGTGTGACTTATGTGGCAGAGCCAGGCGGATCGATCCGTGATGACAATGTAATCGCTACCTGCAACAAATACGGCATGGCAATGGCATTCACCGGAATCCGTCTGTTCCATCACTAAGAGGAAACGATACGGTTACTCGTGTGACCGGTTATAAATTAAAAGAAAAAAGGCTGGCAGAGATCAGACCGGGGATTTCCCCGAAACAGATCCTGTCAGTCTTTTTTTGATGCCACGCTGTGATGGAACCAGAGAGATTCAGTGGTCATTCAAAAACGGTTTCCGCAGAGTGACTTCCGGCAGCAGTGAGATGCCGCACTCTTCTGCAAGTGCAGAGCAGCCGTTATAAGTCGCCTCATCCAAAAAAGCGTCCGGTGTGTGCGCGTCCCTGCCGAATACAAAATCATTTCCGAGAGAGGCTGCAAGCGAAAAGAAACGTTTGGACGGGTAATGTCTCTGGTTTAAGTATCCACAGAAATTGATCTCAAGCGGAATGGAGAGCCGTTTGGCTTCCAGACACAGGCGGGTCATATGTTTATTGTAGATCTCATCGGAACCGGTAAAGTTGATGAGATCCGGGTGCGCGAGATAGGTGAAATTTCCGGTATTCAAGGCTTCGATCAC
>ERZ827488.2326-NODE-2326-length-18820-cov-3.169305_pt1 | contig 18820 bp, 10 predicted proteins | sample MGYA00519771_ERZ827488 | MGnify/ENA primary metagenome ERZ827488 (study PRJEB31778, sample SAMEA3449323) | human gut metagenome | biome: human gut; feature: human-associated habitat; material: faeces | place: United Kingdom | collected 2010/2012 ... | reverse complement strand
CTCAGGTCTTAAATATACAGTATTCTTAGCATCCTCAGTTACGCCCTGGAAGGTCTTGAACATCAGGTTGAACTGACGGATGTCTGTGAAATTGTGTTTGCCGCAGGAAGGACATGGAACATTATGCTCTTCGATGAAATTCTTCATCTCTTCCTGAGACCATCCGTCTACAGAACTCTCAAGCTCAATGCCGTGCTCCTGGCTGTAGTCCTCGATGATCTTGTCTGCGCGGAAACGCTCATGGCACTCTTTACAATCCATAAGCGGATCAGAGAAGCTTCCCAGATGTCCGGATGCAATCCAGGTCTGCGGGTTCATCAGGATGGCACAGTCAACACCTACGTTGTACGGAGACTCCTGAATGAATTTCTGCCACCATGCGCGCTTTACGTTATTCTTAAGCTCTACGCCAAGGTTGCCGTAATCCCATGTATTCGCAAGACCTCCATAGATCTCAGAACCCGGGTAAACAAATCCTCTTGCTTTTGCCAGAGCAATAATCTTGTCCATTGTTTTTTCCATGATATCTCTCCTCATTGTTTGATAGATGATTTTCTAACATTATACTCGTATCTTTTCTTTTTGTAAAGTTATACCGCGTACTCAATTCCGTACATTCTGCCGCAAAAACACAATTTCCGCACTTTTAGGCAGCAAATCATGTGCTGCTATCGAAGTATAGAGCAAAGCACGTTAATCAACTTTCCTGTTATGTGCAACATCCAATCCACTTACATCATAACTTCTAATATCTGCAAACTCTTAAATTTCTTATCCGTATTCCCTGCCACATAAGGCTGAATATGCCGTTCCAGCTCCCACAGCACCTCATCGGTCACTGTAAAGCTATATAGCTTCGTCATGGGCGAGCTTACAATGTACTGCATGGTATAAAGTGCTACCTGGGAAATCCGGCGGGCAGTTCTGGCTTCTCCTGGGCTTGCTTTCTTCAGGCAGTCCCCGTCCAGGATTCCATGTGCCTCCTGGGAAAAGAACAGATTCTCTTTTCCGGCGATCTCCTCCCCACAGTTCACACACCGGAAAAGCTCTGGCATCAGCCCCTGCTCTGTCATAGTTCGCAGTTCAAAAATGCACCTTACCAGCCGGTCATCGATTCCCGGATTCAGGAGAGCCTTCACGGTGAGATAAAGAAGATTCATCATATTCTTCTCATCTGTGCCCTCTCTTCCGAAATAATCTGCCAGTTCCAGAAAGTAATAACCATAATAAACTCCCGGCTGTCTGGCGGCCAGCTCCACAAAATGATGGGTCACGGTCACCTGGTTCAGATTGTAGCTGCTGCGCCCTTCATACAGGGTGAAATTCCCGAACACAAAAGGATTGACAGCTGCCATAAACGGGCTGTTCTGCCGTCTGGCACCCTTGGCGAAAGCAGAAATCTTCCCCCGCTCCCTGGTAAGAAGCACGATCCGCTTGTCATACTCTCCCACAGGCTGCGCAGAAAGTACAATTCCCTGTACCGTGATCAGATCACTCATTTTTAGATTTCCTTCTTATCATATCCAAAGTTTTTGATCATAAAATCACTGTCACGCCAGTCTTTTTTCACCTTTACCCAAAGCTTTAGGTTTACCTTGGAGTCCAGCATACGTTCCAGCTCAAATCTGGCGTTGCTGCCGATCTTCTTCAGCATGGCGCCGCCTTTTCCAATGATAATACCCTTGTGGGAATCTCTCTCGCAAATAATGGTCGCCTCAATATCCACCATAGGATTTTTGCCCGGACGCTCCTTCATTTTGTCAATTGCCACTGCGATTCCATGTGGAATCTCAGCATCCAGTGCGTGGAGCGCCTTCTCGCGGATCACCTCTGCCACAATCTGGCGCTGAGGCTGGTCCGTTACAGTATCCTCATCATAGAACATGGGTCCATAAGGCAGATATTTCAAAATACTGTCAATAATATCCTCTGTATTCTGTCCGCGGAGGGCAGAGCAAGGGATAATCTCGGCAAAATCACAAATCTTGCGATACGTATCGATTGCCGGAAGAATCTCCTCTTTTTTCACTGTATCGATCTTATTAATGATCAAAATGACCGGCACGCCAACGCCCTGGAGCTGCTCTGCAATGTGGCGCTCACCGGCTCCGATGAAGGTAGACGGCTCAACCAGCCACATAATTGCATCCACCTCTTTCAGGGTACGCTCTGCAACGGCTACCATATACTCTCCAAGCTTATTCTTCGCCTTATGGATACCAGGCGTATCCAAGAAAACGATCTGTCCCTTCTCACAGGTATAGACCGTCTGGATGCGGTTTCTGGTGGTCTGGGGCTTCTTGGATGTGATCGCGATCTTCTGGCCGATCAGATGGTTCATCAGGGTAGATTTCCCAACATTCGGGCGGCCAATAATTGCAACAAATCCGGATTTAAAATCTGGTGTCATTAAAATATATCCTCATCTTTCTTAACTTTTATCAACAGCTTACCAGCGGCTTGGTCTCCATAAATACATCCTTCGCCTTCTCAATTGCGTTCTCACTTCCAACTACACAAAGCTGGTCATCGGAGAGAACTGCCTGGATCAGCGGAGCCAGTGCATGGATATCCTCTACCGTAGCATTCAGAATCTGGTCACGCTCTTTTTGCAGCATCTCCACAGTGAGACCGCGGAAATAAGCCATTCTGCCAAGGGCGCCCTGTGTCTGCGGCGTTCTTGGAACATCCTTTCCGCTAATGGTACCGATAATGTATTTGGTCATTTCACGTTCATCCGCTGCAAAGGTACGCACATATTCCGGCACACCCTCATATATTTCAAGAGTTCTGCGAAGATGGGGATCTCTGTAGGAAACGAAATAACTCTCCCCGCTTCTCTTAAAGCCGCTCATACAGCCGTATGCGCCCCCCTTTACACGAAGATTGATCCACAGATAATCATAGCTTAAAGCAACCTTCAGAATTTCCAGGGCACCGGTATAGGTAAAGCCTTTTTTTACAAAGTTACCGGTTCTTGCCACATACTGAACCTGTCCGGAGGTCTTAAAGCCCTCGTTCTTTTTCCTGCAGGTAATGGCAGTTTCCGGAACCTCACAGGTACTCTCCGGCAGACTCTTCTTCAGGGCACCGCTTAAGGCCTTCACCTGTTCCACAGACTCTCTTTCTCCGGTATAGCTTACCATGAAGGAATCCTTTCGGATGATCTCTGCCATGGCATTCTGAAGTCCGGCTACGATCTCGTCCTTTTTCTCTTGAAAATTCTTCTCAAGGTCTTCGATAAATTTGTAATAGCCAACGCCTGCCATCTCATCCTGATATTCTGCCATTGGAGAACCGTAGGCAGCGCTGCGGAGTACTGCTGTCTGATGGCCTGCGCCAATCAAGGAAGCCTGTCCTCTGGACCTGATCTCCCCGATAATCTCACCAAGACGTCTGGTATCTGAAAGCTTAGAAGTATTCAGGATTTCTTCCATCATCTGGAACAGGAAATCCATCTGGGAATACAGTGCTTTGCCACGGATGGTAAACATGGTACGGAATGCTTCCGGGTCGTTCGCCTTGTCAAAAACATCTATGCCGCACTGGATACCGCCGGTTCTGGCATTGGTCTCATTAAACAGCTGACCGTAAGTGTAATTCTTTGTATCCACATATCCGAGAACAGACTTCAAAAGTCCAAGATAATGCACCTTCTCAACAGCCATATCCTTAATCTCGAACATAATATTTACATAACCGATTCCATTGGTGCACACATCCTGATACAGGAACAGACTGTTCTCCACCTGAAGCTCTTCGTTGGAAAAACCATTCACTTCTTTGCGGATATCGGAACGCTTCAGCATAGGAATGCACTCCAGATCCTCCGGCCTCTCCTCAGACTCCTGGTAAGCCTCAAGGGCTTTTGTCTTTCTTACCATTTCTTCCAGCTGTTCATCGGAAAGGCTGCTTCTGTATGCTTCCAGCCTGTCTGCCAGCTCTTTCTCACGCTGGGCTGCAAGACCACGCTTCGGCACAAGAGTCAGGATCGCACCATGGGTGTTGTCCAGAAGCCATTTCTGGATCAGATTTTCGAAATAGCCTTCATTTACTGCAATTTTCAGCTTATCATAAATCTCCAGAAGTTTTACCTGAGAAAAAGCATTCTCATCATCATAAAGCCAGCTTCCCATAATATCCAGTCCATACATCAGACCTTTTGGAAACTGTCCAAAATCTGCTGCGCGGTAACGGAACTCCATGTAATTGATTCCGGAAAGGACCGCCTTCTTATCAATTCCATTTTTCACAATGTCCTGAAGACAATTTCGGATAATGGAAACAAACTCCTCTTTCCGGGCAGTTCTGGCACCCTTTGCGATCACGGAGAAATAAGGCTGCAGAACGCCATCGCTGTAATCGCCATAAATATCCTTACCGATTCCGGCGTCCAGAAGAGCCTGCTTCAGCGGTGCTCCCGGCGCACTTAAAAGTGCATAATCCAGCACATCAAACGCCACACCCAGGGTGCTGTCCATGGCATTTCCCACAACCATGTTGTAGGAGAGGTAGGTGTTATCCTCTTCTTCCTCATTCTCCGCAATGGGATACTCGATCTGCAGGTCCTTCACCTGGGAAAAAGCAGCCTGCTCCTTAATGCTGGAATCTACGTCCAGAGCCTCAAATGCAGACAGATATTTCTCATCAATAAATCGCAGCTTCTCTTCCATATCCATATTTCCGTAAAGGTAAATATAGCTGTTGGACGGATGATAGTAGGTACGGTGGAAATTCAGAAACTCTTCATAGGAAAGCTCCGGAATATTCTCCGGGTTGCCGCCGGATTCCACGCCATAGGTATTGTCCGGGAAAAGATGGTTCATAATTTCTCTTTCCAGCACCTCGTCCGGGGAAGAAAATGCGCCCTTCATCTCATTGTATACAACACCATTGTATGTGAGCGGGCCTTCCTTCTGCTCCAGATGGTAATTCCATCCTTCCTGGCGGAAAATCTCCTCTTTCTTATAAATATTCGGGTAAAAAACAGCGTCCAGATACACATGCATCAGGTTCTGGAAATCCTGGTCATTGCAGCTTGCCACCGGATAACAGGTCTTGTCCGGGTAGGTCATGGCATTCAGGAAGGTATTCAGAGAGCCCTTTACCAGCTCCACAAATGGATCCTTCAGCGGAAACTCGCGGGAGCCGCACAGAACACTATGTTCCAGAATATGTGGAACACCAGTGCTGTTCTTCGGCGTGGTACGAAAGGCAATGGAAAATACCTTATTCTCATCATCATTCTCGATCAGAACCAGTCTGGCTCCTGTTTTCTTATGGCGTACCAGATATCCGGTAGAATGGATATCGGTCAGATTCTCCTGTTTCAAAACCTCGTATGCAAGAATGTTCTCTTTTTTCATTTTTTCCTCCAAATAGTGCCCAATCAGTTTGTTTAAACAGCCGGTATTGGGATGTATTTAATTCATTTCTTCGATTATGCTGAATTACACTGCACTAGAGCGTGTTTGAAAAAGGCTTTCTGCAAGATGTGCGTCACAATTTGTGGGAGATTTTGTCCGGATGAGGGCGCCGTAGCGGGCTACGGCAACCGAATTCGGGCAAAATATACCGCAAAGTGGGGCGTGCAGATTGCGGGAATGATTTTTCAAACAGGCTCTAAAAAGCTTTATACAATGCAGCTGATAATTCCGGAGCATCTTCAACTTCTTGCATTAGTATAACACACAAAAAAGTATCTTACTACAACAAAATTCTTTTAAAAAGAACCGCCCCTGCGGGCGAATCTGGTAGGATTCTTCCTGCAGGGGCGGTTCTGATTATTTAATTGTGATTGTTAATCCTGTTCTTTTTTGCGGCGTCTTCTGGTTGTTTCTTCGATTGCGAGAGCTGCAACAAAGAGCAATGCCATATAGAAGCCGATTGGTGTGTCATCACCTGTCTTAACACCTGTGGAGGTGCCTGGGGTTGGTGTAGGAGTTATTGTCTCCTCAGGAGTTACAGTAGGTGTTGCTTCCGGTTGTTCCTGGTTGATGATGGTTACCTCTGCATTGAGATTATTTTCATCAAACAGTACATTTCCATTTTCAACAGTTACTGCATATCTGAATCCGTCTGTACCACCTACCAGATTTCCTTCTGCATCTGTCTCTGCAACATAGAGCGTAAAGGCTTCATCCGGTATTACAACTGCCTGTGTACTCTCAGATACTGTGGAGCCTCCTGCAAGATCAAGTGTCAGGATGTTCTTCTCCGTTCTTGTGGAAAGAGTTGTGCACTCTTTGTCATCAAAGATACCTGCATAGAAAATCTCATCACTTTCCAGGGCATTTCCATCTGCACCAAGAAGCTTCTTGGTTACATTCAGAGTCGCGATCTTGTAGAATCCATCCGGCCATTCGCTGAACTGGTTCTCGAACGTGATGCTGCTCTTTGCGCCATCCTCAGTTACGGTGATTGCCTGTCCCTGTGGATAAACCGGTACATAAACCTTTTCATCCGGCGTCATGCCTGAATCAATTGCTTTTCCGGTTACATCTGTCTCACTTACATAGTAGGTTCTTCCAAGATCCAGATTGATAAAGGTAACTGTGGAAGAAGATGCATTCTTAAACTCAAGTGCTTTTACATCAGAAGCAGGAATTGTGCATTCTGCATCTGCGAAAAGTGCTGCGTAGAAGGTCATGTCCTTAGCGCCTGCAAGTGCATCGTTCAGCTTCAGTTCCTTGGTGATCTCAATTGCAGCGGTCTTGCTCTTTGTCATGGCATCCTTCATCTCAACTGCATTTTTGGTGTCATCTGCATCAACAGTGAAGGTGATCGGCTCTGCAATCTCATATCCCAATGGTGCTTCTGCCTCAACCAGTTTGTAGGTCTTGCCAAGAACAAGTTTCGCTGTGAGCACATGTGGTGTACCATCTGAGGTCCACTCTTCCACAACCTTATCCTGGTCATCTACTACCTGAAGTTTTGCTCCTGCAAGAGCTTTCAGGGTTGTGTCGTCTACCTTGGAAAAGGTAACCTTGGTAGTATCGTTGACAAATTTCATGGCTGTCTCGGTGTAATCTTCTCCATTTACCTTGGTGGTAAGCTTCAGAGTTCCGTCACGGTTGTCTTCTACATTTACAGTTACTGTATAAACAGTCTTGTCGTATACGTAGGTGTCTGCCTCTGATGGGAGCTTTTCGTTTACGGTGTAGGTAAAGGTCTTGCCAGCATCTTTCTCTGTATAGGAAAGCTTGCTGAAGCTGATTGCACCTTTTTCGTCGTTCTTGACTGTCTCAATTACCTTGCCATCTGCATCTTTCAGTTCGAATTCGAAGGTTCCAAGCTGTTCAGCTTCTACCTTCATGGACTTCTGGGCTTTCAGTTCAAGGTCAGCGGAAGCACTGTAGGTGTTAGTGAAGGTAACTGCTCCAGTGAGGTCTTCACTCTTTACAGGTTCGCCGTTCTTTGTGACAGAAGTAACTTTCGCTGTTAACTTGCCTGCATTGTCGTCTGTTACGTCTACTTTTACAACGTATTTGCTTTCATCATACTGGTATGCCGGTTTCTCATCTTTTACTTCAGTGATCTGGTAATAATGGGTTCCGGATTCCTTATATGTGATGATTGGGAATGTGATGGCGCCGCCGTTAGCATTCTTCACAGTTTCGCTGTAACCATTTTCTACTGCCTTTCCATCTGCATCCATTTCTGTTGCCTGGAAGCTGAACTGCTCTTCCTCCAGTGTCTGGCCTTCCAGAGTCTTGGTTGCACCAAGAGCGATCTGACCAGATGTGGTGTATGTGTTGGTAAATTCCATACCTGTTACAGTGGCATCCTCGGAAGTTGCCTCGGAGGAATGGATGACTGGGGTTACGGTTAAGGTACCGTTGCCTGCGTCTTCTACGGTTACGTTGATTGTGTAGATGGTGTCGTCATAGGTGTAACCTGCTGCGTCACCTTTTACTTCCCGTACTTTGTACTTGTGGGTACCAAGATCGTTCTTTTCTCCATTAAGCTGATAACTAATCGGAGCAAACTCTACTTTTCCCTCTGCATCATTGCTTTGAGTCTGGATTACATTCTCTGTTTTGTCTTTAATTTCAATAAGTTCGAATTCAAACTGACCTGCCTGAAGCGGAGTTTCTGCTGAAACCAATTTCTTTACCGCATCCACTTTCAGCTCACCCGTTGCCTCTATCATCGGTGTTGGTGTCGCTGTCGCTGTTGGCACTGGTGTTGGTGTCGCTGTCGGCACTGGTGTCGCTGTTGGAGGAACAAGCTTATTCGTCACAATAATCTCTCCATACAAATTAGTGTTTGCATTCTGTGTATTCGAATCAAGCTTTCCAGAGTTCACAGCATTTTGAATTTTAGTCTTTAACTGTTCTTTAGCATTTCCCGGATTCCAGAAATAATATTTTGTAGAATCTTTTTGATATCCCTGCGGCGCCTCCACTTCCTGGTAATAGTACAATGTATCCGCAAGCAAAGCCTGATCATTGCTATTTTCTCTTGGATAAACCAGACTACCGTTGGCATCAACCTCCAAGTTGTTTCCTAGCGTTTCAGTAGTTACAGCCCCATCATCGCTAATGTTAACCTTTACAATATCAAATTTCGCACCTGCCAAAGCAGTGCTCGCATCTTCCCGGGTTTTCTTCAATCTGATGTGCTGATCGTCTCCATTTAATCCTGCTGAAGACTGAACAATCTGATATTTTTTATTATCTGTTGATGTCACACTGTAAGAGGTTCCACCACTAAGGTTTACGGTATTGCTCACATCTATATCTTTTCCGTTTTTGCCTGATAACTGTGCATAAAATACCAGTTCCAAAGCCTTTCCATCAGGTACATGTACAACCAGCTGTCTTGTAGAGCTATCATATGAATAATTTAAAGCTGGTTTATCATTCTGATCTTTTATATTTTTCAAAGTCATTGGAAACGATTTGTTGATAACCAGAGTCAGATTATCGGGAATAATATCTGTCAATGTCAGACCCCCCGCTGTCATCGTATCTGGCAAAAGCTGAGCTGCAGCCGGATTAATGGTAACAATATATTTAATAAAATTAGTCTTATTATTACCTGAATCCATATACTGCTGGGAATCTTTCTTCAGTGCATTAAATTCAACAGTTACCGTATGGGAACCTTCTTTCGCAACCGTTCCATCAACAAGCAATGCAGCATTATTTTTAAAATCCACTTTTTGATTGGTTTTGTAGTAATCATCACTTACCTTTAGCTTATAATTAAAACCATATCCTATTGAACCAATATCACCAAACCTAAAGTATACAACCCCACTTTCTGATGTATCAACAGTTACAACACTGCTGGGATTATCGACCGTCGGATAATCTACCCTTCCACCATTTCCATGAACTACTTTAAACATGCTGTCAATACAGTCAAAAGCTGTTCCCTCCGGAAGTACATCCTTCACTACAATTTCTTTTCCCGAGAAATCAATATTTGCCCAATTCACCACTATTTTATACTTAATTGTCTTATTTACAGCGTCATATTCAGCTCCATCAGCTGATTGTTTATTAAATATTTCACCTCCCTGTACTGTAAATTTCGCCTCCACCCAAGGATTATCATCTAATTTACATTGATTATGATAAGTATATCTGGTATTTGACACAGTACCAGTAGTAGGTATTTTATTATAATCGTAATTGCTTTTATAGGTAATTATATATTTTTTCTGTTTCCCATTTTCGACTGTCTCGTCCGTAAATGTAATGTGAAAGCTTTTTTGTCCGTTATCAACCACTACTTCTTTTGATACTTCTTTTCCGGTCTCATCTGTAACCTTGACAGAATCAGCCACTAAAGTCATATCATCTTTTAATTCGTCATGAAATACATGTGTACCACTGGATGTGATTATTATAGTTGCTTTCCAATCTGCAGTATTCGCACCATTGTTATTATTTGTATAATAGGTGCATTCCTTTGTTACAGCAGGAATCGGCTCTACACCAATTTCTTTTGAACCAGTCGTATTCTGACCTTTTCCATTATTAAATTCATAACGATTGCTTACATTAACGTTACCAATAACAGATTGAACATCGCTGGGCAAAATTGTTGTATAAGTAAACACATATTTTCCCATATACTCCGTATCTGTAATTTGATATCCGTCTTTAAGCTGTTTTCCCGTAATTGTAAAAGAAGTTCCATCGTCTCTTTTTACAGTTACAACGGTATCATCCGGAATTGAGACATTCACACCAGGAACATCCTTAATAACGGCACCATTGATATTTAACGGACTTCCCTCATTTATGGTAATTGTCCAGTCAATTGATTTCTTCTCAGAATTATAACTTCCGTTCTTTGTTACCCATTTTTTTGTAAATGTATTTATAACCTGATTCCCGGATATTTCATTTTTTCCTTCTGACTGGTATGTATATGAATTGCTCTTTGTAATAGTAACTTCATTATTTCCATTATTATACATACTGTTATAGTTGATAATTGATGTCCAATATTCGATTACATAATTATCGTTAGCCGTCATATCTCCCAAATTAAAGATTGCTGTTTTTTCATCTGTTGAATAGACTGGCGTTATATTCACTTTGGAGTCGTTCTTTTTTACTATAACACTAGTTTTGTCAAAGGAAAGTCCATCACCAAGCTGATCTTTAATAACCACGTTATTCCCCGCATCACTTGCCTTAACAGAAATCTGATATTTTATTTTTCCTTTTTTATAATCTACATCTAACTGCTTTTTCTCAGTAGTTAAGTAGCTATTGGTATCCTCCTGAAACTGGAATACCTCTGTCTTATGTGTAACCGGATATACTACAGTAATTGTTTTGTTAGTTGTGATTTGAGTTTTATCAAATTTAAATTCACAGCTGAAAAAACCTTGGAGATTCGATAAGGAAGTAATTGCAGCAGCAGAAATATCCAGCACAATCTTTCCATCAGTCACATTATAAGTACCCATTAGCTCGTTACTGTTATTTAAAATATCTCCAGAAGACTGAACTGAGTTAAAAACAGGTGGTAACGAGTATTCATATTTTATGTCACTTGTTGGCTTCTCAGTATTAGGAATTTCATATGTAACATTTAAACGATAAACACTGTTCTGATCCAGACTTTCACTTTGGCTGATATCAGCCCACACTTCATTTGTTTTTTTCTGAACACTTTCTGTTTTGATCCATGCGCTAGGAAGAGTACTAATATTAATAGTGGAATTCTCTCCAACAGTGGAGCCCTCTCCAGTAGTGAGAGCCTCTCCTGCCTTTATTATCACAAACGGAGAAAATCCATTCGTCTGAATCGTAACACCTGTTACTGCTCCATTTCCATTCTGAGCAATACCACCATTTACATCCTGAACACCATTTCCTGTGATATGAAGTACATATGTTTTTACATTTTCTACATTGTCATACTCCAGATCATTTAAGATTGGATTGATAAACTGGAGATTTACTGTTGCATTGTCTCCATACGGAAGTTCACTTCCATCTTCATTTTCAAAATGCAGATCATAAACAACTGCCTCAGTAAGTGCCAGATTATTCTGTCCTGCCCAGTTCATTACTGCACCGATTGCATTATCAAAATACTCTGAATCTTCATCATACTGTTTCGCAACCAAAACTGCCTTTTCACTGATTGGTGTAGAAAGACTTACATTAGCAATTGCATTGTCTACTGACACATCAGAAAATTCTGTAGTCTCAGCAGGTGTCTCCGTAACCTCCGGTGTTGGTGTCTCACTTGGGGACGCGCTGACTTCTGGTGTAGGAGTTGCAGTTGCCTCAGCAGCTGGTGTTGCTGTAGCTTCCGGTGCTGCAGGCACTTCCGTCACTTCTGCTGGTGCCGCTGTGGGCTCTGTTGCAGGTGCTTCTGTCGGAGCTGCTGCAGGCGCCTCTGTTGGCTGCTCTGCTGGCGCTTCTGTTGGCTGCTCGGCAGGTGCTTCCGTTGGCTCCTGAGTTTGTTCCGCAGCAGGAGTTTCCTGCACTTGCTGAGGTTCTTCCTGTTTCTCAGCAACCGGTTCCGTTCCCTCTGTTGCGTATGCTTCTGCTTCGCTTTCAGACGGAGTTGGCGTTGCCGCAGCGTCCTCAACGTAGGTATCGTCTGTTGCCAGGACAGTCAGACTGGACTGCTGGAATATCATAGATACCGCCAGAAGTATGGCAAAAAACGATTTCAGCCTTGAATTCTTTTTCATGTTACAACCTCCTTTTCAAGATCGGGTTTTCCTTTTTTCAGTGTGGTTTTGCAGGCAGAACCAGCCCCAAACCCATTTTTATCATCATATCACACTGATTTTAAAGGAGCAATTATTTATGATCACCTGAAAAATCCCTGTTTTCTGCTGTTTCACTAAGAAACCTGGCACGAATCGGTCTTCTTTTTCGTATTTTTATAGTGTGTATTTTAGTGTACTGTCGCTGTTTTTGACTTTTTATTGAAAAAAACACACAATTTCTTATTTTTTCTATTTTCACAGGACAAAAAACTACATGTTTACTCCGTTTTCCACTGTTTAATTTTCAGCATTTTGCACAATTTCACGCCCTGTTTTCTAAACTATATTCGCTCCGATTTTCGTATTTTTTCATGGTGTATCTTGATGTACATTCTTTCTCGTGCTATAATAAATGCCAGAAAACCAATGCACTTATGCAATTGGCAAACAAGGAATACGCACCATCTTCATTTTCAAATGATAAAACCTACAGGAGGACCCCCTATGTTTCTCAAAAAGACCCCTAAGTCAAAGGGAACTTACCTTGCCATTACCGAATCCTACTATGATAAAGAGAAGAAAGCCACTCGTCAGAAGACCATTATGGGGCTGGGATATCTGGAAGATTTAAAGAAGGATTACCCGGATCCCATCAGCCATTTCGAGAAGGTTGTGGCCGATATGAACCAGGAACGAGAAGCCAAAAAGAACTCTGTGGTATATGTTGACCTTACTACTGCTCTCTCACCAGGAGAACACTCTCTGAAAAATGTAGGCTACGGCATTCTGAAATACCTTTATAAGGAGCTTCAGCTGGACATTTTCTGGCGTACCAGGACCTGGAATCTATCTCTCTCCTATAATATAGAAGAACTTTTCCGATATATGGTCATTTCCCGTGCGCTTTACCCGAATTGCACCTGGAATGAAGCTATTGAAAAAGGAATCTACTTCGAAGAATCCGGAAGCATCTCAGACGAAGACCTGGATTCTGCCTTTCATGTTATTGTGAAACTGCAAAAAGATCTGCAGAAGTGGATTTATGAGCATTCCGGCAGCATCCTTTCCAGAGATACTACTTCTGCTTTTTTGGATCACACCAGCTATAATTTTTCCATTCCGGGAAGCATGCCCTCTGACACGCAGCCCAATGCCAGACGTACAGATTCCACCCTTCACCTGGATCTTCTCACGGACAGAAATGGAATTCCCATTGCATATGACCTATCTACCAGTGGTACTGTGTTGAACCAGTCTGTTTTTAATGCCGTAAAGCAATTAAAGAGAGAGAATCCCAGAACTCGTTTTTATAATACTGCACCTGTGCGTCCGGAGGAGGAGCCTTTTATTTGCAATGGAGTACAGGCAGACGGATATATTTATGGTCTGCCGGTGCATACTGCGAATGCAGAATTTAAGGATTGGGTACTGAAGGATGGTTATCAGGAAATGAAAATTCTGAATGAAAAGCATCAGACTATCCCTCTTCTTTATAAAGAGCGGATTTTTGAGGATAGGGAAAAACAATTTGTATATTACCATGAGCTTCAGGCCAGACAGCAGCGCCTTGCCAGGGAGTCTTCCGGAAAGCGTACCGGATTGAAGCTGGACGGATACACTGCCATTGCTACTGATAATCTGGAGGCGGATAACCTTTCCCCTTATCGTCTTTTCAGCGGACTTCGTCATATGGAGAAAATTTTCCTTGATTCCAAAAGCCAGTATGACTCCTCTGCTACCTTTATCTGGACACCGGATAAGATCAATGCCCATTTTGTGATTGGGTTTGTGTCCTTTACTTTAATGCGTATGCTGCAGGCGAAGCTTGATTTCCAATTTTCCATGGAACAGATTGGGATTTCTTTGCAGCGGTATAATTGTGTGCAGATTGCAGGTAATATTTATCAGTTTACCTATTATGATGTGATTCTGGATGCATGTGAGAAGGCGCTGAAGCTGGAGCTGCATAATAAATACCGCAGCCAGCTCCAGATTCGGAGACTGCTGCGGTACTAAGGACTTTATATTTTTATATCTTTTTATACATGTCAGGCTTTTTCGCCTGGCATGTTATCTGTCTGCTCCCAGGCTTCCCTCTCCTGGAAAATGCAGTTCGTACATTTCCCGGGCGGCGCGGGTGACGATTCCAAGCTCTTCTTCCATCTTCAATGTCTGCGGAAGCACCACGGCAGTATCATAAATATCCGCTTTCAGCTTGTCCTTGGCACGCTCACTGCTCATTTTCATAATTCCAAACAGCGTGCTGTTATAAGCCTTATCAGACTCACTAAGCTCCATATACGTCTTCACCATATGGCAGCACTCCCTGTAAAGAAGCTCTTCATAATCCTTTCCCTTGGCGCAGATTTCCTGGAATTTCATTTTATTCAGCTGTTTCATGATCTCCTTACGTCCGCCACGGACTCCCATAAAGCGCTTGCCGCTGTCTTTATTAAACTCCATCAGCATCCACAGTGCGATCAAACCGTCAGCCCGGGTATCACCGCCAAGCTCAGACGGATCCTGATAACGGATGTCCCAAAGCTCCTTGCGGATCTGATTCAGCTCCGGCTCCTCTCCTGCCTCAATTGACATATTCAAAAGTGCCAGACGTCTGGCCGGGTCCGATTCTCTGTAGTATTGTGTAATAGTCGGGGTATCCATAATATTCTCCTTTATACTTCTTCGTAGGTCAGCTCGGTCTCAGCCATATTAAGAGCTTCCTCGATTACTTTATCCATATCCATATAGCGGTACATGCCCAGTCGTCCGCCGAAGAGTACATTCTTCTCTTCTAATGCACGGCGCTCGTACTTGTCGAAGAGCTCGTCATTCTTCGGATCATTAATGGGATAATACGGCTCTTTTCCCTTCTCCCATGCTGCCGGATATTCTCTTGTGATAACAGTCTTCGGCTGTGTCCCAAATTCGAAGTGCTTATGCTCAATAATACGGGTATATGGCACCTCATAATCGGTATAGTTCACAACCGCATTTCCCTGATAATTCCCCATATCAAGCACTTCTGTCTCAAAACGCAGGGAACGGTACTCCAGCTCACCATAGCAGTAATCGTAAAATTCATCGATCATACCGGTAAAAAGGATCTTATCTGCCTGTGCAGTGAGCTCTTCTCTGTTTGCAAAGAAATCCGTCTTCAGGCAAACCTGGACACCCTCCAGAAGCTTCTTGATAATACGGGTATAGCCGCCCTTCGGAATACCCTGATAGGGATCCTTAAAATAGTTATTATCATAGGTATAACGAAGAGGAAGTCTCTTGATAATAAAGGACGGAAGGTCCTTACACTCTCTTCCCCACTGCTTGCGGGTATAGCCCTCTACCAGCTTCTCATACACATCCTGTCCCACCAGCGCCAGTGCCTGCTCTTCCAGGTTCTTCGGGTGTGTGATGTGCATGCGGCTGATCTGCTCCTGAATCTTCGCCTTCGCCTCTGCCGGAGTCCGAACTCCCCAGAGCTGGTGGAATGTATTCATATTAAACGGAAGATTATACAATTCATCCTTATACACAGCAATAGGTGAATTTACAAAGTGGTTAAACTCTGTAAACTGATTCACATAGTCCCAGATTTCCTTCTTAGAAGTATGGAAAATATGTGCGCCATACTTGTGGACCTGGATGCCTTCTACTTCCTCTGTGTAAATATTACCGCCGATATGATCACGCTTGTCGATCACCAGGCAGGTCTTGCCCTTCTTAGTAGCTTCGTGAGCAAATACAGCTCCAAAAAGTCCGGCTCCTACAATTAAATAATCATATTTTTTCATCTTGTGTTGCCCCTTTCTGTTATGGGAATGCAGATTTATTACGTCCGTTTTCTGCCAGACACTGATATACAATGTCTTTCATTCCCGGATAAAGATGTTATTATTATAACAAATTTTCAGAAAAAAAGGTAGCCCTTTCCATATAAGGACTACCTTTTTTATAAAACTTTCTTAATGGTCGCATCGCAACCTATAACACGCATCACGATGCACAACGATCATGCAACTGCATTATTTCGCAGCAACTCTGTCAAACTCATCTGTGATTTCTTTGGATGGAGCCTTCGTCACAAGGCTGACGATCACGATCATCACCAGACTGAGCAGGAAACCAACTGCCAGGGAATATAGTCCTGTATAGGTTCCCAGTGTCTGTCCTCCAACTAACGGAATATAGTCCCAGATAATAACGGTAAGTCCGCCAGTCACCATACCTGCAATGGCACCTGGAAGATTGGTTCTTCTCCAGAACAGGGACATTACCACGATCGGTCCAAATGCGGAACCAAGTCCTGCCCATGCATTGGAAACCAGTCCCATAATACTGCTGTCCGGATTCCATGCAATGACAAATGCGATCACTGCGATCACAATAACCGTGATACGGCTTACTTTCAGAATTTCCTCTGTGTCAGCATCCTTCTTGATAAAGCTGTGATACAGATCCTCAGATACTGCAGAAGCAGTTACCAGAAGCTGGGAATCCGCTGTGGACATGATTGCTGCAAGGATTCCGCAGAGGAACAGTCCGCCGATAAAGGGAAGCGCAAGCTCTGAGGTAAACACCTTACGGATCATCTCAATAAATACGCTCTCAGAAGAAGCGGCTCCGTTCTCCCCAAGAATAACAGGAAGCAGGTAGGCTCTTCCGATCACCGCAATCGCAAATGCAGCTGTCAGGGAAAGAAGATCCCATACAATGGCAATCGCCCAGGATTTCTTCAGTTCCTTCTCATTCTTAACTGCCATAAATCTTACCAGTACGTGAGGCATTCCACAGTATCCAAAGCCCCATGCCAGCTGGGAAAAGATCTCTATAAAGGTATATGGTCTGTCTCCGTTCATAAACGGGTTCAGATAAGCGCCTGCACCGCCGGTCACGCTGCTCTGGGAGATCAGGTCTGTAAGATTGCCTGGAAGCAGGAAATATGCCACCAGCGGAACTACAAGAAGTCCGATAAGCATCAGGGTTCCCTGTACAAAGTCTGTTACACAGACCGCCATAAAGCCGCCCATGAAGGTGTAGCAAAGAATAACCGCTGCTCCGATAGCCAGAGCTACATGATAATCAAGCCCAAATACAGTATTGAACAGCTTACCGCCTGCTGCCAGCGCAGAAGCTGTATACACCAGGAAAAAGATTACAATTACCACTGATGAAATCAGAAGCAGGATCTTTTTCTTATCACGGTAGCGGTTCTCGAAAAATGCCGGGATGGTCATGGAATTGTTTGCTGCGATGGTGTATTTACGAAGTCTTCCGGAAATACATACCCAGTTGAGGACAGTTCCGATAAAAAGTCCCACTGCGATCCAGATCTGTCCGGATCCAAAAGAATAAATGGCTCCGGGAAGACCCATCAGAAGCCATCCGCTCATATCAGAAGCCTGTGCAGAAAGTGCTGCCACCCATCCGTTCAGTCCTCGTCCTCCAAGGAAATAATCCTCTGAGCTGGAGGTCTTTTTCATGTAAACCGCGCCGATGACGATCATCATGGCAAGGTAAAACACAAAAGCAATCAGAATTATCACTGTTGTACCACTCAATTTTTTCTCCTCCTCTGTTATAAAATCTGCTGTCCCCAAATCATCCGGACAGCAAAATAACATATTTCATACTTTACCACAGAAGAGTATGAAAGTGCAAGTGATATTGTATATTTTTTTGAAAGTCTGCGCTTGATAAACACGGAATATGAAACTACTTATCCTTCCCTTTCAGATAAACATGCTTAATATACCACAAAGCCTTTTCTTCCCCCTTGTCATTGAGGATCCGAAGCAGCCCCTCTAACTCTTTTTTCGTCTGGGGATGTACAAACCACAGCTTCGGCTTGCTTTTCAGAAAATATTCCAGCGGCTTGTGATTGTCGTATGCGTCCCCAAGATAAGTCCTGGAGGCACTGATCCGGTCCATCACCATCTCTGCCACATATCTGCGGGGCATTTTCGCCCCCATGATCACATGCTCCGGATCATTTATGGAATAATCCACCCAATGCTCATAATGATGCTTATTGCGCCCTTTATGATGGAGCCAGGCGGTAGACACGCCCGTATCCTCACGTTCTGCGTTATTTGGGCTTCTGTTTCCCTGATAATATTTGCAGCCCACTAGAAATTCCGACGGGGTATATTTGGAAAGGTCATGGAGAAGCCCCTGCTTGTAAAGTCCGATTCGGAAGCAATAGTGCATAACCATCAGCTTATGCTTTGTGATTGTTTTAAAGTGAAGCCATGGATGCATTGTCGCCGGACCTCCTTTCCTTATTCTCAGCTTCTGTCACAGTATTGTCTGAAGCTGCAGTTTTCTTCCCTTCTGCGCCTGGCAGTTTTTCATTCTTTTTTCCTTTGCCAGTATGCTTTCTTTCAGGCTCCGGTTTCTTCACACCCTGAAGTACAACCACTGTACGCGGTCCCACCTCCACGGCTCTTTCATAGACCTGGCCATTTTCCCCATAAAATCCGTCACAGGTCAGATCTCCGGTATCCATCACTTTCTTCCACTCCATCCCCTCTGGCAGATTGGGAAGAGCAATATCCCTGGTTTCCCAGTGAAAATTATAGCCTGTATAAAGGAAATCATCCTCACTTCCGTCCGGCAGCTTTGCAT
>ERZ827488.2321-NODE-2321-length-18860-cov-9.735230_pt1 | contig 18860 bp, 14 predicted proteins | sample MGYA00519771_ERZ827488 | MGnify/ENA primary metagenome ERZ827488 (study PRJEB31778, sample SAMEA3449323) | human gut metagenome | biome: human gut; feature: human-associated habitat; material: faeces | place: United Kingdom | collected 2010/2012 ... | reverse complement strand
ATAATCCGAACCCATCTCCTATCGGAAACAAGTTCGGATTATTTTTGTTTGGTCCATCTGACGCATCCTCACTCGAACAATTTTACTCTCTACGCCACCACCAATTCTTTCTATATGCTTCTTTCAAACCTTACTTTTTCTCGTACATAGTATCCGCTGCATTATACAGCATCTCCAAAAACTGTCCCGCCGTTGGCCGATGATCCAGCGGGTATCCCGCCAACACCTGCACTTTTTCCAGGTCAGTTTTCCATGCCAACTTTGCCGTCCTGCGAACAGCGCTCTCCACAGCCCTCCAAGCATGACCAGAAGCTTCCGCCACAGGCAGATAAACTTCCTTCTGCAAGGCTCGCAACCGGTCAGGCCTGGTGCAAATCAGCGTCATACACTGCCGGAGAGTATAATAATCATTCTTTGTGCGAATGATACCCAGAGGGCGCAGCAAGTGGTCAAATTGTGTATCAGTCATTCTAACACATCCTTTCGCCCATCATGCTACGCCTTTTGTCGAAAGAAGTCGAAAACACAAACTCAGCCCCGAGGAACCGTCAGGCTCCCCGGGGCCGTTGTCAGCTGCCGTTCTTTTCTTCCGCCCGCTGCTTCAGCACGTCCACAGCACGAGTCAGCGCCGCCGGGATGGGCACACCCATCAGTCCGGCATTCTCCACGATACTGATAGTCTCATTGCATACAAACGCAATGACAACGGTGTCCCGAATAAAGTTCGACCCGATGACAGCATCCAGCCTGCAGGCCACCAGTACCACCAGCAGGCTCACACCCTTGCGGCACAGGCCCTTCCAGCCTGCCCGGCTCTCAAGGGTGCCAGTTTTGGTCTTGGGACTGGTGTGGAACACCCCCGCCACGATCAGGCCGGTGATGTAGTCGATTGCCATAAAGATGATAAGCGTCTGCAGCGCCGTGTCCCAGCCGCCCAGCAGACTGGCAATGGCCCCACCCACAATTCCGATGGCCGCACAAATCTCATTTTTCATTGTCATTCGCCTTTCACTTTGCCCAGCCCCTTGCGCTGGATGATGCCTGCGTAGTCCTTATACGCATGGCTCAGGTCTACCGGGCCGCTCACGCCGGGGATCTTGCCGCTGCTTGTGTACTGCCACATGCCGTGGCGGCGGGCGGGGCGCTTGCCGCGGTAATCGGCCAGCCAGAGGTCATACGGGGCCAGTGGCTGGGCGGCCAGGTCGGTATCGGCAAAGTTCGTGTAAGTATAGACCATGGCGTACAGGTTCCATGTCTCGATTCGGTCGGCGGCCCGTGCCACCAGGGCCGAAAGCTTTGCGGGGGCCAGGGAGCGCAGGCGGGGGTCCTCCACATCGATGGCAAGGGGCAGCTGGAACGTTTTGCCCCGGAGAGCTGTTTTGAGGGCGGCCAGCTCCTCCTCCGTCTGCCGCTGCGTGACCGCACAGGTGTAGTAATAGCCGCCCACGGGCAGGCCCAGCCGGGTGCACTCGGCGTAGTTGCGGGCGAAATAGGGGTCGAGGTAGGGCTTGCCGCCCTTGCTGCCCAGCACCCGCAGCATCACGCCGGAGACAAGGCCGCTTGCCTTGACCTTGTCCCAGTCAATGCTGCCCTGCCATTTGCTCACGTCAAGTACTGTTCTTGGCATTGCTCTGCGCCTCCTTTGCAGTATTCAAAGTGACTCCCGCATAAACTCGCCAACTCGTACCGGCGTCATCATTGGGCCAAATCGTGACATGCTTTCCACTGCAGATTGGCCATGCATGGAATTGTCGAATCCCATACATTTCACTGCCGAATGTATGCGCTCCCGGGTTTGTTGTGCAGGGATGATGCGGTAGCTCGTCCATGGTCATGGTATGCACATGGTAATGCTGCGGGTCTCTCTGATACTCAGCTCTCTGTAGGGCAACAGCTTCCTGCACGATCTTGTTAAGCCCTGCCTGGTCATACTCCATTTTGAAAGTTCCGCTCTCGAGCAGCTCGTCCAATGTTCCCTCCAGGGTCGTGTCACCCAGTGTGATGCGCACCTTCAGGTCATCCATTGCTCTGCGCCTCCTTACTGCGTGATTTCCTCAAAGCCGCTCTTGACGAGAATTGCCTTGACCTTCTCCTTCAGCAAGCGGGGGCAGCGCTCATACAAAGCTTTTGCCTCCTCCACGGTCTCAGCGGACATAATTTCCTGTGCCCATAACATAGCCATCATAAGTACCATCCTTTCGATTTTTTGTGTGATTTTATGCATAGACAGTCTCGCTCATTTCCAGCAAGCACTGCTTCAGCATTTCGTTTTCGTTTTTCAGGGCTTCCAGCGTCTCCGGCAACTTGTCCAGCGCTTCCTTCCGCTTCCGGGCGGTTTCTTCCTGGGCTTTCCGCTGGGCCAGTTCCTCTGCGGTGTAGCGGATGTACCGCATCACCGGCACTTCCTCATCCCAGGCGGGCTGAGGGTCAACACCGGGCACATCGATAACCTTCACCATGTCCCGGCCAATCTCTTTACCATCCCGGTAGTAGATGGCGAGAGAGCCGTCCGGCAGCTTTGCGGTCTCTCTGTGCCACTGCGGAGCTGTGCCCTCTACGGCATCATGGTGAATGATCTGGACATCTTCCACCAGATAGCCCGCTTCCAGATCCGGCTCAGTGGTCAGCACAACGCCAGTCTCGTCAATAATTTTCATGTGCGCTCCTTTCATGCGGCATCATCCACCCGCACCCAGATGTACAGGGCATAGTAAGGGTTCAGGATGCTCATTGCCTGCCCGCTGCCGGTGCTGCCGATGCTCACGGTATGAGTGTGAGCGCCAGCGTCCCCGATGCTCACAGAGTGGCTGTGCGCCCCTGTGCTGTTCGTGCTGAAGCTGTGGGTGTGGGAACCTGCGGAATCTGTATTGAGATAGGAACCTTGGTACTTGTATGTTCCAGTAAAACCCTCCGGACGATTATAGCTTGAATCTGATTGATAACCGTTTTGCACTTTATGCGTATGCGAACCCGCCCAATCGGTCGTACCGCTATGGCTGTGGCTTCCTGCGCTGCCGGTGGATGCACTGTGGCTGTGGGAACCAGCGCTGCCGGTACTGCCACTATGGCTATGGCTCGGCATTTCGGCAGTAGTCTGGGTGTGGGTGGCGCTGCCGCCGGTGGTGCCCACAGGGTAGGCACTGGAAGCGCCAATGATAAACTCACCTTCGACTCGCTCCCATGTGCCGCCGATAAAGCTTGCTGGGCTGGTGGGGTCGTTGCTGGCCCAGAATTTGACTCTGGCGTAATCCTCCGCACGCTGAGCGGCAAGGGATTCTTCGATCAGCGCCCGGGTCGCCGCAGCATCGGCGGGGGCCCCTTTGATGGAGACGGTCGTGTCGGTGTTTGCCGCCTTTTTAGCTTCCTCCGCCCAGTTCTTGGATGCTTCCTCACTGGCTTTTGCATTGGTAGCAGAGGTAGCCGCTGCCGTCTTGCTCTTCTCTGCCTCCCCGGCCTTGGTGGCGGCGGCAGAAGCGCTCCCCGCAGCGTCGGTGGCCTGCTGGGTGGCGGTGTTTGCCGCAGTGGTGGCCGTCTTGGTGGAGTTGGCCACATCGTTCAGGGCCGTGGTGCGGGCCCGCGCGATGTCCTGCAAGGCGGCGGTATGCTCCGTCTCCGTGTCCTGCAGGGCCCGCTTGGCGGCGGTCTCGCTGGTCTTGGCGCGCTCCTCGCTGGCGGCGGCGTTGGTCTCGCTCAGGGCTGCTGCGTCCTCGCTCTTTTTCGCCGCCTCTTCACTGTCCTTTGCCTTTCCCGCACTAGCCTTGGATGCACTCTCACTCTCGGCGCTTTTCTTAGCGCTGTTCTCAGATGCCTCTGCGCTCTTTGCTGCCGCTTCCTCACTTTTCTTTGCCGCAGCAGCACTGTTTGCAGCCTTTTTGGCATTTTCCCCGCTCACCCGCACGCTTTCTTCCATGCTGGCGGCAGAGTTCGCTGCTTCTTTAGCAGATTTGGCCGCTGCTTCCTCACTGGTCTTGGCCGCGTTCATGCTCTCCAGCGCCTTTTTGGCGTACTTCGTCACCTCGGCCACGAACTGTTCATAGATGCTCGGCGTAATGTTCTCGGTGGTCGTGTCGGTGTCGATGGTGTCATAGCAGGTGTACTTGCCGGGCTTGGTCATGGCAATGTAGCCGCTGTCGTTGATGGCCAGCAGCATCCAGGTGCCCTCTTTTTCCAGTGTCCAGCGGCGGTCCACCAGCACGCTGTTGTTCTCGTCCAGGATCTGCGGGTCCGGCAGGGTGCCGCTCAGGCGCTGCACATGCAGGGTCACGGTGCAGTTCTTCCACTCTTCCGGCAGCTCAAAGCGGAGCTCGTCCACCTTGGCGCTCCGCACACCGCCCAGATACAGCGTCTCAATGTTTGCCCGAAACGTGGAACCGTTGTCCTGCAGCTTTCTGATCTTAATATCCAGTTGACTCACAGTTTCACTCCCTTCACCAATCGGGCGCACTCCTCGATTTCGCCAGAGGTTTGATTTCAGATTTGTGCGCCCTTCCTGCCCCTATCCTATCACGCCCCGCCGGGTGCAACTACCCCGGACATACAAAAGGGCGGCCGTTCACCCCGAACGGTCTCCCTTTCTTCTAAGCAGGGCTCCCCCCTCGGGGGAGCTGTAAGCAACTCCGCCTTTGGCGGATTGCGCACTGAGAGGGTTTCACCTCACCCCTGCCCACTCATCCTTGCTGTTTTTTGCCTGTTCCTCCTTCTTTGCCGCGTCCTTCACCCACTGGGCAAAGTTCTTTTCCTCATACATGGCCGTCCCGTCCTCTTTGGTCAGGCTCGTCAGCAGCTTCTCCAGCTTCTCCCGGTCGTGGTCGTTGCCCGCCAGATACTCTTCCTTCACCGCATCGGTGATCTTGCTCTTGATCTGGCTGTCCGCTTTGCCCGCCGTCCGCAGCCGGTCGATCTCGTCCTGTACGTCCTTCCGCTTTCCGGTTTCCAGTGCGTCCGTCAGGGTATCGTACACGCTGCCCTCGGTGCCGCCCTTGTACAGCTGTTCCGCCTTCTCGTTCACCGCCTTATCGATGAGTTCCCTGAACCGGGCTCTCTGGGCCTTGTCCTCGTCGGTCTCGCCCTTTTCGCCCAGCTTCTTCACGCCGTAGGCCGTGCACAGCCGGTCATAGACCTCCTGCTTTGCATCCACCCGTGCTTCCATGTCTCCGGCGTTCTTCGCCCTGGCAGCGTCCAGAATGTCCTCATCGTACTTTTTCAGCCGAGCTTTCAGCTGGTCATCTGTCTTGAGCTCCTTGATCTTTCCCTCCGCCAGCATTCGCTCCAGCTTCTTGGTGGCCGCCTGTACTTCCTCGGTGTTTCCAGTCTGGATGGCCTCAAACAGCCGGTCGTACTGCCCGGTGGCGCTGTCCGGAGTGGAATTGAAGTTCTTTTCTCCGGTCTCGTCCCACTGCTTGACCGTGTCCATCCAGGCAAACACCGCCTGCACATACTTCTTGCCGTTGTTGTAGGGCACACCCACCAGCATCATCAGCTGGCCCGCCGTGTCAGCCCAGGCCCATTTCACGCTGTCGGCATAATCGTCCAGCTCTTTTTCGGTCATCTCGCCGGTGTCCTTATCCAGCAGGGCGTTCAGCTTGGTCATGCTGGTCACCGCGTCGTTGATGGCCGAAAATCCGGTCATGCTCACGCTGTCGTAGTTGCCAAACACCCTCTTGCTGTGGATGCTCTCCCCCGCTGTCCACAGCTCGCTTCCGCCGGTGTAGTTGCTCACCATGCTATTGCTGAACTGGTACAAAAAGCTTCCGCCAAGGCTGGCAAGGGTCATATCCCCGTTTTCGTCCTGCAGGTCATCCCACCGGTGCAGAATAAACTTTACCAGTATCCCCAGCCCGGCGATCACCGCCGTCTGCACGATCTGGCTGCTGGCCGCATCCCAGAACCGCTTCAAAGCCTCCGCCCTGTCTGCTTTCGCTTTTTCCGCAGCGGCCTTGCACTCCGCCAGCCGGGGCGCGTCGTTTTCTGCCTTTGCTTTCTCCAATGCCGCCTTTGCCTGGTCGTTCCGCTGCCACTGGGCCGCCAGATCCTCCACGGCGCTTACCATGATCTGGGCGTTCTGCTGGCGCTGGGTGCTGAACATGCTCAGGGTCTTCAGCATCTGGTTCTTCGAGCGCTGCATTCCTGTCCGCTGCATCACGGTATAGTTGGGCTGTGTCCGCTCCACCACCCGCCGGAACTTGCTCATCACGGCTTCCTGGTAAGCCTTGCTGCCGTCCTCCATCGTCTTGGTGGGCAGGTCAGCTTTCGTCAGGTCATATTCGGCCAGGTTCTTTTGTACATAGTTCTCAGCCCCGTGGAACAGGCTGGCCACCGTCACCTTGTCCATCCAGCCAATGCTTCCGCCCGCAAAGTCTGCCAGAGCGTTCACGGCTCGGGTGCCGTACCGCAGCACCACGTTCTGGCTGTTCCTGGCCCCGTCGTGGGCGGTGCTGAACACGCCCTGTTCTTTCGCCGCGTTGCTCAGTTCCCCCCGGCTGCTGCCCCGCAAGCGGGTGGGCAGCAGGGAATCTCCAAAGCGGTAGGCACGTTCAACGATGCTGTTCAGCTGGCTGGGCTTCAGGTTCATCACAAACTGCACGGCAGATGCACCGGTTCCGCCCCAGCCCAGCTCTGCCGCTGCCGTGGGCAGGCTTGCTGCCTGCAGCAAGGTCACGTTCAGGTTTCCCGTCAGCACGGCGGCAGCGGCATTGCCCCGCAGCACGCTGCTCAGGTGGTCAAACACCTCGCTGTCTCCCTTGCTCCCGCTCAGGTCGGCCATGGCCTTCTGCATGTACTTGCGTCCGGCCCGTCCCCAGCTCCGTTCAATGGCTCCGTATTGTGTCTCGCCGCCCTGCATACTGTTCAGCACCTTCTCGGCGTTCCGCAGCGGGATCGCCATGCCTGCAAACTGGGCGGCATTTTCTATGCTCTCGCTGGCCTGCTTCACCAGGCCCACCAAAGCCAGGGGTTTGGAGCTGTTCTGTCGGGTCTTCATGTAGCCCTCGCTGCCCACACTCACGTCCCGGCGCACGCCCTCGTTCTGCTCCACAAGGGTGTTTCTGTCCACGTTCATGTGGATGTAGTTTTCTACCCGGGCACGCTTTACGCCGTACAGGGTCATGCTGGCCTCGTTGATGTACCCCTTTGTCAGCTTGCCCAGCTCCCGGAAATCGCTGATCCACAGGTCATCGTAAGCCGTCAGGTTCTTTTCGATCTCGCCAAGGATGCTGGTGCGCAGCGTGTCCTCCCGCTTGCTGATCTCGTAGGCGTTCAGCTTGCTGCCGTCCTTGTCGATGGTCACCAGCTCGCCCAGCGTCACAGTCTCGGAGTATTGCTCTCCCAACCCGGCAAGGCCCTTGGTGGAAAAGCTCATGTCCGCAATGGTGGCCCCGCCGTACAAAAGGTGGTGCAGGCCCTGCCTGTTCTGCAGCTGTACCCACAGCTCGGTCATCACGTCATGGGTCACCAGCCAGGGCTTGCCGTCCCGGGTCTTTAGCCCGATGTCCACCAGATCGTGGGTAAAGTGGTAAAGATCCTCGGCATGCTCCGGCCCGGTCACGTTAGAGAAAATGCGCTCACCCTCTGCTTTAATGCGTTCCTTTCGTGCCTGGCCCTCGTTCAGCTGCCGTCCCAACTGCTCCATGCAGCCGCCATGGTTGTAGCCGCCCAAACGCTCAAAGTTTCGTTCAATGTTCATGGTATTCAGCTTGTACACGCTGGTCACTTCCCGGAAGATCTTCCCGAATCTGGTATCCTTCCGCTGCTGACGCACGCTCTTCAGCTCACCGGAAATACCCTCGGCAAAGTCGTCCACCATCACATCCTCTATGCTGCCCAGCATCACATTCTCGTTCTTTACAATAAACAACGTCTTTTCCAGGATCTCACTCAGTTCACGGGTCTGGTCTGCGGTCAGGGTGGCAAGGTTCCCGTCCTGGTAGGCCTTCAGGTCAGCGTTCAGTCGGGCAATGTAGGCTTTCTTCTCCGGGGTGTCCTTTTTCAGCCACTTTTCGGCATTCTCGATCTCGCCCCGCAGCTTCTCCATCTCAATTTCCCGGGCCTCGTTCACATCGTTCAGCCAGTCGCTGATCTGCTCCGGCAGCTTACTCTGCTTCCATTCCATGGCGGCACGGTCTCCCAGCTTCACCTCCCGGTCAATGCCCCGGCTCAGGCCTTCCACAGCCTCCCGTATGTTCCCCCCTTCTGGCACCGGGCCGTATGTACCGTTCAGTTCTGCCCTCAGCTGTGCCGCCGCCTTGCGGTTGCCAACGGCATCGTTGGCCAGAGCAGCCACGGGCCGAACCTTTTCCAGCAGGTATTCCGGTACATAGCCTTTTTCGCTTGGCTTTTCCAGCATCTGGGTCAGTTGGCTTGTCATCTTATTGATATTCCGCCGGGTGGTGTCCATCTCCCGGGCATCCCGGGCCTTCTGCAATTGTTTTTCCGCCCGGTCTTTCGCCAGCCGAATGGTGGTGCTCACGCTTTCCCGCTGCTTCCTGGCAAAGGCTTCCGCCTTGTCTGCCCGGGCGTTGGCTTTGGCAGCTTCCAGCCGGAACGGGTCAGCCGCGCTTTCGGCAGCTTCTTTCAGCTCCTGTTCCCGCTTTGCTCGTTCCAGTTCCACCTTCGCCCTCGCTTCCAGCGCCTCCTGCTTTGCCTGCTTGCGCATCTCCTCCCACTGCTTCGTGAACTCCTGCCGGGCCTCGGCGTTCTGCTCGTTGGCCACCTCGGTGCTGTTCATGTACCGCAGCATGATCTGCATGGCAATGTCCTGCTTTGCCCCGTCCCAGTCCTCGCTGTAATCATTCTGCATCACCGGGCGGATTGTGTCATGGGCCTCTGCCATGGCTTCCAGCGCTTCCACGGCGCTATTGGGCGTTTCGGTGGGGAACAGCCCCGCCCCCAGCTTCTGCAGCTCGGTAAAGTCTGCGTCCCAATGGCTGTGCACTCCTTCTTTGCTCTGGGTGATCTTCACGCCGCGCCGGGCCAGCTCCTTGCGTGCGTTGGCCCAGCTGCCCCAGTGGTACAAGATCTCGCTGTAGTCCTTCGATCCCTTTTCGATCACCATGCTCATCTGGTGCAGCTCCGGGTAGTGCTTCCACATTTCGTCGTTCTTATGGCTGCTCCTCTGCATCAGCTGTTCGGCAATGTCAGAGGCAAAGGTGTACACATCGTCCCAGCTCACATCCTTATTCAGGGCAATGTAGTCACTCAGGGCCCGCATTCGCTCTGTAAAGGTCTTGGCATCCAGCTTACTGCCCGTGTCGCTCAGCACGGCCCGCACAATGTCGGTAATGCTCTGGTCGGAGAGGCGCACCTTCCCGCCCAGTTCGCTCACCTGTCGCATCAGGTCGGTCTGCTTGTCCACGTCACCCAGGGCGGCAGTGCGGGTTGCTTCTGCAGCGTCGCTGTCCACGTCCAGCTGGTATTTCGTCTGCGTCTCTATTTCTGTAAATGGCACACCTTCCATCTTGACGTTTTGCCCATGATAGGATATACTACCCATAGAACCATAGCGTTGCAGTTCGCTAGGCATTTGGAAGCCTAGTGTCCTAAGTAACGCTGTGGTTCTTTTTTTGTTTTCAGAGGTATACAGCACTTCGCTGTTCCGCACAAATCTCACAGGGTCGTTATCCTTGGTATAAGCACTGGTTGCCTTCTGCATATCCTGAATCACGATCCGGTTTTCTACTGGCTGAAGATCCAGCACGCACAGTACGGGTCTGCCATCCTGCGCTTTCACGCTTCCAAACAAAACCAGTCTGGTATTCTGTGAACCGGCGCGCCCCTTATTCCGGCTGGAAAGCACCAGAATGGGGTCATCCAAAATTTCCGGAATGCGTTTGATCTCGTTCAATGTCATCTCCGGGTGTTGTTCCAGAATCAGGCTGATTTTATCGCCTTTCATGTAGATGTCATTCTCTCGTGCGCCCAGTCCCTGCAAGGCTTCCGCCGTGCTGCCCAGCACAAAGATTTCCCGGCTGTTTCGTCCGTCCCGGTTCCACTCGTCAATGTCCTGTGCATAGCTCGGGTCAATGGAGTATTTTACCTCTGCGCTGCCCTGCTCCTTGGCTCCCCTATTAGGGGAGCTGGCGCTTTGCGCCTGAGAGGTTAATACTTTCCGGTATTTGCTGCCGGCCTCTGCCTGATGTTCAAAGTAAAGGTTCTGCAGGTCTTTGAGCTGTTGTTCTGTCAGGCTCCTGGCGGCCTTGGCGGCGGCGTTGGTGGGCTCGTTCTTCAAAAAGCGGTTCACGTCAGCAAGCACGGTGTGCAGCAGGCTGTCGATTTTGTCCATCACCTTCCCGATCATCCCCCGGGCCTTGGCGTTCATCTTCGCTTCCGCCGCCTGCTGGCGCACGAAATTCCTAAAGCCGTCCGCCGTGCCGAACACGGTCTCCATGGCATCGGCGGTGATCTCTTCCAGCGCCTGGTTCCAGGTCATTTTCACGCCGCTGTCCTCATACCGGCCCAGATAGCTTTCCACCAGCTTCTCGGTGCTCTCCATGCCGTTCTGCTGCACAAGATAGGTCAGCAGCCGGTCCATCACGGCCTGACCAGTCTCCGGGCTCCACTCGTTCAGCATGTGGAAGGTCTCGTGCATCACGGTCTCGCTGCCCGCCTCACCGGAAAGGTACATTTCGCCCGCCGCAGCCTTGATAAAGCCCCTGGCGTTGTTCTGTAACCCCTCCACGGCCCGGTGGATGGCGGTGCCGCTGCTCTTGGCTCCCAGCTCAATAAAAGCGTCCATGGCATTGGTGCCTTTGCTCACGTTCCGGCCCTTGAAATAGGTGCCAGCGTCCGGGTTGACTGCTCCCTGTCCGCTGCCAATTTCGCTGGTTTTCCGGGCGTTGTAGGCTTCCGCCTCGCCCTGGCCGTAGGTGTAGGCAATGCGCAAGGCATTCTCGCCGGTCTTTCCCAGCGCCAGCACCTGCCGCACGGCACCGCCCAGGCTGTTCATGCCGCCGGTCAGGTTCACCGCCTGTTCAAAACTCTTCACGTCCTGGGTCACGCCCATCCGGTACAGGCTGTTGGCCGCCTGGGCATACACGGCAGCACCCACGCCCTGGGGCATGGCATCCACCACAGCCTGTGCCGCCTTTGTCGTCATCTGCGCCCGGTTCACCAGCTGCCGTGCGGCGGCTCTCTGCTCGCCCCGGTTCCAGTCCGCCGTGTTCAGCTGTGCCGCATCCACCCGGTTCTCTACGTCCGCGTAACTGCTAAAGGCTTCTCCTTGATGGGAAGCTGTCTGCGCAGCAGACGGATGAGGTGTATTCCCGTCCGCTGCTGTTTCCGCAGTACTTTCCTCCGTTTCCACGCCGTTTTTCACACGGTTCCCGTTGACGCTGCCCTCGCCGGGTGCTATACTAGCGGTAGCATCGTAATCTTCAGCTAACGTTTTGGACGTATCCCTGGGGTCGGCAACGGCATCCATAGGGGACTGCGGCATCGATGCCGAAATAGCGGAAATTTCTTCGTTTAACGTTTCGGACGTATGTCTGGGGTCGCTTTCAGCGGCATCCATAGGGGGGCGCAGAGTTTTCGCTATTTCTTTTGGATCAACACCCACCGAGGATAAATATTCAGAAATGATATAATTTTTTCCTCGCTTGGTGTCAGTGACGGCTTCCACGATAATGTGGGAGCCGTCTATTTTTTTCTCAAAGATCACAATGGGGGCTCGGTTGCTTCGACTGTCAAAATAGCCTTCTGCTTTCCGGGTTCCCAGATACGCATTATCAAAATTGTTCAGCACATAAGCCGCACGGGCCACGTCGGCGCTGTTCTTCATGGTGGCATCGGCACTGCCGTCGCCGCCTGCGTGGCGGTTTGTGATGTGCTGCACGCCGTTGTTGTCCAGCAGGGTGTAATCCCCAACCTTGTCCAGCCCCGTCAGCTCCATCATGGCACTGCGCATCCGGTCGCTGGTCCTGGTCACAACGTAGGGTTCCAGCTTCTCGCCTGCCCGCACCTTGTCCACGTATTCCGCCATTTTGGGGTCAACGCTGTTCTTGTACTCCTCAATGCTGGCGTTTTGTGCCGCAGTATGTACCGCCGGGTCATCGTTCACCACCGTCTGTTCAGCGATCCCATCCCCCGGTTCCCGCGCCAGCTCCTCCCGGCGCTGGTGTTCCTTCAGCGCCTGCTCGTATTCGTCCTGAGCGGCATACCGCTCCACGTTGCCCCGCAGGCTGGAATCTCCCGCGTTCATCTTGGAAAGCCCTGTGCCCACAGCGCCGCCCAGTGCACCGGACGCGCCGCCGGAAAGGCCCGCTTCCAGTGCTGTAAGGAACGTATCCTTGTTGAACAGCGTCTTGGCCGCTTCCTGGTCGCCCATCACAGCGTCAATGGCTTTGTCGGCGTAGGTCTCCACAAAGGCCTGCATAGCATTGTCCGCACCGCCGGAAATGGCGTTGGCAATGGCCGGGTAGGCTTCCCGGAACGCCTGATTGCCCACCTGTCGGCGCACCCAGTCCGCAATGGTACCGGCCACCGTGTCCTTGGCGTAATCCGAGCCCATGGTCTTGGCAAGGTCGGCCACACCCACGCTGTTGATGGCCCATCCTGCGCCAAACTTTGCCGTTGCTTTCAAAATAGCTTTTTCCGGGCTCTCCCCCGCTTCGTCACTGGCAGCCATGCTGTCGCCTGCGCCGTGGGCACTCAGCACCGGCAGAACCAGCGCCGGGTTGATGGCACTCACGATCAGGTTCTCAGCCGCGCTGGAAGCAGCCTCGTGGAAGAACCGCCCCACATTGCTCTCGCCTGCCATAGCGTCCGCAGTCAGGTTTTCTCCGGCCTTGTGGGCATCCCGGCCCCACTCATACAACCCTTTCATGCGGTTGCTGTCGTCATCCGCCTTGTCGTAGAGCTCACCACTCCGGATTCGTTCGTGGGCTGTCCGGATGAGCTCCGGGTCATATCCTGCCGCTTCCAGCTGCTCGTCGGTGTAACGCCCGCTCTGAACACGCCGGATCATCTGCTCTTCGGCACTGGCCGTCAGGGCCGGGGACAGTGCGCCCGCGTACTGCCCGATCATGCCTTTGATATTTTCCTTGTTTCCCTCCAGATCGCTCTCCACACGCCGTCCGGCCCGTTCGCCAAGGCTCAGGTCATTGTACGCCTTCATGTAAAGCCGGGCCCGGTTGATTTCGTCCTGGGTATAGCCCATCTTTTTCAAATCGTTGTCCATGTACCTGGTGTTTTCCAGCACCGGCATTATACCCACGCCGCCCGTGTCCGCTGCCAAGTAGTCCACACCCGCCGGAAGGTCTGCTGCGCTTACAGCCCCGCGTGGCAGCGTGGGCTCTGTCACCAGCCTCGCCAGCTCCCGGTTTCGCTCGGAAGCATCCTTCCAGTTGTTCACCGTGCTGTAAACGTCCATTCGGATACCGTTGTTCCGCTGTTCCCGCAGCTTCTGCACGGTGCTGGCATTCTGCTCCATCTTCTCCGCCGGGCTCACTGTCACCTTCTGCCGGTTCAGCTCGTCGCTCCGGCTGTCCATGGCATCCGCAAAGCCCAGGTTGTTCCTTGTCCGGTAATCCTCCAGCGCCGTGGAATATAGGTCGGTGCCCGTCTGCTGCTTCTGGGTTTGCAGTGCCGCACGTTTTTCGGCCATTTTTTCCGCCGTCCATGTATTGCTTTTATTGTCCGACACAGAGTTTCCCGTACTGCCAAGGGCCCCACTATCAGGGGGGCTGTCAGCGCTCTTGCGCTGACTGAGGGGTTCTGCCCCGCCAGCAGCGGCATTGGTTTTTTTCTGAAGTTTGGCCCGCTTCTGGGCCATCTGTTCTGCTGTCCATGCCATTTTTGTTCTCCTTACCATCCCATCGCATTCCAGACCTTGGCCGCCACGTCATCATTTATGCCCATGTTGACCAGCCGGGCATAGATCGTATCCGAATCCACCCCTTCTGCACTCCACCCCTTTGCATAGCTCAGGGCGTTGCTGTACGGCATTCCGGTACTCTTACCCGTGCTCCCTCCCGTGGTTTCCCCGGGCAGGGCCCACTTGTTCGGATTCGCCAGCGGGGCGATCAGCCCGCTGCCAGTTCCGGTCGCTGCTGTTGTGCCCGTGTCACCGTCCGGCAGCATTCCGGCGCTGGCCAGAATGTTCGCATAGACGCTCTTGGTCGGGTCATCATCCTTCAGGCTCTGATACTTACCCAGCGCCGTCAGCAGTTGGCTGTTTGTCCACCCACTTCCGCTCTTGCTGGAGCCACCGGAACTCCGTCCGGAGCTGCCGGAACCGCCGCCGGACAGGGCCTTTGTAAAACTCTGCTTTCGTGCATAGTCATTGAATGCCCAATCTGCCACATCATCACGGGTAGCGATTGAATTCGGATCCATGCCCAGAATGTTCAGAATCGTCTGTGCACCCTTCTGGTCACCGTTTGCCGTCATGCTGGATGCGCTCTGGATCCATTTGAGTTTATCCTCCCACGTCATCTGCTTTCCGTTGTAACTGTTCAGCAGCGTCGGATCCATTCCGGCATCCTGCATCATTGCCTTTGCCAGATCAATACCCCCGGCATCAGCGAGATTCATTGCCACCTGTGCCGTTTGCTGCCGTGCCGCCTGCTTCTGCAGCGCCAGCTGCTCTTCCTGATAGGTGTACCCCTTGTACCCATCGTAGGCTGTCAGGGCCGCCGAGCCGATGTTCTTTACCGTGTTCCAGAGGTTGTTCCAGTAATTGTCGTTCTCGTTCCGGGCCTGTTCGCTCTGGTTGGCAAGGAAATTCTGCCACGCCTTGTAGTTGGCAAAGTTGCTGCCGTAGGCACTGCGGTCCAGCGCCTCGGTGTTGGCCATGCCGGAAAGGGCACTCAGCAGGTCGTTCTGCTGGTTCTGGTATTCGCTCAGTGCCTGGCCTCTCAGGCCTGGTACCGCATTGTCAATGCCGCTCAACGCCTGCTGCTGACCCTGCTTTGCCACACTGTCGGCGTAGCTGCTGCCATACCCGCCCGCCAGCATCGCCGCGTTGGCCTGGGCGTTCTCCGCGCTGGCGGCAGCATTGGCCTGGGCCTGGGCGCGGTACTGCTGGTAGGCTTTGCTGCCGGTGTCCCAGTCGAACCCGCTGCCGATCTGCCCGGTCAGGCTGTCCATTGCGTCCTTGTTCCGGCTCACATAGTCCGCCGGGCGGTTGGCATTCCATTCCCGCTCTTCCTGTTCCGCCTGGTTCTTTCTCCGTAAGGTATCAAATAACATGTCGTTCTCCTTTTCTTCTGCCACACACCGGTCTTCAGATCGCGGCAAGCGCTTTCAGCACCCACGGCAGCATGCTTGCGCCGACCTGCAAAACGTTCCCCCAGAAGTTGGTGTTGTTCGCATCCTTCTTCTGGTTGGCCCCCACCGCGTTGGCATATTCGGTCTGAGCACTGTTCAGCTGGCCATAGTAATTGTTCAGGCGGGTGTTGTAAGCATCCTGCGCCAGCTTTTCCTGCTGCTGCAAAGAGCTCAGCCGACTGCTCAGATCACTCTTCTTGGTGGCATATTCGTTGTAGGCCTGGTTGTATAAGCTGTCTGCCACGTCCGAAAGCCCGTTCATGGTGCTCTGGTAGGCCGTCTGCCCGCTGGAAGTGCCCCAGCTGTTGCCGTAGCCGCCGCTGCGGGCCGAAGCATTGGCGGCAGCGTTCTCGCTGGCCAGCTCCGCACCCCGGGTGTACTGGTTCTTGTACTGCTGGTAAGCTGCGTCCTTGGTGTAGTCGTAAGAAAAGCCGTCCCGGTTCATCTTGTCCAGCTGGCTCTGCGTGCCGCTGATCTGGCTGCCGTACTCGCTCTGATACTCCCCGGGCTTCTGTCCTTTGATGTAATCCAGATTGTTCTTTGCCGTGGTCACCCGGTCATTGCTCTGGGCGTACTGGTAGCTGTTGGAATCGTTCTTTCTGGTTCCAAACACGCCGGTGCCCGCATTCTTTTCGCTGTTGCCGGTAATGCCGTCATACACATCCCCTACCATCAGCCCCACATTGTGGCCCGGGATCAGGTACTCCCACCATTCTCCTCTTGCCATCTTCTCACTGTCTCCTTTCGTTTACTCCACCTTCAGCCCCATGGCGGTCAGCTTGTCCCGCATGGTGTCGCTGAAATTCGTCTCGTCCAGGTTCTGCATCATGTACATCATCTGGTCCCGCAGCTGCATCAGGTAGTTGTTGATGCTCCGCCTGTCCTCCGGGGCCATGTTGTCACTCAGTTTCGGCATGGCGATCTCGCCAAGCCTCGTAATATCTGCCATATAAAATCTCCTTCCTCTAAGCAGAGCTATCGGGTTGCGGCTCCCAGCGTCTGCTTCACTCCGTTCGCATCCTGCTGGCCGCGGCCCCAACAGCTCCTCCATCAATCCGCCACTGGCGGCGGTCGTCGCCGTTGCCCTTCGGGGGAGCTGCAAGCAACTGCACCGCAGGTGCATTGCGCGCTGAGAGGGTCATCGTTTCGGTTCCCCTCCGGCCACCCGGTTGCCCCGGCTCTCTGCCATGCTGAACGCAATACTTCGCACCACGATCTGCCCGGTGCCCTTGATCCGCAGCCGCATGGTGTCGTGCCGCTCCGGCACAAAGGGCAGGTTGACCCGGGTGTATTTGTTCAGAACGGCTGCCTGGCCCAGCGTCTCCCAGGCCCCGCCCTCATAGCTGGCCTGCAGCTCCACAACGCTGTATGTCAGGGCATCCACCCGCAGAAACACCCGGTTGATGTACTTGTCCGCCGGGATGTTCAGTCCAATGTCGCCGCTCACAGCCTCAAAGCCCACCTTCTGTTCCAGATTCGCCTTTGCCGTGTCGGTGTCCCGGTCGGCCTCCCGTTCCGGTTCGGTGGCCCACAGGTTTACGCCGTCCCATTGGTAGAGCTGCCGCCCCGTGGAGCACATCGCCCAGCCGGAAGCATTCTCTTCCGCCGCCGTGTCCTCCTCGTGCCAGAGCCGCCGTTCGGTGTCGTAGACCAGCAGCCGGGTCTCGTTCCGGCCCGGCACCCGCAGATGCAGGTAATACCGGGTGTCCAGCACACCGCCCACCGCACCGCGCACGTTCATCAGCCAGGTGTTGTCCAGTCCGCCGCTGATCTTCACCGGCAGGCTGCCGTCCCAGGCCATCACGCCGTCGTGGGAAAGGTAGTACAGCACCTCTGCCAGCACACACATGCTCTTGCTGGCCTGCTTGGCCACGCCCCGGCACTGCACGCTCACCAGCTGATAGTCTGCCGGGCGGCTGCCGTAGAGCTTGTGCAGGCAGTTCTCCTTGAAGAACAGCACATAGCCCATGCAGGTGGCCGCACCGGTAAAGGGGCCGTCACTGCCCACGTTCACGGCGTAGCTGTCCGAAGCAATGCCCCGGTAGCTGTACCAGTTGGTGGGGTCGCCCAGCTTGCAGCTGTAGATCACGTTCTCCTCGCTGTTGCAGCCCCATACCCGGTTTGCGTTCTCGGTCACATATTCCAGCCGGGGCACCCGCCGCCTGGCGGTAATGGTGGTGCCGCCCGCTGTGGCGCTCTCGCTGCCGTTCATGCTCTTCCAGGTGGTACCACCCGCCGTCACGGTAAAGCTGCCGTAATAGCGTGCGCTCTCGGTCTTTGGGCTGCCGGTCAGCACAATGCTGTCCCCGTCCATCTGCTCAATGGTCACCTCACCGTTCACGCCCTCGGCCAGATATTCTTCCACCAGCCCGGGCACCTGCTCCACCGTAATGGTATCCCCCTTCTTGAAGCCCGCAGCGGCCAGCCCGGGCAGGGTCATCTTCACGCTGTTCAAAAGGATCTCCGCCCACTTGCCGCTCTTGGCATCGTACTGTTCCAGCACGTTCACATAGGCCCACTTGCTGGAAGAGGAGTTCTGTTTCAGAAACAGCGTCCCGTCCGCCGGGCCAGAAGGTTCCGTGGTGCCCACGCTGCTCACGGTGTAGGTCTTGCCGCCCGCGTCGCATGGGGCAATGGTCACCGTGCCGGTCTGGCTCCATGCGGCGCTCAGGGCTTCCAGCTTTCCGGTGGCCGTGTCAAAGCTCTTGGCATCCGGCCAGATCAGGATCTTCGTGCCCATGCCGATCATAATTTTCTCGCTGTCCGTCACGGCGTTTTCCAGCACGATCTCCCCGCCCGCAGCCGCAGTGGCCACGTCGTCCTCGCTGTCCTCGGTGTAGCGCAGGGTGGTACCCTCGCACAGCAGCAGGCCGTTCAGGTGGTACATCCCGTTGCAGCGGCCCATGGCCCGCATGGTGCGCCGGGGTGTCCGGGTCTGCAGTGCGGGGTATCCCCGGCTGGAAAAGTTCTTCATCTCGGTAAATTCTGCCTCGGCGCAGGCATAGCTTTCGTTCAGGCCGCCAAAGGCCGTCTGGATGCTCTTCCCCGTCGAGATGCTGTATAAACTCGGCAGTGCCATCTCAGTACCTCCACTTCGTGGCCATCCTGGGCAGGTAGGTGTGCCTGCACCAGGCTGCAAACTCCTGCTGGTTCTCGTTGGCCAGCTGCATCTCGTTGGCATAGCGGTCGGTCTCGCCCAGGGCCGCGTCCATCTGGGCCGCCAGATAGTGGGCATAGTAGCTGTCGTAGGGCTCCGGCAGCAGCAGCTCCGCGTCCTGCCGCAAAAGTTCCTGCTCCCGGTCGTATAAAATATCCGCACCCACGGCATCAAAATCGGTGGTGTCGCTCTTGTCCACCACGCTCTTTCTCAACCCCGCATCCGCCTGCCGCAGCCATAAGATCTTCAGCTCGCGGTCAAACCCGTTGTTGGGCCGCAGCTTGTCAGCCGTTTCGATTGCTTTTCCTACTGTCACGCTTATCCCATCCTTTCACATCTGCAACCCGGGTTGCGGCTCCCAGCGTCCACTTCGCACAAAGCTTTGTGCTCGTGTCCTGCTGGCCGCGGCCCCAACAACTCCTCCCTGTTTCCGCCACTGGCGGCG
>ERZ827488.2281-NODE-2281-length-19152-cov-5.336440_pt1 | contig 19152 bp, 18 predicted proteins | sample MGYA00519771_ERZ827488 | MGnify/ENA primary metagenome ERZ827488 (study PRJEB31778, sample SAMEA3449323) | human gut metagenome | biome: human gut; feature: human-associated habitat; material: faeces | place: United Kingdom | collected 2010/2012 ... | reverse complement strand
CTGATTTGTTGCTCGCCACCTACAGAGGTGGGAGTCATCTCACATCTGATATAAATTTATGAATGATCTCCGCCACTCCGTCATGGTTATTATCGTGTTCCGTCACATAGTTTCCATATTCCGCAATTCCCGGAAAAGCATTGCACATGACAGCTCCCACATGGGCCGCTTTAAGCATTTCCACATCGTTCTGTGCATCTCCGGCGGCTACAGAATTCTCAATCGGGATTCCCAGATAATCGCAGAACCATCGAACCGCAAATCCCTTGGATATTCCCTCTGGTACGATTTCCTGATAACAGTCATTAGAGAAAAAGCTGTGTACTTCTCCTGCATACTGCGAGATCACTTCTTTTTGAAAACAAATATTTTTCTCTTTTTGTTCTGCCGGTGTGATCGCGATCAGTTTATACGGATCCTCCGGCACAACATCTGCCGCACATTCTACAACCTTGTAGGGCAGCTGATTGATCTTTGCATATCTGTGAAGTTCTTCCGTATCCCTGGCAGAAAGAATATGTGTATCTGAGTAACTCTGAATATGCAGATCACGCTTCATAGCTTCCCCGATGATCTTTGCCGCAGTTTCCTTTGAGAAGGTTTTACCGTAAACGGTCTTTTCATGATATGGATCATAGATCTGTCCTCCGTTAAAGCAGATCACATAGCAGCCTTCTTTATCCAGTCCGGCTTTTGCCGCACAGACACGCGCACTCGCCAGAGGACGCCCTGTGCAGACTACGATCTTATGTCCACATGCCAGAGCTTCATCAATTGCCGCCTGGTTTCCCGATGTCACTTCCTTATGATCATTCAGTAAAGTTCCATCCAGATCCGTAAATAGTATTCTTGTTTCAACAGACATTTTGTATTGTTCCTCCATTACTTCCTCTATGCTGTATTCTTTAACACAGCAGATCATTCCAAATAATATCTAATTTTCTCCTCGTTTAATTTCTCGCCGATGATGATCAGCACATCCTGTCCTGCACCGATCGGTTTTAAGCTTATCTCGTGCTGCGTTGCATTCAGTTCCAGCCAGTTTTCTCCATCCTGCAAAAATCCTTTAATACGCAAAACTCCACCGCAGGCAGGATCTTCAAAGATTTTTTTGGCTGCATGTTTTGCTTTTGATACAGCAATCTTCTCATCCATAAAAAATAATGTCTGAAAAATTTCGTCCTGATCTGCATACATTTTCTCATAATCCTCGACCAAATAACCGGACTCCAGGATTTTTTTGAATTCTTTTTCTGTGAAGTCTTCCCAGTCCTTGCAGATCACTTCGTCTTTCAAAACTCTCGAACAGTGAATCTCCTGCAATGCACGGTTCAGATGTGCAACTGTCTGTCGAATTTCTTCTGCAGATGCATCCTGTGTTTTGCTTAAGAGTACACATCCTGCGTTGGCAACTTCCGAAGCCAGCACGTAATCCGCTTCCTTTGAAAGTGTTTTTTCCAGATTCGCATCCACAACTGTGATCACATTCCCAATCTGGTACCAGCGGTCCAGTGGTTCTTCATGAAGTGCATCAAAGAAATCATCTACATCGAAGATTCCGGACGGTTCGATCAGAACTCTGTCGTAACCACACATTCCCATTGCGATCAGTTTTGTTTTGAAACGTCTTCTGTAACAGTCTTTATCGCAGCCACCGGCCACCATTTCCAGCTCACAGTTCTCACCTTCCAGCTCACGAAGAAGCATCATATCCACATTGATGGCTCCGAAATCATTTTCAAGGATGCCGATGTTCTGTCCCTGCTCCATCAGATAACGGGCATATTTTTTTATAAATGTGGTCTTACCAGAGCCAAGAAAGCCCGTGATCAAATCTACCTTTACCATTGTCTTTTTTCCTTATCATTCTTAAATATTTAATTCTTTTCGAATGTTTTCTGCAAAAATACGGTGTCCTTCTTCCGTAAAATGAACTCCATCGTAAATTGTCGGGATTTCCCATCCACTGGCATCTGTAAAAGCAATCCCAAGGCGCTTTGCAATCCTTTTATATTCTTTTCCCAGATTGCGGGATTCCGTCAGAAGTTCCGGACGGTCCACCCACTGTCCTTCCTGCATTGCCGGCGGTGCGATCAGACGAAGGCGCATCTTTCTGCTTGCAAGTCCTGCTTCTTCCATCATTCGCTTCAGAAAGCGTTCCATCCTCTTTGCCACATCCGCTGCTGTAAAATCCGGATTTTCCAGAAGATCATTTGTTCCGAGCATTACCAGAAGCCATACCGAATTCGGCTTTCGATGCCAGTCTCGAACCTGCTGACAGGCAAATTTTACAGTGCTGACCGTATGTGGTATGCTTCGTCCATTTACACCATGATTTTCGACTTTCCAGTCTGTCTCTGTATCCAGTATTCCTGTCCATCGGACCTCTTTGGGATATCTTCCTTCATTTGTATCATGCGGATCATATCCATATGTATTGGAATCTCCATAACAGATCAATGTTCCTGGCATGTTTTTATCCTCTTTTCTTGCATATTTTCACTATTGTTCTCTACAGTCTGCTCAGAAATGTCCACCTGTATACCAAACCCAGACTGCCAGACCAAATTCTATGAGTATGATCAGCGGAATACCTATATAAAATTTCGGTTTTCTTGTTTTGTGATGAAAAATATTCATCCCAAGTAAAGCTCCGATGCTTCCGCCTATAACTGCAGCCCCCATCAGAACTTTCTCCGGGATCCTCCAGGCATGACGCCGTGCTCTGCTCTTATCGTCTCCGTACAACAGAAAAGTAATGAAATTGACTGCCAGTAAATATATGACCATATTTTTCATCATGTTCCGCCTCCTTGCCTTATATTATACATTACTTTTGCATGAATGGCAAAAAAACAGCCGGGTTTTATCCCAGCTGTTTTCCCATTTTTTTCAATTTTTCCCTTCGCTCGCGGTAATCCGGCAGTTCTTTTTCCACAACTGCCCAGAAACGCGGCGAATGATTCATTTCTTTACGATGTGCCAGTTCGTGGACAACCACATAATCAAGAAGTTCCGATGGCATCAGTACCAGCTTCCAGTTGAAGTTGAGATTTCCCGCAGAGCTGCAGCTTCCCCAACGGGTTCTCTGTTCTCGGATCGTGATTCTGTTATAGGTAACTCCCATCCTTTCTGCAAAATATGCGGTACGTTCAGGAAAGATCTTTTTTGCCTGCAAAATTCCTTCCTGACGATCTTCGTCTGTGATCACATGCATATTCTCACGATATTTCTCCAGTTTCTCCTGCTGTGCAAATATCCACGTTTCATGATCTTTTACAAATTTCGCAATCCTGTATTTCGCCAGCCGGACCGGTGCCCGTACGATAACACTTCCGTCTGGTTTTACCTGAATCGTCAATGTCTTTCTGTTGGAACGTATCAGTTCATATTCTATCAAATTTTCATCATCTCCGACATGATGCAGCCGCCGGATGCCCCACAGTCCATTACTTCCTGTATCTGTCCGGTTCCTGCATGAATTCCTCCTATAGCATACACCGGAATTGTTACCTTTGTACAGACTTCTTTCAGAAATTCAAGTCCACGTGGTGGAAGCCCTTTCTTGCAGTCTGTCACATAAACATGGCCCGCCGTCACATAGGCTGCACCTGCTTTCTGTGCCCTGACCGCTTCCTCCGGAGAATGGATGGACGAACCTACTATTCGGAAATCATTGAGTTTTCCACAATATTCTTCCAGTAAAAAAAGAGGCAGATGAATATATGGATGGTGCAGTCGCCGGGCCACTTCTACAAAGCTATGGAGCATACATGGTGTATCATATCTACCACAGATCTTAAGAACCTGTCCTGCCATTGCTTCATATGCAGACTCTGAAAGATCTTTTTCCCGCAGGATCAGTGCTTTGGGATGCATCTGGCAGATTCTCTCCACCTGTTCAAAAAAAGGTCTTTCACAGAGTTTTCGGTTCGTTACTGCTATTATATTTCTATATTCTGCAGCACCAGCATTTTCATTTCTGGCACCATTTTTTTCTTTACAGATAGACATAATCGTTCATGACCGGCTGAAGATCATGATTCAAAAGGGCCTGATATACTTCATCCACAGATCTTCCGTCTGAAATTTCAAACTGGTCATCTCCCTTGTCTTCGATATCCTCTACATGGCTTCCAATACCTGTACTAACCCCGGCGGAAATTTTGGTTGCCGCAATATTAACCAGATTGTCACGAACTCTTTCGCACTCTCTGGTGGAAACCGTAATACTGGCAAATGGCATAAACAGTCGATATGCACAGACTACCTGCAGAAGCTGAGGTTCATGCACATCCATCGGATTGATCCGGTCATTATTAATGATCGGACGCAGTCTCGGGCAGGAAAATGCAATCTCAGCATGTGGATATTTTCTCTGAAGAAGCCAGGCATGATAACCGGTAGCAAAGGCATCTTTACGGAAATCATCCAGTCCCAGAAGTGCAGCAAAACCAACACCGCGCATACCACCTTTCAATGCACGTTCCTGTGCATTCAGGCGATATGGAAAAATTCGTTTATGTCCGGCCAGATGAAGTGTTTCATACTTATCTGAATTGTAAGTTTCCTGGAAAACAGTCACATAATCGGCTCCACATTCATGCAGATAATGATATTCATCCGAATTCATCGGATAAACTTCCAGCCCGATCACTTTGAAATATTTTCTTGCGATCTTACACGCCTCACCAATATATTTCACATCGGACTTTACACGGCTCTCTCCGGTAAGAATCAGAATTTCCTGGAGACCGGTCTTTGCGATTGCTGCCATCTCTTTGTCAATTTCCTCTGCATTCAGCTGTGCACGGCGAATTTTATTGTGGCAGTTAAAACCGCAGTAGATGCAGTAATTTTCACAGTAGTTTGCGATATAGATTGGTGTAAACATATATACACTGTTTCCAAAATGTTTTCTTGTCTCCACTCTCGCCGCCTGCGCGATCTCTTCCAGAAGTGGAAGTGCCGCAGGAGAAAGAAGTGCCTGGAAGTCCTCAACCGTCCGATTGTCATGTTCCAGTGCTCTGCGGACATCCTTCTCTGTATACTTATCATAATCATAGGCATTCATCGCTGTGATGACCTGTTCCATAACATCGGACTCTTCCATTGTCTCCATTCCCGGAAGATATTTCATATGATCGATACGGTTTTTTTTCATATCTTCCAGAATTACTTCATTGACGATACTCTCGTTAAAATGTTCGCCATGTTCTGTTGTATTTGATGACATTTTGTCTTCTCCTTTATCTGATAGTCTTTAGTCGTGCAGAAATCCCGTAAGCGGTGAAGAAGCACTGGCTCCCTTATCCAAAGTCCGTCCAAATCCGGATAAATAAGCACTTCTGCCTGCTTCAATTGCTTTTTTAAATGCTTCTGCCATCACCTGTACATCACCTGCAGTTGCGATTGCGGTGTTTGCCATAACAGCGGCAGCTCCCATTTCCATCGCCTCACATGCCTGGGATGGTCTTCCAATTCCGGCATCTACAATGATCGGAAGATCAATCTCATCAATCAATATCTGGATAAATTCTTTTGTGCAGATTCCTTTATTGGAACCAATCGGAGATCCAAGAGGCATTACACATGCTGCACCGGCATTGACCAGGTCTCTTGCTGCATTCAGGTCCGGATACATATACGGCATAACTACAAACCCTTCTTTTGCCAGAATCTCTGTTGCCTTGATCGTTTCATAGTTGTCCGGAAGAAGATATTTGGAATCATGGATTACTTCAATCTTGACAAAATCTCCACATCCAAGCTCTCTGGAAAGTCTCGCAATACGCACAGCCTCCTCTGCATTTCTCGCTCCGGAGGTATTTGGAAGAAGCGTAATGTTCTTTGGAATATAATCCAGAATATTCGCAAGTCCCCCCTGATTTGCACGACGAAGGGCAAGCGTAATGATCTGTGTTCCTGCTTTTTCAATACATGCTTTTACAAGATCCAGTGAAAATTTACCGGATCCAAGAATAAAACGGGATGTAAATTCATGTCCTCCAAGAATCAGTTTATCTTCTGTTCTGTCCATTTCTTCATTCTTGCCGCTTCCGCCGCCCATAAAACTAACGATTTCCATAACGTCTCCTTCTTTCAAAATTGTGCTTCCATAAAGTTCTCTTGCCAGGATCTGGTCATTTAATTCAATGGCAACCTGTACTGGTACATACTGGTTCTTCTCCAGATATTCTGTAACAGATAACGGCTGCTCCAGAGTTCTTTTTACTCCATTTACTGTGATCATATGCTGTCCTCCTGTGTGAAACCAACAAAAAAGAGTCCACAAAGAAATACACCCGCGGTGGTGCACCCCTTCATGAACTCTGTTCACTCTCATTGGTTTTCTTATAAAATTATCTTTTAAAGTATACCTCTGTCAGTTTCATCTGTCAAGCGTATTCCCCTCGCTGTTTTTCAGTCAGTCTCTTGTCATCAGCATCAGTAAGGAGCCTGCATCAAACTCTACACATGCCTCTTCATCTACAATTTCATTACTGACTGTAAGTCCACTGTCTGAAACTTTCAGATGATATTTATTCAGTGGATATTTGAACCCTCTCAGTGTCAGACCTGTCAGATCTCCCTCCAGCGAAAAGAAAGAAACATATTTGCCAAACTGTTCCTCTTTCTTAAGAACTGTATGACTTTCGATCAGTTTCATATAATTCCACTGATCGACCAGTATGATATCCGCACCTCGGTTCCTTCCATGTACCAGCAGTCCGAAATTAGCCATAAGGTGATCGATCCGGTTTCCGGTCGCACCTAGGATCGTAATCCGCTCAGCACCACGGTCAATCGCAAAATTCACGGCAGACTGTGTATCCGAATCATCTTTTTCCGGCTTCAGACGCATAATCTTTGTCTCCCTCAGCCCTTGCAGATACAATGTCCCCTCAGCCGAAAGGCTGTCAAAATCTCCTACTGCTACCTCCGGCTGCCAATCTGTTCCTTTAAAAAATTCAACACCTCTGTCTGCTGCGATCAGATCTACTTTTTCTGTTTTGTTTTTCTTCAAAAAATCGAGGGCAAAATCTCTCTGGATATTGCCCCCGCTTACGATGATCACATCTTTCATGCTCTTCCTCAATCAATCTCTGATTTAATCTTGTCCATCTTTTTCTGTATACTGTAAACATTTGTTTCCAGATCACCACTAAATACATAAGAACCTGCAACCAGAAGATTCGCACCGGCTTTCATAACAGTTTCCATCGTTTCATCGTTGATTCCGCCATCCACCTGTATATCTACATCCAGTTCTTCTCTGTCGATCAGTTCCTTCAGCTCCACGATCTTCTCTGTACATTCCGGAAGATATTTCTGACCACCGAACCCTGGCTGTACGGTCATAATAAGAACCATATCCACATCTTCCAGAAGATGGCTGATATCATTTACCGGAGTTGCCGGTTTAATAGAAACTCCGACTTTGACGCCAGCATCTCTGATCAGTTCAATTGCTCTCTCCAGATCCTCACATGCTTCTGCATGTACCGTAATGGAATCTGCACCACAGTCCACAAAATCCTGAATATAACGTTCCGGTGCCGATACCATCAGATGTACGTCAAAAAACATTTTGGATTCTTTGCGGATAGAACGGATCACCGGCATTCCAAACGAAATACTCGGCACAAAATCTCCATCCATAACATCAATGTGAAGCCATTCAACTCCTGCTTTTTCCAAAGTCTGAATCTGTTCGCCCAAGCGGTTAAAGTCCGCCGACAAAATTGAGGGGCACAATCGATATTCCATTTAATATCTCCTTTTCTCTTTCAATTCTTCATATAAACTTAGATAATCTTCATATCGGAGTCTGCTGATCTCACCATTCTCCAAAGCTTCTTTTACTCTGCATCCCGGTTCATGGATGTGTCTGCATCCCTGAAATCTGCATGTATCCTCATATTTTCGAAATTCTGGAAAATAATTTTTCAGATCCTGCTCTTCCATATTCATCAGATATAAAGACGAGAATCCTGGTGTATCCATCAGAAACGTATCTTCTCCAACCGGAATCACCTGTGAATGTCTGGTCGTATGCCGGCCTCTCTTCAGCTTACGGCTGATCTCGCCGGTCTCCATCTGTACTTCTCCCTGCAAAAGATTCGTCAGGGAAGACTTACCGACTCCGGAAGGTCCTGCAACAACTGTTGTCTTTCCCTTCAGGATCCTGTGTATCTCATCCAGTCCCTCTTTTTCAAGTGCACTGGAAAGGATCACCTGATAACCGCAGTTTCTGTAAGTTTCACATAATGTCCGGGTTTCTTCTTCCGATGCAAGATCTTTTTTATTAAAGCAGATCACTGCCGGAACCTCTGCCTGTTCCATCATGATCAGGAAGCGGTCCAGCAGCATAAAATTGGGTTTGGGATTTTCAAGTGCAAAGATCACAAACGCCTGGTCAACATTTGCAACTGCCGGACGAATCAATGAATTCTTGCGTGGAAGGATTCGGATCAGATTGCCCGTTTGTTCCTGCTGGTCAAGTATTGTGATTTCCACATTATCACCTACCAGCGGTTTCTGATTATCTTTGCGGAAGATTCCCTTGGCTTTACATTCATAGAGCACTTCATCTTCTCCGTATACATAATAAAATCCCGCTATTCCTTTGATGATCTTACCCTGCATGTATTACTCTGCTTTCTTGAAAGTAAGTGGATACTGTCCCAGCTGCTGGATCGTACCATCCACTACTTCTGACACATATAATGTACCTTCGCTGACTCCCGGAGCTCCGGTAACATCCAGTGTATATGGGAATGTTATCTGTTTGCAGTCCACAATGATCGAAGACTGTGTTTCTCCGTTCACATCCTGAAGAAGTTCCAGTCGAACCTGTCCTCCCTGATATCCGGTCGGTGTATTCAGTGTCTGTGTACATTTCCATACTTCACCATTTGCAGCTGCTGCACTCTGCTGTGTGCTATCTGTGCTCTGTGCTGATGCAGTATTATCTGTTGCTGATGTATCTTCTGTATCAGAAGCCGGAGCTTCATTTCCACTGCTTACTACAATTTCAATCGGCTGATCCGGATCTGCTGTTTCATCTGCTGCCGGATTCTGAGAAATAACTTCCCCAGATGCCACATCGCTGCTCTGCTGCTCTGTTACCTTAATGTCAGTCCATTTTCCAAGTGTTGTGATTGCATCATTCTTTGTCATACCGACAACGCTTGGCACTGAAACACTATCGCCATAATCCAGACCACGGCTGACAACCAGTGTAACCTCGTCACCTGCAGAAACGCTGCTTCCAGCTGCCGGTGTAACAGAATCCACATATCCTGGATTTACCATCGGATAGCCTGTTCCATCATCTTCACTGTACTCTTTCTGTACCGTTACATTCAGTCCCAGATCTTCCAGTGTCTGCTGTGCATCTATACCGGTCTCTCCGGAAAGATCAGGCATAACAACTTCCTGCTGACCTTTACTGAGATAATATTTCAGAGTTGTATACTGTTCTACTTTTGTTCCGGCCGGAATATCCTGTGAAGAAATTCTGCCTTTTTCCTGAGTAGAATTTTCTTCTCCCATCATCTGTTTGCCAAGCTTTTCTTCTTCAAGCAAAGCCGCTGCTTCATCTTCTGTCTTGCCAACCAGATCCGGTACTATAACCATTCCGTCTTCATCTGTACCTGTTGTATCTGCGTCCTGTTCCTGCTGGTTATCTGTCGGTGTTTCACCACCGATGATGCCTGCCGCCTTACCGATAAAGAAAATTGCGATTACAAGGATCACTGCCCCTGCAACGAGAGACAGGATTGTCAGTGCACTGTTCGGTGCTTTATGTTTCTTTTTATTTCTGGATTTCTTTTCTTCACGTCTGCGGCGATATTCGTCCTCGTAATCATCATCGTCGTCATCATAATCATCATCCAGTACTTCATCTTCCAGCTCAGCCACATCCTGCTTACGCTGTGAAGTACGGTTTTTCGGTGTATGCTTGATCTCGCCAAGCTCTTCATCAGAGATCACAACTGTTTTCGCTTCGTTGTCAACAGAAGATAATTTCACAAAATTCCCCTGCGGATCGATCAGAGAATGTTTCAGGTCGGCAATTACATCCTCCATCTTTTCATATCGACGATTTACACTCTTCTGTGTACATTTCAGGATGATCTGCTCCAGACTGTACGGAAGTTCTTCTGTATATACACTCGGAGGTACCATTTCTTCCTGCAGATGTTTGATTGCGATCGCAACAGTTGTATCTCCGTCAAACGGTACACGTCCCGTTACCATCTCATACAATGTAATACCCAGTGAATAGATATCACTCTTTTCATCACTGTAACCGCCGCGGACCTGTTCCGGAGAACTGTAATGTACAGAACCCATCACATTGGAACTGATAGTATTTGAAGAAGCAGCTCTTGCGATACCAAAATCTGTTACTTTTACTTTACCGTCTGTTGAAATAATAATATTCTGCGGCTTTACATCTCGGTGAACGATTCCGTGATTATGTGCTGCCTCCAGCCCCATAGATACCTGAATCGCAATACTTGTTGCTTCTTTGATCGAAAGTTTACCCTTTTTGGCAATATACTCTTTCAGTGTAATGCCCTCGATCAGCTCCATAACGATGTAATATACACCTTCATCATCACCCACATCAAAAACATTGACAATATTCGGATGTGTCAGTCCTGCTGCCGCCTGGGCCTCACTGCGGAACTTGCGGATAAAAGTTGTATCCTCTCTGAATTCCGGCTTCAATACTTTTACTGCCACAAAGCGGTTCAGCTTGTGATCCTTTGCCTTATATACATCGGCCATTCCGCCGGTGCCTATTTTACCTAAGATTTCATAGCGTTCTGCTATGATCATTCCCGTCTTTAACATTTTTCCACCTCATTTGTGAATGGTTCTACCAGTATGACTGCTATGTTGTCCTTACCACCGTTCTGGTTTGCTTCTTTCAGAAGTTTCTCGCCCTTCTTCGGCAGTTCCTCTGTCTGGTCCAGTATGATTTCCTCTAATTTACTGTCCTCTACCATATTGCTCAGACCATCGGAACACATAAGAATCGTACTGTCCGGTTCCAATTTCAGGTCAAAAAAGTCAATATCTACGGTTCTCTCTGCACCAAGCGCCCTGGTAATGATATTTTTATCCGGATGATTTCTTGCCTCCTCCGGTTTGATCTCACCCATACGGACCATTTCCTGTACCAGTGAATGATCTTTTGTCACCTGATGAATTTCTCCCTGGATCACGTATAAACGACTGTCTCCTACATTGGCCACATATGCATAGTGACCGACAACTGTGCAGACCACGATCGTTGTTCCCATTCCCCTCAGATGTTCTTCTCTGCGGGAGCGTTCCAGAATCTCCGTATTTGCAGTCTCAATGGCATGACGAATCACCTTGATAGGGTTGAAATCCGCATCTCTCCGAATCTCGTCCACCAAAGTCTGAACTGCATGCGAAGATGCATAATCTCCGGCATTGTGTCCACCCATACCATCAGCAACGACAAACAGATTCGGAAGATTTCCAACCGGGTTTTCGGAAACAAACACATAGTCCTGGTTCATCTTCCTCTTCTGCCCTACATCCGTAGCTGAATATACCCTCATGTCACTTCTCACTTTCTGTTTTTTCCATATATCTTTTTCTTAACTGACCACAGGCACCGTCAATATCGCTGCCCATTTCCCTTCTAATAGTACCATTTATTCCACATTTTTCAAGATTAATTTTGAAATTCTCCACTGCCTCACGTGTGGAACGCACAAAGGAACGCTCTCTTACCGGATTGACCGGAATCAGATTCACATGACAGTTAAGCCCTTTCAGACGGCCTGCAAGTTCCTGCGCATTTTCTTTACTGTCATTCACTCCTGCCACCAGACTGTATTCAAAGGTGATTCTGCGCCCTGTCTTGTCAAAATAATTGCGGCAGGCTGCCAGTAATTCATCAATAGAATATTTATTGGCGATCGGCATTAACTCCCGCCGCTTTTCATCATTCGGTGCATGAAGAGACACAGCCAGTGTCATCTGAAGTTTTTCTTCTGCCAGTTCATAAATTTTCGGAACCAGGCCACAGGTAGAAACAGTAAGATTTCGCTGGCTGATATGGATTCCTCCGTCTTCCGTAAGAATATGAATAAAACGCAGCAGATTGTCATAATTATCCAGTGGCTCACCGGTCCCCATTACCACTACATTGGAGATACGTTCTCCGATAGATGTCTGAATGCGGTAAATCTGATCCAGCATCTCTGACGGAAGAAGGTTTCTGGTCAGGCCGCCAATCGTAGATGCACAGAAACGACATCCCATACGGCATCCCGCCTGAGATGAAATACAGACGGAATTTCCATATTTATAACGCATGAGAACACTTTCGATCATATTTCCGTCAGAGAGACGAAACAGATACTTTCTGGTTCCATCCACCTTTGAGATCTGAACATCCAGAGTTTCCAGTGCCGTGATTGGATAATCAGCCAGTTTCTGTTTCAGATTCTTCGGGAGATTTGCCATCTCATCATAAGAAGTTACCAGATGTTCATGCAGCCAACTGTATATCTGCTTTGCACGGAAAGGCTTTTCTCCAATCTGCGTCATGAGTTCTTTTAACTCATCTATCGTCATTGATTTGATATCTGTCATAATTATTTCCTTCTGAATCTTGCAATAAAGAACCCATCTGTGCCATGCACTCCCGGAAGCATCTGCAAATATCCAAGTCCGGTCGTTTCTGAGCGAAGTTCTTCCGGTATGAATTCATCAATACTTTCCAGTTTGAACGGATGATTGTTCATAAACCACATCATGTTCTCTTCATTTTCTTCTTTTGCAATCGTACATGTACTGAATACCAGTACTCCTCGCGGTTTTACATATTCTGCTGCTTTGTCCAAGATCGTTCTCTGGAGGATCACAAGTTCTTCTTCCTTCTGTGCTGTCGAACGATATTTGATTTCCGGTTTTTTGCCGATCACACCATATCCAGAACACGGCACATCCGCAAGGACAATATCTGCTTTGCATTCCGATTCCACATCAAATATGGTTGCATCCTGTACCTTTGCCTGTACATTGATGGAATTCAGTCTCTGAATGTTTTCTTCAATCAGGTTTACCTTATACTGACTGATGTCGCGGGCGTCTACCGTTCCAAAACCTTCCATTTTATCTCCTATATGGAGGCTTTTTCCTCCCGGTGCTGCACACATATCGATAACATAGTCACCTTTCTGAGGATTGGCAATCTCGGCAACCAGCATAGAACTGACGTCCTGTACAACCATTTTCCCCTGAATAAATGCATCCAGTGCAAGAATATGATTATATCCTGAAATACGTTTTGCATAAGGAAGATATGGTGCCTGTTCTACTTTGACTCCCTGATTTTTCAGACTTTCACAGATTTTATCTACGGAATTAAGATATGTACGGCAGCGTACAGTCACCGGTTTTTCCTCCAGAAAATCCGCAAGCATTTTTTCTGTTGTCTCTTCTCCATAATCGGCAAGCCAGCGTTCTACCAGTTCTTCCGGCATGGAATAGCGAACCGAAAGATAACGTACAAGATTCTCTTCCCTTGGAGGATATTCCAGTTCATCCATCTGCCTAGCCACCGTGCGAAGTACACCGTTTACAAACGGTTTCAGATTATAAAAGCCTTTTTTCTGTGCCAGTTTCACCGCTTCATTGCAGACTGCACTGTCCGGCACACGATCCATAAATTTCAGCTGATATACTGCACTTCGCAGAATCTCGCGGATCGGCGGTTTCATTTTATCAACAGGGATCTTAGAAAAAGAATCGATGATATAATCGATCAATATCCTGTATTCCAGTGTTCCCTCACAGACTCTTGTGATAAAAGCTCTCTCCTGTTTCGGCAGAAACTGATATTTGGAAAGCGCATTACGAATCGCAATATGACTGTGTTCTCCCTCTTCATCAATCTGAAGAAGGATCTCCATGATCATTTCTCTTGTATTGATTCCACTAGTCATCTCGTCTTCTTCCTCCTGCAAGTATCAAAAGTCTCAGCAGCTGCAGTATGGAAGCAGCCAGTGCAGCTACGTAGGTCATTGCCGCAGCTGTCAGTACTTTTCTTGCACCTTTTGTCTCATCACTCCCAAGAATTCCTGTACTCTGAAGCATTTTCAAAGCTCTGGAAGATGCATTGATCTCTACGGGCAGTGTCACCAGCTGAAACAGAACCGCAAGTGAAAAGAGAACGATTCCTGCTGTTACCAGTGGGCGGATTCCTGAAAAAAGTCCGATCAGAAACAACGGCCAGGAAAGCGTGCTCCCAAAATTCGCCACCGGAACGATCGCGCTGCGAAATTCAAGTGGTGCATAGCCGATTGCATGCTGAATTGCATGTCCGCACTCATGCGCAGCTACTCCAACTGCTGCCAGTGAAGTTTTATCATAGATATCCTCGGAAAGACTTACAGTCTTTGTCCTTGGATCGTAATGATCTGTAAGGCTTCCGGAAATTGCTCTTACATGTACATCTGTAATCCCTGCCGCACGAAGGATTCTCTCTGCTGTCTCCGCTCCGGTAAGACCGGATGCACTTCTGATTCTGCGATAATAGGAAAATGTACTTTTCAGCCTTGTAGATGCAGCAAGTGACAGCAGCATTCCAATGATCAGCAGCACATAGGTCCAGTCAAATCCATAATATCCGTATCCATATCCGTACATCCGCATCACTCCTTATGATCTTTCAACATCGTCCCTGCAGTTACCTGATATCCGCGAAGAAACGCATCTGTTTCCATCCGTTTCTTTCCTTCCAGCTGCACTTCCTTCAGAATCAGTGCATCACTTCCGCATGCAACATGAATGCCGGATTTATCCACACCAATGATCGTTCCCGGTGCTTCTTTTCCACATTCTGCACGCTCAACTGCACATTTCCACACCTTCAGCGTCTTTCCATTAAGAAACGTATATGCACTCGGCCACGGATTCAGTCCACGCACCAGTCTTTCCAGTTCAACAGCACTTTTTGAAAAATCCATCAGACCCATTTTCTTGCTGATCATAGCTGCATACGGTGTCGGGCTCTCTTCCGGCTGTTTTGTATAAACAGCAGTTCCATCTACAATTGAAGGAATCGTTCTGATCAAAAGAGCGGCACCTTCCTCTGCCAGTTTGTCAAAAAGGCTTCCACCTGTCTCATCCTCTGCAAGTGGTACGACTGCCTGAGAGATCATATCTCCCGTATCCAATCCAACCCCCATCTGCATGATCGTTACACCGGATTCTTTTTCTCCGTCGATCACGGCCTGCTGGATCGGTGCCGCACCTCTGTATTTCGGCAGAAGCGATGCATGAATATTCAGGCATCCATACTTTGGCATATCCAGGATCGTCTTTGGAATGATCTGTCCAAAAGCGGCTACGATGATCATATCCGGTTCCAGTTTTTTTAAAGTTTCCACAAATTCCGGTTCACGCACTTTGAGCGGCTGATAAACCGGAATATCGTGTTTCATTGCTTCTTCTTTGACCGGTGTCGGCAGAAGTGTCTTGCCTCTTCCCTTTGGTTTATCCGGCTGTGTTACAACTGCAGTCACCTCATATCCATTCTGTACAAGTGCCGCAAGAGGCGGTACCGCAAAATCCGGCGTTCCCATATAAACAATTTTCATATAGTAGTCTGCTCCTCTTTTCTCCCATTATACATGGGGCTGTTTCATTATTTAATCTGTGATCACCTTAATTGCTCTTTATTGCAATCAGTCTTCCTCATAGCTGGTTCTGTGGAGTTCTCCCTCAACCAGATCTGTGTACATTTTTCCGTCAAGGTGATCGATTTCATGGCAGAATGCACGCGCCAGAAGTTCGGTTCCCTCATAGATCACTTCATTCATCTCTTCATCCATGGCTTTAACTTTGACATAGTTTGGGCGAGTCACCTGACCTGCCATTCCCGGTACGCTTAAGCAGCCTTCGTCACCAGTCTGTTCTCCGGAAGTTTCAAGGATTTCCGGATTGATCAGTACGATCGGGCCTTCTCCTACATCAATGACTACAATTCGTTTCAAAATACCGACCTGTGGTGCTGCAAGTCCGACACCCATTGCCTCATACATGGTATCCAGCATGTCATCGATCAGTGTTATGATCTTTGGAGTTACTTCTTTTACCGGCTTGCTGATTTTTCGCAAAACCGGATCTTCTTCTGTTCTGATTACTCTGATTGCCATATTATTCTTCCTCTCTTTTTCTTCTTTTGTGGTGCATATAAATACTGCGGATTGCTCCACAACAAATTGTTCTTGCGATCCTGATATTTATGTATAGTCAAACTGAATATATAATTTCCGGAATCCGGAATTTACTTCAATGTATTTCTCTGTTTTATTCTTTATGTCCTGAAGTACACGTTCATCTTTGTGTTTCAGATACAATACCTTTCGGTAGATATCATTTACCTTTCCCACGGATGCATATGCAGGGCCGATCACATGTACTCTGTACTTTCCGCTAATGCGCTCTACAAACTTCGCAAGATAGTCCATTCCCTGCTCCAGAAGCTTCTCATCTTCTCCGGATGCCAGCACAGACAGCATATGTGCCGCCGGTGGATAATCCATCAGCATACGGTATGCCATCTCTTCCTGGTAAAAAGCTTCGTAATCCTGCTTTGCAGCCGCCTGAATGCTATAGTGATCCGGATGATAGCTCTGTATGATCGCCTCACCGGCTTTTCTCCCTCTGCCAGAACGGCCGACGGCCTGTGTCAGCAGCTGAAATGTACGTTCTGCACAGCGATAGTCAGCAGCATTCAGCGACAGATCTGCCGCAATCGCACCGACCAGCGTCACATCCGGAAAATCATGTCCTTTAACGATCATCTGCGTACCTACCAGAATATCTGCTTTGTGTTCTGCAAAAGATGACAGTATTTTCTCATAACTTCCTTTTGTTCTCGTTGTATCGTAATCCATTCGAAGAACGCGTGCCTTTGGAAAAGTCTTTCGAAGAACCTGCTCAATCTGCTGTGTCCCGGCTTTAAAACCGCCGATATACGGAGAACCACACATCGGACATTTTTCCACCCGTGGCTGTTCATAGCCACAATAATGACAGACCAGCTTTCCGTTGTTGTGTTCTGTCAGCGCCACATCACAGTGTGGACATTTCAACGCTTCCCCACAGGAACGGCAGGATACAAAACCGGCATATCCCCTTCTGTTCAGAAAAAGTACTGACTGTTCTCCTCTCTCCAGTCTCCTCTCAACTGCAGTCTTCAGACTACGGCTTAATATGGAACGGTTGCCGTTTTTTAATTCCTCGCGAAGATCTACAACAGTAACTTCCGGAAGCGGCCGGTCCTCATAGCGTGCTTCCAGCTTTACCAGACGATATTCTCCGTCTTTTGCCTTTGTATACGCTTCAAGTGATGGAGTAGCCGAGCCCATGACAAGGCGGGCATTTTCCATCTGTGCACGATATTCTGCCGTTTCTCTTGCATGGTATCTTGGGCTGTTTTCACTTTTATATGTCTGTTCATGTTCCTCATCAATGATGATCAAACCCAGTCTGGAAAAAGGTGTAAACAGAGCCGAACGGGGGCCAACCATAATCTGGATCTCACCACGTTTTGCCCTCTTGAACTGATCATATCTCTCTCCCTGTGAAAGTCTGGAATTCAACACAGAAACTTTATCCCCAAACCATCCATAAAACCTGCGGACTGTCTGATAAGTCAGGGCGATCTCCGGAATCAGTACGATAACCTGTTTTCCTTCATTCACTGTCTGTTGAATCAGTTTCATATAAATCTGCGTCTTTCCACTTCCAGTCACTCCATGGATCAAAACCGGACGTGGTGTTTCCTGCTTCCACTCTTCCTGAATCTGCAACAGCGCAGCTTCCTGTGTCTCTGTAAGCATGGACAGTTGTTCCCGTGGAATATCAGAACCGTCTACCGGCATTCGATAGACTTCATCCTGTGTCACCAGCACTGCACCCTGATCCACCAGCGGCCTTATCACAGCTGCTGTCATCCCAAGTTCTCTGGACGCTTTTGTATAATCCAGTTTCTTCTCTTTCAGAAGCGCCCGAACCAGTCTTGCCCTGGCTTTGCATCTGCCACTCTCCAGTTCCGCTGCCAGCTGCTCTGCCGCTGCCACATCCATATTCAGCACTATATAACGTTTCTCTTTTGCTTTGACCTTTTCCCTGACCGGAAGAACCGTTTTCAGCGCCTGTACCATTGTAGAACCGTATCGGTTCTTCATCCATGCCGCAAGTGCGATCAGTCTGGATTCCGTTGTTTCACTGTCCGTGGACACTCCCTGGATTTCCTTCGTCTTCGAGGCATCATATTTGGCTTCTGTAGAAGTTCCGATCACATAACCCTTTCGGAGTATATTTCCCTTCCCGAACGGTACAGTAACCACAACGCCTGGTTTTATGGCCGGTTCCAGTTCTTCCGGAATGCGGTACTGAAAATCCCGGTCAACTTTCTCATGAGAAATGTCAATGATCACATCTGCATAAATCATCCGTTTACGCTTTCTGGTCTTCTTCCAGGATTTCCTGAATCAGCACACGCTCATCCATTGGATATTTCTTGCCTTTGATTTCCTGGTAGTCCTCGTGGCCCTCGCCGCACAGCGCCAGCACATCGCCCGGGCGCAGCATATCCAGCGCCCGGTTCACAGCCGTGCGCCGCTCCACCTCCACGATGTACGGCTTGCCCGAAGCGGCCAGCACCGGCTCGGCGTCCTTTATTATAGCACAAGGATCTTCCTTGCGGGGATTATCCGACGTTAAAACTGCAAAATCAGCATATTTCACCACGGCTTCGCTCATCAGCGGGCGTTTTTTTGCATCGCGCTCGCCCGCGCAGCCATACAGCACCACCAGCCGCCCCTCCACGAAAGGCGCAACGCCCGCGAGCACCTTTTCAATGGCGTCGCCCGTGTGGGCATAGTCGCACAGGATGGTGAACGCGCCGTGATACAGCACCTCGCACCGGCCGTGCACCCCGCGGGAGGCCGAAAGCGCGGCCGCGGCGTCCCGCGCGGGGATGCCCAGCGCAATGGCCGCGGCGGCCGCCGCCAGCGCGTTGTGCACCGAGTAATCCCCGGGCATGGGGAAATCGATGCGCTGGATGAAGCCGCGGCC
>ERZ827488.2255-NODE-2255-length-19468-cov-13.349972_pt1 | contig 19468 bp, 20 predicted proteins | sample MGYA00519771_ERZ827488 | MGnify/ENA primary metagenome ERZ827488 (study PRJEB31778, sample SAMEA3449323) | human gut metagenome | biome: human gut; feature: human-associated habitat; material: faeces | place: United Kingdom | collected 2010/2012 ... | reverse complement strand
CCTGGCTCAGGCCGGCCAGCGTTTCCAGACGCTCCATCTCCTTGGCGCGCAGGGCGTCGATCTCGGCCAGACGGGCGTCGGCCTCGGCGGTACGCTTCTTCAGGTCCTCTTCCTTGCGCTCCAGAGCTTCGGTCTTGCGGTCCAGGGCATTTTCCTTCTGGTCAATGCGGTTTTCCTGACGGCTGATCTCAGCACGGCGCTGTTTGATCTCCTTGTCGGCCTCTGCCTTCTGGGCATCGACCTCGGCCTTCAGCTTGAAGGCCTCGTCCTTGGCTTCCAGAACCGCTTCCTTGCGCTTCTGGTCTGCGGTCTTGATCGCTTCGTTCACCAGGCGGGTCGCCTCGGCTTCGGCGCTGCCGATCTGTGCTTCGGCGGTCTTTTTCCGGTTGTTGTAACCAACAAAATAGCCCGCAGCTGCACCGACAACACCCACGATCAGGGCCACGATCACTTCGATCGCGGTCATCGTGTTCACTCTCCTTTGTTCTGATTTTTCATTCAGGTTTAAATAAGCAGGAGACGCTGTGCGGCAGGCTGTGGGCAACGATCTATAAGGGAGCCTTCCATGCAAAAAGTGACAACAAAAATCACACGCGCAGGCAGACCCTGCACGGGCATTGCGGCTTTTTTCTATCCGGTTCTGGCTTATATAAAACAGGCGCGCTTCGCCTGTGGAGAAACTCCGGTCATGGGGACGACCTGCACACAGCGTCTTTTATTCCATACTACTAATTATATTACGAAACATTTGCACGCTTGTCAAGGGAAAACCGGATTCCGTCGCATATTTTTTGTGCACATAGCCGATTTTATGCCGCAAAAACCCCGGTGCATCTGCATACACCGGGGCTCATTCTGCATCATTATTCCAGATACATCCTCCGCAGGCGCATCCGCCGGGCGGGAGTCAGGCCGTACTCCCGGGCCAGATACTCCTCCGCGCTGCCGCACGCTTCCCGGATGACCTGCAGCACATAGGGTGCCGCACCCGGATCCACGCCCGCCTGTGTGAAGAACCGCATCCGCTTGGACGGGTCGGCGGCGATCTCTTCCGCGTGGCCCGCCAGAAGGGCGTCGATCTCGGCCTTGCGGCAGACATTCGTCTGCACAAAGTCCGCGCAGATCGTCTCGTCGGACGCACCCAGCGCCAGCAGGATCAGCATGGCGGCCACGCCGGTGCGGTCCTTGCCGGCAGAGCAGTGGAACAGGATGGGTGTCTCGCCGGCTTCCAGCGCCCGGAACAGCTCCTTGAAGGCCTTGTTGCCGAACAGCATCTGTCGGTACATCCGGTACAGGATGTTCTCGCCCTCCCGGGCGGTGTGCATCATGCGCTCGATGTCACCGGGGGCAAAGCTGATCTCATGGCCGTCGTCGCCGCACAGGGCACAGATCTGCACCAGCCGGGCACCGTCCGGCACATAGTCCGGCTCGGCCTGGGCCTCGGCAGTGCTGCGCAGGTCCAGAATCAGCCGCAAGCCCAGCGCATCCAGCCGGGCACGGTCCGCCGGGTCGGTGAGCCGCGCGGTGCACACGCCGCGCCAGATCTGGCCCCAGCGCACGGTCTTGCCCTCATCGGCCGGATAGCCGCCCAGCTCCCGGAAGTTGGTCGCACCCGCAAAGGGCAGCTGGGTGCCAGGGGCCGGGTGCACCGGAGCGGCAGGCTTTGCCGCCGTGCTGGACAGCACCGGGAAGTTGTAGAAGGGCTTGGCCGGACGGCCCCGGCGCGGCGGCAGCGAGGCGGCCCCGCCCAGCACCTCCATCAGGTAGCTGCGCAGCAGGTCGATGTAGGCCGAGGTATAGTCCCGGCGCTGTACCAGCGATACGCACAGCGGGGGCAGGTCCTCCAGCAGCACGTCCCGCACCCGGTCCAGCTCCCGCCGGGCACCGGGCTCGTAGCGGGTCAGGCAGGTGCACAGCTGCTCCTGCACCAGATAATAGGCCTGGTAAAAGCTGGGGCCGATCTCGGCGTTGGGCGCAAACCCGGCCCGGGCACAGGCCGACCACAGTGGACTGAACAGGTCCTGCCGCAGGCTGGGCAGCAGCACCCGCTGCCCCCGCAGGTCGGCCAGCGGGATGCTCTCCCGGTCCCAGAAGGGGTGACCGCGGGGCACCAGCAGGCAAGCAGGGTCGGCCCGCAGGGTGGTGCGGGCCAGTACCGGGGCCGCACAGCCCAAGTCGATGACCAGACCGGCGTCCAGCTCGCCCTGCTCCACGGCATCGGCCACAGCGTCGTTGTCCAGCAGGCGGAACCGCATCTCCACATGAGGGTACTGCTGGCGGAACTTGTCCAGCTGCGTTTCCAGCCCAGGCAGGTAGTCCGGCACCAGCGCCACGCTGATGCCGATGTGCACCGGCTGGGCCGACTGGATCTCGGCCCGCAGGGCGGCCTGCATCTGCTGGAACTGCTCCACCACCGGGGTGGCATGGCGCTGCAGGCTCATGCCGCGGTCGGTGAGGGTGAGCTTGTGGTGGGCACTGAGAAACAGCGGCCCGCAAAGTTCCGCTTCCAGCGCAGAGATGCTCTGCCGCAGCGCCTGCCGCGACAAAAACAGCCGCTGTGCGGCCCGGGTATAATTCATTTCTTCGCACAATACCAGAAAGTAGTGCAGCTGGCGGATGTCCATGGTTTCCTCCTGCGGATGTTTGTCATAAATAAAGAATACCGCCTTTTCCGGCAATTGTAAAGCCGGTGGACCTTCTTCCCGGTCACATTTTTTGCTGCGCTCTGCATTCCGCCGTATCACGCCGTTACATGGACCGCATTTTCCCGGACGGCATCAATGGTTTCCATCAGTTCTCCGCCCATTTTGCCGTCAAACAGGCGGGTGAACAGGATGGGCTGGTCGAAAGGTGGTTTCATCAGAACCGCTTTGCTTTCCACATAGCCGTTCTGCTCGATGTAATGGATGACCTTCTGCACGAAAGCGATCTGCTTTGCATTCAGCGATTCATCGTTGATGAACTTGGAGAATGCCTGCATCGCGGCTTCGTGGTCGAGCTTCGCCACCTTGCGCACCAGCAGACCAAACGGGGTATCTTTGAACTCCCGGGCATAATCTTCTTTGCTGCCCAGCTCGCTGGTGAATAGGTACAAGCCCCAAAAGCCCATATAAAACAAAAAAGACGATAAACCGTTTCTTTCAACGATTTATCGTCCTTTTGGTGCGCTCGAGGGAACTCGAATCCCTGGCCCTCTGATTAAAAGTCAGATGCTCTACCGGCTGAGCTACGAGCGCATATTCTGCAACAATACAATACTGCCGAATAATATTACCATAAATGCCGATAAAATGCAAGTGCCCGGCCGAAAATTCTTGCGTTGCACTTATGAAGTCCCCCGCGGGGACTTTAAGCGACCGAACGGTCTCGCCGCAGGCGAGATGGAGGGATTTTATCCCGACAAGTTCCTCTTTACAAAACCGGACAGAATCGTTACAATCAAAGCAAATCCGATTTGGGCTCTTTTCCGGGCAGGCAGTGCCTGGCCCCGCCGCAATCCTTTCCCCCTGCAGGAGGTACTTTCTATGAAAAAAATCACTCGCCGTTCCGTTCTTCGTCTGTCCGGGCTGGCGGCCGCTTCGCTGGCGCTGACCAGCTGCCGGGCCGCCGGTTCTGCCGCCGTTGGCAGCCGCTTTTCCGACTGGCTGCGGCAGAAGCTCGCCAACAGCTCTTCCTCTGCATCCTCGGAGGCGGCAGCCTCCGGCGAGGCAGCGGCTTCCAGTGAGGCCGCCGCATCTTCCGCAGCAGCGGAGGAACCGGCCGCGTCCAGCTGGCTGCCTGCCTACGACGCCGACCCGCTGACCGGCGAGGCCAACCGCAGCAGCGGCCGCATCGTGGGCGTGATGGTCAACAACATCAGCTATTCCGAGCGGCAGAACGCCCGCCCTCAGCGGGGCCTTTCTTCTGCTGACCTGCTCATCGAGAGCAAGGTGGAGGGCGGCATCACTCGCTTCTGTGCCGTGTACCGCGACGCCGACAGCATCCCCGAGGTGGGGCCCATGCGCTCCGGCCGGGACCAGTTCCTGCAGCTGCTGATGCCCTGGCAGGCGCTGTACTACCACGACGGCGAAAGCGCCCCCTGCACCAAGTTCATCAGCGTCTACAACTACTCCGGTCTGAACATCGGCGGCAAGAGCTACTTCAACACGCCCACCCATCCCCATGTGGCCCACCGGGACAGCCGCGGCCGCAACGTCGCCTACGAACACACCGAGTTCACCTCCGGCAAGGAGATCCGGCAGGCCGCCGCCAATGCCGGCATCGGCCTGAGCCACGATTACGACACCACCTTCTTCCGCTTTGCGGACTACCGCACCGGGGCCGAGAATACCATGCGCGGCACCGCTTCCGGCCGGACGATACGCATCGTGCACTCCGACAACTACAAGACCAGCTTCAGCTACAGTGTACTGAGCCGCACCTACAAAATGCAGATGTACAGCCACGCCGCCGGCGGATTCGAGAACACCGTGGACGAACTGAACGGCAAGCAGCTGAGCTTCGACAACCTGCTCATCTGCTTTGCCCCCATCGCCGCCTACCCTGGCGACTCCGGCGACGTGCAGCAGGTGAACTACATCTCCGGCGGCGAAGCCTACTTCTTCAGCCGGGGCGGGGTACAGGTGGGCCGCTGGGAGAAGGCCTCCCCGGAGCATCCGCTGAAGGTCTACGATGACGCCGGGGCCGAGCTGCTCTTCAACCGCGGCAAGACCTACCTTGCCATTGTGGACGACGATGAGTGGTCCAATTTCAGCTATCAGTAAACGAGGGGAACGCCATGAAACGCATCTGGATCCAGCGCATCGGTGCGGCCGTGCTGTGCGCTGTGCTGCTGGCCGGCTGCATGCCGGGCGGCCCGGCAGCCGACAGCACGGCTTCTGCTGACCCCCTGACCGGGCAGGAGCAGCAATACCCGGGCCAGCGTCCGGCGGCAGTGGTCATCGACAACGCCCCCGGCAGCACCACCCAGTGGGGCATCGGCAGCGCCTCTGTGGTGCTGGAGGCCGCAGCCCGTGCGGACACCGCCCCCAGCCTGTGCCTGGTCTATCCCTCCGTGTCGGCCATGCCGACGGTGGGGCCGGTCACGCTGGGGCAGGACCTGTTCTGGCGGCTGCTCAGCGGCCAGCAGGTGCTGCCCATCCAGCGCGGCTGCGACCTGTACACCCGCAATTTTCTGGACTACTGGAACCTGCGCGCGGTGGACGCGCTGGAAACAGGCCGCAACGCCTTCACCACCGGCAATACCGACTGGGCCAGCCCGCTGTGGTGCACCAACGGTCAATCTGTGGCCAAGGTGCTGGACAGCCTGAGTCTCTCGTCCGCGCTGTCCGAGGACCCTGCAGAATCCGCAGACAGCACGCAGGAAGGGGACACCCCCGCCGTACCCACTGTCCCGGCCCTGCTGCCTCAGCAGACCGACGGCCACCTGCCGGATGCGGACGTTGCCGACGCAGTTCAGGCGGCAGTACAGTTCCCGTCCGGCAGCACCACCCGCTTTGCCTACGATACCGACACCGGCACCTACGGGATGCTGCACAATGACGGCTCCCCGCAGCTGGACGCCAACACCGGCATCCAGGCTGCCTTTGACAACCTTCTGGTGCTGTACAGTGCCTCCACCCCGCGGGACGATGGCCGCACCCTGGACTACGACCTGACCATGGGCGGCGGCCTGTGGCTCAACGGCGGCCACCTGTGGCACATCACCTGGACCCAGGGCACCGGCTCGACCTTTGCCTTTTATGACGCCGACGGCCGCCCGCTGCGCATCCTGAGCGGCCGCAGCTACATTGCATGGCTTTCCAGCCTGACCGGTGAGGAAGTCACCGTGCAGGATTCCGCCGGGAACGACCTGCTGCAGCCCTGACACACAAAAAGCTCCTCGTGCAGATGCACGGGGAGCTTTTGCGTTTATTCGGTTTACAGATCCACCACGCTGCCCACCTCGGCAGGGGTGGCGGGCACCATGCCCAGTTCCGCTTCGTCCGCGCCGCGCTGCACCGTGAAGGTGACGCTGCGCCCGGCGGCAAAGTCCGGGGCATAGGTGAGCTCCAGCGTCTGCCAGTCCTCCGGCACGGCGCAGAAGCAGTGCAGCAGCGCACCGCGCCCGGCGGCCAGATTCAGGGTAAAAATCGAAGCATCCGCCGCGTTCTCACCGTACAGCGGGGCGGCAAAGCTGCCGCAGCGCACCGCACGGCCGTTGCAGGCGGCCGTGACCCCGGTGCCCATGCTGTACAGGTCCTCCCGGGTGGACACCCGACGGCTCTGCAGGTAGCTTTCGCCCACCGGCAGCGCATGGCCGGACAGGTTCTCCACCGAGAGATACACCAGCACACCGCCCAGACCCGGAGCCGGGGCATAACCCAGCAGCTCCACTGCCGCCTTGCCGTCCAGCAGGGCAGGGTCGCCCGCAGCACGCAGCTCGGCCGCTGCTGCGGATACACCGGTGAGCAGGGCAGCCGCAAGGCTGACCGCACCGGAGCCGGCACATTTCAGGAATGACCGGCGGGAGATGGCTTGTGACATGGGAACTTCCTCCTTGGCGAAACGAAAAAGTGGTTCCTTTATACAATAAAGGATTGTGACCGTTCTGTCAAGCGGTTGCCCCGGATTGTAACCGATTCTTTGCGTTTATTCGTAGGCCTCGTTCTCTTCGGTCTCGGCCTGGCCGCGCAGGGTGTCGGCATAGCCGAAGGGCACGATGTCGATGGCCTCCACCAGCTTGTCCCGCATCCACAGCTGCACGTCAGTCTGCACGGTGTAGCCGCAGCCGGGGTCTGCCATCCACTGCTCGGGGCGGCGGCTGGGCAGAGCACGCTGGCTGAGCATGCTCATGATCACGCCGCCGTGGGTCACACAGGCGGCCTCGGTCACGTCCATGCGGATCATATACTCAAACAGCTTGAGCAGGCTTTCGGCGCAGCGGGCGTGGAACTGCTCGGTGGGCTCAGCCCCCTCCGGCACAAAGCCGGAACCCGGGGTGATCCACTTTTTAAAGTCCTCGTCGTGCACCAGTTCCTTCACGGGCTTGTTCTCGAATTTGCCAAAGCCCGCCTCCCGCAGATCGTGCACCGTAAAGGTGTGGGCCGCGTTGGGGAACAGGATGTTGGCCGTTTCCACCGCACGCAGCATGGGCGAGGAGAACACGGTGTCCACCTGGGGGTACTCAAAGCGTTCCTTCAGTTCGGCCAGCTGGGCACGGCCCTCGTCGCACAGCGGGATGTCGGTGCCGCTGCCGATGTACAGGCCCTGCAGGTTGCCGGCGGTCACGCCGTGACGGATGAGATGAAGTTTAAAGGTTTTCATGCATAGCACCTCGTATCATGTGGGAGGGCGTCCGGGGCAGGCCAGGGGAGGATCAGCCCTCGCTGTGGTTCACCTCAACGGTGGTGGGGAACACGTTCATATCCAGGCGGCAGTTGTCACGGATGGTAACGCTGGTCAGGGCGCTGCAATCCTTGAAGGCGCCGGTCTTGATGTAGCCCACGCTCTCGGGGATGGTGATATCGGTGAGGGCAGTGCAGCCGTTGAAGGCACCGGCCTCGATGTACTCCACGCCGTCAGCGATGTTCACGGTGGTCAGGTTGGTGCAGCCCTTGAAGGCGACGGCACCGATGCTGGTGACAGTGCCTTCCACTTCCACATTGGTGATCTGGTCGGCCTGGTCTGCCCAGGGTGCCGGGCTGTCGGAGGTAAAGTTGGTCATACGGCCGGTGCCGCTGATGGTCAGGGTGCCGTCGGCCAGGGTCCAGGTCACGTTCTCGCCGCAGGAGTTGTCGCCGGCGGCAGCAGCGGATGCAGCGGTGGAAGCGGTGCTGGAAGCAGCAGAAGATGCGCTGCTGCCGCAGCCGGTCAGGGCGATGCAGCTCACAGCCAGAACAGCGGCAGCGGCCAGGCTGCACAGACGGGTGATGGTGTTGCGTTTCATTTGGGTAATCCTCTTTCCTATTCCTATTTTTATAGCCTCCCTGCCCACCACAAAGCTGTGCGCTGGGCAAGGACAGGTGCCAAAACAGCATTATAGCACAAAACCAGGAAAGATGGAAGTTCCAATTTGGAATTTTTGCATTTTGCGCCGGGTGCCGTTTCTTTTGGCCGGAACGGGAGCCATTTTCTGGCAGAAAAGCGCGTCCTCTGCCAAAAATATTCCCGCCCGGCATCTTTGTGCCCCGGGCGTCCGCCACAAAATGTATGCTGTTATACCTGTAGTTTAACATAGATGTAGTGTACCCGGCAAGGCCTTTGACAGAAATGACGAAATTTGATGAAAAATATCGTCACTTTTCTTGCTTTACATTTCGTTTTCCGTTGTGTATAATCAACCTGCTGTAAACCAAAAATCAAGGATGTTCCCCAACCCGGGGTCATTGAGGAGTCAGAGATCATGGAATTCAATCGTATCATCAAACTGCTGCGCAAGGAGCGCGGCATCACCCAGAAGCAGGCGGCGGAAGATCTGGGTGTTTCGCAGGCCCTGCTGTCCCACTACGAAAAAGGCATCCGCGAGTGCGGGCTGGACTTTGTGGTGCGCGTGGCCGACTATTATAATGTTTCCTGCGACTATCTGCTGGGCCGCAGCGCCGAGCGCAACGGTATGATGCTCTCGGCCGAGGACCTGCCCAACCCCGACAAGATGAAGGACAACATCTACCACGGCAGCGTGCTGCCCACCATGAACAAAAAGCTGATCTCCAACAGCCTGAACGTGCTGTATGCCAAGATTGGCCAGTGCCACAGCAAGGCCCTGACCACCGAGGTGAGTGCCTACCTGATGATGGCCGTGGCCAAGATGTTCCGCCTGCTGTACTCGGCCGAGCCCCACAACGCGTCCAGCATGTTCAGCATCGGTGCCCACCGCTGGCGCGGCTATTCCGACGCCGTGATGCGCATGTCCGAGGCCAATGTGGAAGCCCTGCTGGCCGGGGAGGACGTGAACGGCGGCGAAGGCGTGAAGGACCCCGCCTGCCTTGCCATGACCACCGAGAGCCTGACCCGCGAGTTCCCGCTGTACACCCCCAGCCTGCTGAATCTGGTCAAGACCAGCGAGACCCACGTCAAGGGCCTGACCCCTGAGGACTGAAATCCCGTCGTACCGGGGTGATATTCCTGTGAATTGTTCCCCCAAACTCTTGCATCTGTGCACCAAAAACGGTATAAACAGAGTAGAAGATTCTGGAAAGGACAACATTTCCACCGATCAAGAGGAGGACAATACCTATGTCGAACAAGATTTCCCGCCGTGCATTCCTGAAGTGTGCAGGTGTTTCCGCTGCAGCGGTCGGCTCTGCCAGCCTGCTGAGCGGCTGCAAGACCAATGGCAGCAACACCACCGTCAACGACGTGAAGGTGGGCGACACCGTCAAGAACTGGAACGGTCTGGGCGTGCAGCTGTCCAGCGTGTTCCACCTGACCCAGGATCCCGCACGGCCCGGCTATGAGTATCTGGGCGTGCGCGTGACCGTGCTGAACCGCAGCAAGACCGAGACCTACACCATCGGTGCACAGGGCGTGGATGCCATCAACGCCGCTTACCCCGTGCCCCCGCTGGAGAACGTGGACGCCAACTTCCAGGCCATGGCCGCTGCTACCACCGACTTTGTTGCCACCTGCGACGGCCAGGGTGCCGCCGTGAGTGCCAACATCTCGCTGTACAATTCCAACTCCCAGAGCTTTTCCGACAGCGAGACCCTGCCCCCGCAGGGCTCCGGCTACATCGTGCTGATGCTGCAGGTGCCCACCGGCTGGAAGGAGCTGCAGGTGACCTACATGCCCACCTTTGCCCCGGACAAGACCCTGACCTTTACCATGAAGGCCGCCGATGTGATCCGCGGATAATTGCATTCGATTTCGTCCATTTTGTACGATATGCCCACAGAATGTTCACAATTATTTTATAAAAAGCATTGACTTTTGCGGTCATTTCGCCTATTGTATAAGTAACTTCCATTGGCATATACTGTATAATTTTTGTATTCCAGGAGGAGGAACAAAATCATGTCTACCGTTTTCTCCCGCCGCTCGTTTCTGAAATATACCGCCGTGGCCGCCGTGGCTGTGGCCGGTACCAGCCTGCTGGGCGGCTGCTCCGGCGCCGAAGTTTCTACTTCTACCAAGATCGGTGGAAGCAACACCGTGCTGAAGGTCAAATCCACCCTGACTGCGCTTGATTTCAATGCAACGGGTAATACTGCCACTGTGACCTTCCATCTTCACATTGAAAATGGCCGTTGGAATGCCATCCAGGTGGGCAACAACAACTTCTTCATCTATGCAGACGATAAGCTGTATCAGGGAACCGGCAGCATTGCTGTCTCCCTGCAGCCGGGTTCTGCTTCCGGCCCGCAGATCAAGCGTGATCAGGAGGCCGATTACCTCATCGAGATCCAGAATGTGCCCGCCAATGTTGAGCAGCTGACCCTTACCTTCATGCCCGACACGCAGTACAACGAGTACCAGTCCATCTGGATCCTGGATCAGGAAACGATCAAGGGCGGCACCGAACAGCCCGGCGAAGATAAGGCCGACTGAGAGCCTTTGGCACCCGGCTTTTCCTGTACATCGACATTGGACTGTACTGTAATATAGGAGGAATCTACCATGTCCTACACATTTTCCCGGCGTGATTTTCTGAAATATTCTGCACTCACCGTTGTGGCTGTGGCCGGTGCCGGTATGCTGTCCGGCTGTGAGATCCAGGATCCCAACAACCCCGTAGTTGCTGTCGGCAAGAAAGCTTCCATCGGCACTACGACCGCACTGCTGACTCTGGCCGATGAGAACGGCACACTGGACGGCAACTTTAAGCTCCGTATCGCCAATGGTGCTGATGCCCCGCTGTATGTGAACGCAGAACGTTTCAATGTGGCGGTCACCTACACCGGTGAAAACGGCAAGGAAGCTGTATTCTATAATAGCCAGTACGCAGGCAACGGCCTGACCATCACCGGACAGGAGATCACTTCCGGTACCTACCCCAATATCCCCAAGAATGGCGATGTCACCCTGACGATCAAGGCCGAAAATTTCTCTCTGCCGACGACCGGTGCTTATGTCATGACCTTCCAGTACATCCCCCGTGCAGAGCAGTCTGAGCTGAGCATCAGCTGGAAGCAGAAGGGCGAGAACCTCTGATAATACCACCGAAGACAACGACTAAGCTCTTCTATTTTTCCCGCAATATCGGCCCGCGCTTCGGCGCGGGCCTTTTTGCATCCCAGTTTCCGGCAGATTGTTGCAAGGCAGACAAAGTTTTTTAGTTGTTTTGTGTCTTGTGCACAGTTCCGTTTTCCGGTACAATAAAAGAACAAGCAACGGACAAAGCGCAGCGGCAGAGCCACTTGCCGCCGCGCTGTTATATTTTGCGGCGGGTACGCCCGCCCGGCTGAAAAGGAGTGCTGTCTGTTATGATCAACATGGTCAAGCTGCCCACCAAGAAAAGTGACCTGTTCCTGCGCGTTGCCAAGGGACATTTTGCCACCAGCCACAGCCACATCAACTATTACATCGACGTCACCACCCAGAAGGCCCGCCTGTCGGAGGCCAAGGCCGTGGCCAAGGAGCTGGTGAGTGCCTACCAGCACAGCACCATCGTGGACACCGTGCTCTGTCTGGACGGCACCCAGGTCATCGGCACCTGTCTGGCCAATGAGCTGACCAAGGACGGCTTTGCCAACATGAACGCCCACCAGACCATCTATGTCATCACCCCGGAGTACACCACCGGCAGCCAGATCATCCTGCGCGACAATCTGGCCCCCATGGTCAAGGGCAAGCATGTGCTGATTCTGTCCGCTTCCATCACCACCGGCTACACCGTGCAGGCCGCTGTGGAGGCCGTGAACTACTACGGCGGCATGGTGGCCGGGCTTTCGGCTATTTTTGCCACCACCCACGAGTGCCTGGGCTACCCAGTCACCTCCATCTTTGACCCCGCCAGCCTGCCGGATTACGCCAGCTACGACAGCCGTGACTGCCCCCTGTGCAAAGCAGGCCAGCACATCGACGCCCTGGTCAACAGCTTTGGCTATTCGGCCCTGTAAGGAGACCCCCAATACAAAAGCGTCTGCAGAAGCCTCTGCAGACGCTTTTTGTTTGCCCGGGGCACCGGGTCATTGTTTTTTGGGGAACACAAAGGGATTGCAGCGGTATACCGCCACCAGATACAGCGTCATGAAGCACCACACCACCGGCTCGCAGAGGATGACAGCATCGTAGGCAAAGCGGGGGATGAACACCAGCACGAACACCACCTTGCCCAGAAACTCGATGACACTGGAAAACAGCGGCAGCACCTTTTCGCCCAGGCTCTGCAGGGCATATCGGGTGGACAGCAGCACCCCCAGCACCGCATAGAAGGGGGAAGTCCAGCGCAGATAGCGTGCGCCGTTTTCCAGCACGAGGGCCTCCGACGAGCCGGACACCATGCGCACCAGCCACTCGGCGCTCACCTGCATCAGCAGCACCGTCACCACCATGACCACCAGCGAATACAGGTAGATTTCCCGCATGCCCTTGCGGATGCGCTCCGGCTGGCCTGCGCCGTAATTCTGGGAAACGAAGGTGGACGCCGCATTCGCCATGGCGATGAGCGGCATATCCGTGAAGGCAAACAGCTTGCGGGCCGCCGTGTGTCCGGCGATGGTCAGGGTGCCCAGCCCGTTGATGCCGTACTGCAAGATCACCGAACCGGCAGACACGATGCTGCTCATCAGGCCCATGGAGATGCTCTGGCTGAACAGGTCCCAGTACAGCTTGCGGCCCACGTCCAGATGCTTCCGGCCCGGGATGAGGATGCGCACCCGTGCCATGACATAGAGGATGCACAGCACCACCGACACGCCCTGTGCGATCACGGTAGCCACAGCGGCACCGGCCACGCCCATGCCCATCCCGGCAATGAACCACAGGTCCAGCACCACGTTCAGCGCCGAGCTGAGCAGCAGGAACACCAGCGGCATCACACTGTTGCCGATGGCCCGCAGCAGGCCCGCGCACAGGTTGTAAGCGAACATGACGATAACGCCCAGATCAATGATGATGATGTAGCGGTAGGCATCTTCCAGAATTTCGGCGGGGGTGTCCAGCAGCTCCAGCAGGGGCCGCAGGCCGAAAAAGCCCGCCGTGGTGATGGTCAGCGACGCCACCAGTCCGATGACCAGCGACCCGGCCACCGTGCGCTTGAGCAGGTCCTCGTCCTGAGCGCCGTAGGCGCGCGCTGCCACGATGGCAAGGCCGTTGCCGATGCCAAGGCCGAAGCCCACCAGAAGCTCGTAGATGGCTCCGCAGGAGCCAATGGCAGCAAGGGCGGTGTCGCCCAGCACGTTGCCCACGATCATGGTGTCCACGGTGTTGTACAGCTGCTGGAACAGGTTGGAAATGAGAATGGGCAGCATGAACAGCACCAGACTCCTGAAGATGGGGCCGTGCATCAGGTCTACATTCATCTGGAAGAGGTTCTTCTTCCGGGACTGGGTCTGGGTCATAGGGTTCCTCCAACTTTATTTTTACCGCAAAACAAGGGGCCGCCCGGAAAGCAGTCCCTTGTTTTGTCGTTTTATGCAGTTGCTTTTTACGAAGAAGCTGCCCGCGGCGGCCCCTCTCGTGAAAAGGCAGTCAGAGCGGCCCGCAGGCCGCTCTGACTGCAAAATCAAAAACATTTTTCCGCTGAAAATTGCCAGAGCGCAAGCGGCGGCAATTCCAATCGTGCTCTTTACAGCTCCTGGGTCTCAAAGCCGTGGCCGGTGAGCACCTCCACGCTGGTAAAGCCTGCGGCCTTGATGGCGGCAGCGGCCTCGTCAAAGCCGTAGGTCAGGCTGGCAATGTCGTGGGAATCGGAGGTGATGATCACCTTGCCGCCCATCTTCTGCCACTCACCCAGCAGCCAGGGGCCAGGGTAGAAGTCCTTGCGGTAGCCGCGGTAAACGCCGCCGGTGTTCACTTCCAGCAGGCAGTCGTTGTCCTTTGCGGCCTGCAGAGCCTTGAGAGCAGCAGCCTTGTAGCGGGGCGACTCCTCATCGAAGAACTCACCCTTGGCGTTCAGCTTCTTGATCAGGTCGATGTGGGCCAGAATATCCGGCTTGAGGGCGGCCACCTTTTCCACCTCGGCAAAGTAGGCTTCCACAGCGGCCAGCGGGTCGGCGTCGAAGTCGTCGTTGATGCAGTCCCACAGGTCCTGCGGGCGGAAGTCGATCTCGTAATACTTGCCGGTGTTCTTGCCGTACAGGTGGTGTGCGCTGCCGATCCAGTAATCGTAGCCGGTGCGCTTGTCCTCGCTGAGGATGTCCCACTCGATGCCGCACAGGATGTCCACCTTGCCCTTGTACTCGGCCTTGAGCTTGGCGATGGTGGCCTTGTACTGGGCGGTGCGGCTGGGGCTCATGCAGTATTCGCGGTCGCGCTGGGTGTAGCTATGGCCGGTGAAGCCCAGCGTGGTCAGGCCCTGCGCGCACGCAGCGCTTGCCATATCCTGCAAGGTATTTTTGCCATCGCACATGGTGGAGTGGCAATGGACACTGGACTTCTTATAATCTGCCATAATTGCTTCACTGCATCCTTTCCTGCTTGACCTTATGGTCAATGACGTGTCGTTTTTCCAGTTCACGGGTCACGTCCTCCACCGTGATGCCGGCGCTGACCATCAGCACCAGAACATGGTAGGCCAGATCACTGATCTCGTAAACGGTTTCTTCCTTGTCCTCTTTTTCGCCTGCAATGATGACCTCGGTGCACTCTTCGCCCACCTTTTTCAGGATCTTCTCCTTGCCCTTTTCAAACAGGTAGGTGGTGTAGCTGCCCTCTTTGGGGGAATCCTTGCGGCCTTTGATCAGCTCATACAGGCCCTGCCAGCTGAACTGTTTCAGCTCCGGGGAGACGTATACTTCGTTGAAGAAACAGCTCTCGGCCCCGGTGTGGCAGGCCGGGCCGGACTTGACCACTTCCACCACCAGTGCGTCCTTGTCGCAGTCGGCAGTGATGGACACCACCCGCTGCACGTTGCCGCTGGTCTCGCCCTTGCGCCAGATCTCCTGACGGCTGCGGCTCCAGAACACGGTGCGACCTTCGGCAATGGTGAGGGCCAGCGTCTCAGCGTTCATGTACGCGAGGGTAAGCACCTCTTTGGTGTAGTGATCCTGCACGATGGCAGGGATCAGGCCCTTTTCGTCAAATTTCAGTTCCATGGTCGTTTCTCCCTCCCCGGATGGGGATAGTTCTAGTTTAGCGTATTCGGCTTGCAAACGCAAGGGGTACGGCGTATTTTTACAGGCGCATTTCCACGCCATTCTCCGCCAGATATTCCTTCAGGTCCCGGATGGTCAGCAGCTTCTGGTGGAAGATGCCGGCCGCAAGTCCCGCGTCGATGCCCTTGTGGTGGAACAGCTCCAGAAAATCCTCTTTTTTTCCGGCACCGCCGCTGGCGATGATGGGCACGTCCACGCGGGCCGCCACAGCGTCCAGCATTTCCAGATCAAAGCCATTGCGCACGCCGTCGGTGTCGATGCTGTTCAGGCAGATCTCACCGGCACCGTGGTCCACGCACCAGCGGATCCAGTCCAGCGCATCCCGGCCGGTGTCCTCGCGGCCGCCCTTGGCAAATACCCGGAACCGGCCGTTCACCCGTTTGACATCCGCCGAGAGCACCACGCACTGGTTGCCGTAGCGCCGGGCCGCCGCCGGGATCAGGTCGGGGTCGCGCAGGGCACCGGAGTTGACGCTGACCTTGTCGGCACCGCATTTCAGCACCCGGTCAAAGTCCTCCAGCGTGTTGATGCCGCCGCCCACGGTGAGCGGGATGAACACCTCGCTGGCCACCCGGGTGAGGATGCCGGTGAAGAGGGCGCGGCCCTCAAAGCTGGCGGTGATGTCGTAGAACACCAGCTCGTCGGCCCCGGCCGCATTGTACATCCGGGCCATCTCCACGGGGTCGGCCACATCCCGGATGCCCTCAAAGTTCGTGCCCTTGACCACGCGCCCGCTGCGCACGTCCAGGCAAGGGATGATGCGTTTTGTGATCATATCGGTTTCCCCTCCGTTCAATCCTGTACCAGTTGTACGCAGCGTTTAAGGTCCAGTGCGCCGGTGTACAGGCTCTTGCCCAGAATAGCGGCTGCGGTGCCCATCTCTTTCAGTTCCAGAAGCTCCGCCTCGGACGAGATGCCGCCGCTGGCCGTAAAGGCCACGCCGGGCACCTCTGCTGCCAGCTGGCGGTACAGGGCCAGATTGGTGCCCTGCATGGCACCGTCGCAGGCGATATCGGTGTAGATGATGGCGGTGCACCCGGCGTCTGCCAGCCGCCTGCAGAAGTCCACGCCCGGCTCGGCGCTGACCTCTTTCCAGCCGTGGATGGCCACATAGCCGTCCTTGGCATCCACGCCCACGGCGATCCTGTCGCCGTATTTTTGCAGCATCCGGGCGGTAAACGCAAAATCCGTCACCGCCACGCTGCCCAGGATGCAGCGGCCCACGCCGAGGGAAAGATAGTTTTCAATGCGTTCCTCGGTGCGGATGCCGCCGCCCACCTCGATGTACAGCCCGCCCTGTTTGGCCAGTGCGGCAATGGTGTCGTAGTTGGAAAGGGTGCCGTCCTTCGCGCCGTCCAGATCGACGACGTGCAGGTTCCGGGCACCCGCCGCCAGGAACGCCCGTGCCTGGGCACAGGGGTCCTCACCGTATACGGTCATGCGGCTGTAGTCGCCCTGGGTCAGGCGCACCACCTTGCCGCCGTGCAGATCAATGGCTGGAAACAGTTGCATCATATTCTCCTTATAACTCCGCAAACGCTTTCAGGATGCGCAGGCCGGTGTCGCCGCTCTTTTCCGGGTGGAACTGGGTGCCGTACACCTTGCCCGCCCGTACCGCGCCGGTGACCGGGATGGAATACTCGCTGGTCGCCAGTGTACTCTCGGTACAGTTCTTGCCGTAATAGCTGTGGACATAATATACATACTCGCCCTCGCGGATATACCGGAACAGCGGGTCGTCTTTCACGATGTGCAGTGCGTTCCAGCCGATCTGCGGCACCTTCAGGCTCTTGTCCGTCAGGTCCGGCTCCAGCGGGCACACCTCGCCTTTGATAAAACCAAGGCCCGCGTGTTCGCCGTACTCATAGCTTTTTTCAAACAGCAGCTGCATGCCCAGGCAGATGCCCAGCAGCGGCTTTTTTTCCGCCTCGGCCCGGATGACCGGCACAAGGCCGGTGGCCACCAGCTTGTCCATGGCGTCGCCAAAGGCACCCACGCCGGGCAGGATGAGCCGGTCGGCTTTGCGGATGGTATCGGGGTCGGCGGTGACCACCGTGTCCTGCCCCAGCTGTGCAAGGCTGGATTTCAGGCTGAACAGGTTGCCCACGCCGTAATCAATGATCGCGATCATACCAGCAGTCCTTTCGTGGAGGGGATCTCGTCCTTGTGGGCTTCGTCGATCTTCACCGCCGCGCTCAGCGCGTGACCGGCCCCCTTGAAGCAGGCTTCGAGGATGTGGTGCGTATTTTCGCCCGCAAATTGTACAAAGTGGACGGTGGCGGGCACGCTGCGGGCAAAGCCCAGCCAGAATTCCTTGGCGCACTCCACGTCAAAATCGCCCACCTTCTCGGTGGTGCAGTGGATGTCCCAGTTCAGGGTGCAGCGGCCGGACAGGTCCACCGCGCACAGGATCAGCGCTTCGTCCATGGGCAGGTGGAAGCTGCCGTAGCGCTGGATGCCGCGCATATCGCCCAGCGCCCGGGCAAACGCCTGCCCCAGCGCGATGCCCACATCCTCGGTGGTGTGGTGGTAGTCCACCTCCACGTCCCCGTGGCAGGTGAGCACCAGATCGAACCGGCCGTGCCGGGCAAACAGCTCCAGCATGTGGTTCAGGAAGCCGCACCCCGTGTCGATCTCGTAACGGCCGGAGCCGTCCAGATCCAGCGTCAGGTCGATCTGGGTCTCGTTGGTGTTGCGTTCCAGAGAGATCATCCGGTTTTCCATGGTTCATTCCTCCAGAATTTTGTCCAGTGTTTCCACAAGGGCCTGCATCTGCTCCGGCGTGCCGATGGTGATGCGCAGCCAGTTGGCGATGCGGGGTGCGTCAAAATGCCGCACCAGAATGCCGTTTTCCTTCAACTCTTTGTATAGTGTCGCTCCGTCTTTCCGGCCCGTACTTGCAAACAGGAAGTTGGACCGGCTGTCCAGCACTGCAAAGCCGCGGGCTTCCAGCTGCTGCTTCGTCCAGCTGCGGGTGTCCACGATGGCGGCACGGGTGCGGTCAAAGTAGGCCGTATCTTCCAGCGCGGCCTGCCCGGCTTTCAGGGTCAGGCGGTTGATGTTGTAGGGGTTCAGGCTGAACTTGATCCGGTTCAGGTCGGCAATGAGCTTTGCATTGCCCATGGCCAGACCCAGCCGGGCACCGGCCAGCTGGCGGGACTTGGAAAAGGTCTGCACCACCAGCAGGTTCTCGTACCGGTCGATGAGGGGCACGCAGCTCTCACCGCCAAAGTCCACATAGGCCTCGTCCACGATGACCACGTTGTCGGGGTTGGCCTGCAGGATGCCCTCGATGGCGCTGCGCGGCAGGGCAAGGCCGGTGGGGGCGTTGGGGTTGGCGATGACGATGGTCTGGTGCAGGCCATCGTAGTCCTTCGGGTCCAGCGTGAAATCATCCTTCAGCGGGATGATGTGGCTGGGGATGTGCAGCAGCCCGCACCACACGCCGTAGCAGCCGTAGGTGATGTCGGCATAGGCCAGCGGGTGCTGTTCGTCGCAGAAGGCCCGCAGCGCAAAGAACAGGTTCTCGTCGCTGCCGTTGCCGGGCATGATCTGATCCGGCTGCAGGCCAAAATGGGCCGCCGCTGCCCGCAGCAGGTCGGCACAGGCGGGGTCGGAGTAAAGGCGGAGCTTTTCCACTTCGGCTTCACTCACCGCCGCCACCACCGCCGGGCTGGGCAGATAGGGGCTTTCGTTGGTGTTCAGTTTGATGTACTGCTGGTCCTGCGGCTGTTCGCCCGGCGTATAGGGGGTGACAGCGGACAGGGTGGGGGAAAGAAAACGGCTCATAATGGTTTCCTCAGGTCTATTCTGTTATGGCGAACGACCTCGCCTCTTTTACTTCTCGTACCGGATGGTCACGCTCTTTGCGTGGGCGTGCAGGCCCTCGCGCTCCGCAAAGTCGGCAATGCGGGGGGCCACTTCGCCCAGTGCCTCGCGGGTGTAGTAGAGGAAGCTGGACTTCTTGACGAAGTCGTCCACGCCCAGCGGGCTGGAGAAGCGGGCCGTGCCGCTGGTGGGCAGGGTGTGGTTGGGGCCGGCGAAGTAATCGCCCAGTGCCTCCGGCACGTTGCGGCCCAGGAAGATGCTGCCCGCGTTTTTGATCTCGTTCAGCACGCCGAAGGGGTCCTCCACGCACACTTCCAGATGTTCCGGTGCAATGATGTTGCAGGCTTCAATGGCCTTGTGCAGGTCGGTGCAGAGGATGATCTTGCCGTTGTCGTCCACGCTGG
>ERZ827488.2238-NODE-2238-length-19546-cov-3.408701_pt1 | contig 19546 bp, 14 predicted proteins | sample MGYA00519771_ERZ827488 | MGnify/ENA primary metagenome ERZ827488 (study PRJEB31778, sample SAMEA3449323) | human gut metagenome | biome: human gut; feature: human-associated habitat; material: faeces | place: United Kingdom | collected 2010/2012 ... | reverse complement strand
TGAGGGGCACGACGGCGGAGATCACGCCCCGCTTTTTCCAGCCGAGGGTCTCCCCGATGTCGCCGCGGGCCGATATGAAGCCCGACATGCCCGTATTGGCCGATCGGGCGATGGCGCGGCGGTGTTCGATGGCCCGCAGCCGCGAGATGGTGAACAGGTGCTTGTAACCCGGCGTGTCGCCCCACCAGCCGTCGTTCGAGATGATGGCCATGAACTGCGCTCCCCGGCGCACGAAATCGCCGTAGAAGTCGCCGTAAAGTCCTTCGTAGCAGATGGCCGGGCCCATGCGCATGCCGGCGTGCGCGAAGGCCGTACCGTGCTGGCCCATGCCGATCTGCCCTACGACGCCGCCCAAGTCGATGACCAGAAACTGCATGAGGTCGAAGATGACCGTCGGGGTGTTTTCCACGCCGATCACCAGCTTGCCTTTGTGGTGCAGCTGCGTGCGGCCTGCGGAGTCGAGTCCCACGGCCGTGTTGAAGTCGTCGTAGTAGCCGTCGCCGTAAGGGTTGCCCACGGCCGTGCGGGGCTGCAGTCCCGCCGCGTAATAGCGGTTGGTGAAGGCGCCGGTGACGAGCAGCGCCTGCGGATGGCTGCTGCGGAGCGTGTCGGCCAGCTCCTGCCAGAACGGTCCCGGCTCGTTGTCGAACCGGGTCTCGGTGAGTCCCGGTTCCCAGTAATGTCTCGGCACGGCCGTTTCGGGGAGCAGGATGAACTGCGCTCCGGCGGGGACTTCCGTCAGCAGGTCGACGATGTTGCGCTCCTGCCACTCCGCGCGGCCGTTGAATTTGTCGTAACAGTCCACGTTGGGCTGGACGACGCTCACCTCGGCCGTCCCTTCGGCGGGTTGCTGCCAGCTCCACCAGATGCCCAGCGATACGGCGGCCGGGACGAGCAGCATGCCGGCCGCCGCGGCCCAGCGGGCCGCATTGCGCCGTGCGCGGATCGCCTCGAAGAAGAGGATATTGCAGAGCAGCACCCACAGCGAACCGCCGAAGACGCCCGTATATTCGTACCACTGCACGAGCCATGCCTCGTGCGAGAATCCGTTGCCCAGAATCAGCCACGGCCACGAAAACTCGCCGACCGTGTACCAGTATTCCGTGGCGATCCAGCCTGCGACGAGCAGCGTGTAGGCCAAGGCCTTGGGGCCTTTTTTCGAAACCGTGTGAAACAACATGAAGGCGATCATGTTGAAGAACGTCGAAGCCAGCGTCGCCGCGACGGGACCCACGGGAGTCGCGTTCCATATCCACCACACCGTCGCGACGTTCCACAGCGCGAAGGTCAGCGCGGCCCAGCCGAACATGCGCCGCCACGAACGGCGCGAAGCGTCGTACGACGAGCTGATCCATAGCAGCGGAACGAGTGCGAACGGCAGCGTGAGACCCGTTGCGCCGAGCCATCCCGGAGAGAGCAGAATGACCGATAGGATTGCCGCCGTCAGTTTACGAAACATGGTGTGTGATTTTTACGTGGGCAAAAGTAGTCAAATGGCCGCATATTTCAAAATATTTCATATTTTTGCACGAACATCTAAAAACTACGGAATAAATGAAGAAATTTGCCTTTTTGTTTTGTGCGGTCGCCGCTGTGCTCTTCCTTGCAGCCTGCGAGTCTTCGCCGAAGGGTTACAGCGTCGTGGACGGCGTGATTGTTTTCGATGCCCCGGCCCGTGCTGAGGGCCAGCATTCGGTGCTGCGGCTGACGACCGATCCGATGCCCGTCGTGCGGGTCGGATTCATCGGGCTGGGCATGCGCGGTCCGGGCGCCGTGGAGCGTTTCACCTACCTCGACGGCGTCGAGATCAAGGCGCTCTGCGACCTCTATCCCGACCGGGTCGAAAAGTCGCAGGAGATCCTCGCCGGCCGGAATCTCCCCGCAGCCGCGGCCTACAGCGGCGAGGAGGGCTGGAAAGAGCTTTGCCGGCGCGACGACATCGACCTCGTCTATATTTGCACCCCGTGGCAGCTGCATGTGCCGATGGCGGTTTACGCCATGGAGCACGGCAAGCACGTGGCCGTGGAGGTTCCCGCCGCCATGTCGCTCGAAGAGTGCTGGCAGCTGGTCAATACCGCCGAAAAGACCCAGCGCCACTGCATGATGCTCGAAAACTGCGTTTACGACTTTTTCGAGCTGACGACGCTCAATATGGCCCAGCACGGGCTGTTCGGCGAGATCATCCACACCGAAGGTTCGTACATTCACGACCTCGATCCGTTCTGGGAGCATTATCAGGGCAACTGGCGTCTCGACTTCAACCAGTCGCACCGCGGCGACGTTTACGCTACGCACGGACTCGGTCCGGCCTGCCAGCTGCTGGACATCCACCGCGGCGACAGGATGACCCGTCTGGTGTCGATGGACACCGAGTCGATCAACGGACTCAAAACCGCCAAGGAGAAGATGGGCGCCGAAACCTTCGCCAACGGCGATCAGACGCTGACGCTCATCAAGACCGAGAAGGGCCGCACGATCCTTTTGGAACACAACGTCTATACGCCCCGTCCCTACAGCCGCATGTATCAGCTTACCGGCACCGAAGGGTTCGCCAACAAATATCCGGTTCAGGGCTATGCGTTCCGTCCCGAACAGCTGGCGGGCGAGGTCCCCGACCACGAGAACCTGAGCGGACACTCGTTCATTCCCGCCGAGGCCCGGAAGACGCTTATGGAGCGTTACAAGCACCCGATCGTCCGCGACATCGAGGACAAGGCCCGTCAGGTGGGCGGCCACGGTGGCATGGACTTCATCATGGATTACCGGCTGGTTTACTGCCTGCAGCACGGTCTTCCGCTCGATCAGGACGTTTACGACGCGGCCGAATGGTCCTGCATCGGCGCGCTGACGGCGGCTTCGCTCGAACATAACAACGCGCCCGTCGCCGTTCCGGATTTCACCCGCGGCGACTGGGCCAAAATCGACGGCTACCGCCACGCCATGGCGCAGTAACGGCTGTCGCAGGGAACCAAGACCTATCTGGACGTGTTGAACGGCGGCGGACCCGCCGTCGAGTCGCTGCCCGTGCCCGACGCGCGCCGCGTGCTGGCCGATCTGCAGGCGGCCGTTCCGGTCAATCTGTCGGGCGTCGAAGAGTCCGAACGGACCATCGAGAGCGAGGGGCGCACCCTGCACCTGAATCTTGTGCGGCCGGCGGGAACCGGCCGGGAACGGCTGCCGGTTTTCGTCTTCGTCCACGGCGGCGGCTGGGTGCTGGGCGATTATCTGACCCACCGCAGGCTGGTGCGCGATCTGGTCGCGGAGTCGGGTTGCGCGGCGGTTTTCGTCAACTATACGCCTTCGCCCGAAGCGCGGTTTCCGCAGGCCGTCGAGGAGATTTACATTGCCGTGAAATGGGTGGCCGAAAACGGCCGAGAGATAGGTGTGGACGGCAGCCGGCTGGCTTTGGCCGGCAACAGCGTCGGCGGCAACATGTCGCTGGCGGCGGCTCTTCTGGCCAAGGATCACGGCGGACCGCAGATCCGTACGCTGGTGCTGATGTGGCCGGTGACCGACGCCGGATATGACTGGGATTCCTATGCGGAGTACGGGCGTCAGCGGTTTCTGACCGCACCTCTGATGAAGTGGATGTTCGAACAGTATGTCCCGGACTCGGCGCAGCGCGGCAGCGACCTGATGTCTCCCGTGCGGGCTTCGGCCGAACGCCTGCGGGGGCTGCCGCCTACGCTGATCGCCGTCGCCGAGAACGATATCCCGCACGACGTCGGCTTCGCAGAGCGGAAGGTCGCCCGGTCTGTCCTGCACGAAATCTTCGAGTTTTCCGGCGAACAGGTAGGATTTCTGCTCGACGTCGAAGTCCTTGTTCCATGAGATCACGCGGACTTTCATGTCGGCTTCGCGCAGATAGGCGGCCACCTGTTCCGAAATCGTGCTCTTGCCGTCGCCGGCCTCGGTGCTCAGTATGTTGAGTATGTTGGGTCGGCGCGACGGCTCGAAATAGTTGATCGCCGCGTTGCCGATATAGCGCGCCGCGATTTCGCGGTACTGCTTGGCGTAGCGCCGCTGTCCGAAGCGTCCTTTGCCGGGGAAAGCTCCGATGACCCTGCCGCCGGTGATGCGCTCGGCGCGGACCTTGTCGCGCAGCGTGCGGTCGAGCAGTTCCAGCAGGATGAAGAATCCCAGCACGAAGAGGAACGTGGCGAGGAACGCCGCGGCCACGACAAGCCTGCGCTTGTTCGGCTCGGCGTTGATCGGGAGCACCGGCGGGTTGATGATCTTGAGCGTCGCCGAGGTCATCTGCAGGTTTTTCTGGCGCAGGCGGGCCGTGTTGAGGGCCGTGAGGATCGAGAGGTACGACTGCTCCGAGAAGTTGATCTCGCGGCCTTTGCGCTTGAGCGTCGAACCCACGGGCGAGAAGTGGGTGTACTTGTCGTCGAGTTCGGTCTTGCGCAGTTTCATGACCGCCAGCTCGGCCCGCGATTTCTCGGCGAGCAGTACGGCGGCGAGCCACTCCGCCACGATCGAGTTGGTCGAAAGCCCCTCTTTGGTGTACTGCCGGCTGGCGATGTTGGTCGTTATCTCCTGCAGGTTGCGGGTCTCCTCGGCCAGTTTCCTGCGCAGGTCGCCCGTATTGCTGCGACTGGCCGCTATGCTCGGACGGTCGGAGAGCGTCTCGCCGCTCTCGGTGGGCGTAGGCTGGAAAGCTTCGGCCGCCGAAATGTGCGAGTAGAGACTGCCGATCGTATGGAGCTTCTCGATGAACTGCGCATTGTTGTGGAAGGTCTGCAACCCTTCGAGTTGCTCTTCGATCGACTTGCGCAGTTTCTCGGCGCTCTCGAAGTTGAGCGGAATCTCCTCGTAGCGCAGTTCGTAGTCGCGCGACAGGGCGGCGATATGCTTGGTCTGCTCGTCGTAGTTGATCACCTTGTGCTCGACGTTGTAGTCGCGCAGCGAATCCTCCAGCTCGCGCAGGTTCTTGCCTACGCGGGCCAGCTCGGACTCGAAGTAGGCGATCACGTTGTTCGTCTCGCCGAAGCGCAGGTCGCGGTACTGCCTGACGAATTCGTCGTTGAGGATCACCAGCGTGTTGTAGACGATGTACGGGTCGTCGTTCTCGTAGCTGATTTCGAGCATGTCGCTGCTGGTGATGCGCTTGACCTTGATCTGGCTCAGCGCCTGATAGCTGTAGTAGGGCGGGTTCCAGTGGAACATGCCGTATACGTGGTTGTCGTGGTCGGCCTCTTCGAATCTGCGCAGGTTTTCGAGCGTCTTCTCCTCGGAGGTGCGGTCCACGAGGTCCATGACCTCTTTGGGGGTCCGGTTCAGCAGGTACCGGGAGGTGCGGGCCGTCAGGTACTGGTTGTCGTTGTCCGGATCGAGGTGCGTGAGTCCCTGCGCGTAAAGGCGCATCGAGACGTTCTTGAGCGTGGTCTGCGACAGGATGATGTTGATCAGGTTGTCCATCGCGTTGTTGATGATGTTCCAGTCCTGACGCGTGCCTTCGGTGGTGGTGATGTCGTAGCCCGAAACGATGCCCGTGTAGGCGGTCGTCATGGATTTGTAGTTGCGGGGCTGGGCGCCCATTTTGAAGAAGACGGCCAGCGCTACGACTGTCGGAGCGAGGATCAGCCACCACTTGATGCGGTAGAGAAACCGGGCGGTATAAGCGATGTAATTCATGGACTATTCGGTTTTAGGGGCTTGGGCGTCGGTTGCGGGGGCCGGTTGGCTGATGATCGGGGTCCGGGTGAGCACTTCGAGCGTCAGCAGGGCGTTGTTCTGGCTCCGGCGGACCTCTTCATACTCGCGGATGGCCACGTTTTCGATGTTTTTCTGGCGGCTCAGCGTCTGGGCGTCGAGTTTGCCGTTGATGAAGTCGGCTTCGCTCAGGCGGTACTGCGCCTGCGCCGTGACCATGGCTTCGACGACGCTCCGACGTTCCACCAGCTCTGCTCGCGGCCCGTGGTGGTCGTGGTCCAGATCTGGTTGCTGTTGTCCTGATAGTTCTGGTTGTAGATGTCCGACGAACCGTAATTGTAGTTGGCGTTGAGCTTGAAGTAGTGCTGCCAGTTGCGGCGCACGTTCTTCAGTTCGCGCTCCTGTATCTCGACGGCTTTGTTGTAATACTCCACCTGCGGCGTGTTGTGTGCGTTTTCGAGCAGCTGGTGCAGCGGCGGCGGCTGCAGGCCGATGTAGTCGTCGGGCGAAAGCCGCTGCAGGTCGCTGTATCCGAATTCGAGTCGGGGGAGTTGCCCTGTGCCGTCGCGGCGACGGCAGCCAGCAGCAGCCATAGTGTGAAGACCGCTCTTTTCATAGTTGCTGTTTTTATACGTTTTCTTTCTGTATGAACGCCGTGAATGTGCGCAGAATTATCTTCAGGTCGAACCACGGCGACATTTTGCGGGCGTACTCGATGTCGAGCTGCTTGCGCTGTTCGGGCGAGAGCTTGCCCGCCTGTCCGCGTTTTTCGACCTGCCACAGGCCCGTGAGGCCCGAAGGACACATGAAACGTTCGATATATTCGTCGCTCGTGAGGCGTTCGGCTTCGTAGAGCGGCAGCGGACGGTTGCCCACCACCGACATGTCGCCCCGCAGGATGTTGAAGAGCTGCGGCAGCTCGTCGATGCTGTATTTGCGCAGGAAGCGGCCCAGACGGGTGATGCGGGGATCGTTCTCGATCTTCACGAAGGCGTTTTCCTGTTCGGTCTCGACCTGGTGGTGGTGGGTCTCTTCGGCGATCACGAAGTCGTCCGCATACAGCATCCCGTTTTGGGTGTCTTCCAGCAGTCTGCGCATCTCTTCTTCGCCGAGGACCATTTTCCCCGAATCGGCCTCCTGCGGCTGGGCGGCGTACTGGTTCAGTTCGCCCAGCTCTTTGAGCCGCCGGTCGGCGTCGGTGCGCATCGAGCGGAATTTCAGGAAGTCGAAAATCCATATACGGAAGAAATGAAAAAAGAATTGCTGGAAGGCTTCAGAAACGCAGAAGAGTTTGCTTATATGAAAGAATACGAACCCTGGGAAAAATTGTTATCAGGGAATCAAAATTGTCACTTTTCTCAAAATGGTTGTATATCAATGAAGAAAGATGTATAGTATGTGCAAGGTTTTTTCTTTTATTCAAAATCAGGAACATGCTTATGTAGTAAGCAGAGTATAGAAAGACATACGAGGAGTGACAACAATGGAAACAATCACAAGAGACGAGGCTTTTTCATTATTAAAAAAATACAACAAGGATCCATTTCATATCCAGCATGCATTGACTGTGGAAGCTGTCATGAAATGGTATGCAAATGAACTGGGATATGGAGAGGATGCTGAATACTGGGGAATCGTAGGGCTTCTTCACGACATTGATTTCGAGCTTTATCCGGAAGAGCATTGCCTGAAAGCACCGGAAATGCTTCGCGAGGCAGGGGTAGGCGAAGATGTGATACACAGTGTGGTATCTCACGGATATGGAATAACCGTAGGCTGCGGTGTAACAATCGATGTAGCACCGGAACAGGAGATGGAAAAAGTGCTTTTTGCAGCAGATGAACTTACCGGATTGATCTGGGCAGCAGCATTAATGCGTCCGTCCAAGAGCACTAAGGATATGGAACTGAAATCCCTGAAGAAAAAGTACAAGAGTAAAGGCTTCGCAGCAGGCTGCTCCCGCGAAGTAATTGAGCGCGGTGCGCAGCAGCTTGGCTGGGAACTGGAAAAATTGCTGACCATGACACTGCAGGCAATGGCAGCCAGTGAAGATACGATTAATGCGGAGCTGGAAAATGCCTGAATGTTGTTTTACAATCGAATGAATTACTATGCAGTATATCAGTCAACTATGGTATACTGCATCATTTCATAATGTAATCTGCATCCTTCTGTAATGTCAAATGGCAGAAGCGCTCTTGCTACCAGCTTCAGTTCTTCCTCGGGAAGATCTGTCCTGCGCAGATGGGCGTAGTCGCCGTCAATAGATTCTACAATATAATCACAAATTAACATAGAAATTATCCCTCCGGTTTGTATTATTTATATGCTTATAGAATACCACAGAGAAAAACGTTTTTCAAACACCAATTCAGGTGCTATAATAGAATTCACAGATGAAAAAATTATCAGTGAATAGTAACAGGAAATGAGGTATCAAAAATGTCAGCATTAACAATCAGCCCGGAGGATGAAAAAAGAGTAAAAGGAATGGGCTTTCTGAATAACAGAGGAACCGATCTGTTTTCTGCAAGAGTTCTCACGACAAATGGAAAAGTAACTGCAGCACAGCATCGCTGTATGGCAGATGCAGCAGAAAAATTCGGAAACGGTGAGCTTTTGTATACCACCAGACTCTCTGTGGAAATCCCAGGAATTCCTTATGACAAGATTGAAGAATTTCAGAAATTTATAGCGAAAGAAGGCCTGGTAACAGGTGGAACAGGGGCAAAGGTACGTCCTGTAGTGTCCTGCAAAGGAACCACCTGTCAGTATGGACTTCTGGATTCCTACGCAGTATCAGAAGAAATTTACAGACGTTTTTATGAAGGTTACAGGGAGGTTGCACTTCCGCATAAATTTAAGATTGCAGTGGGTGGCTGTCCGAATAACTGTGTGAAACCAGACCTGAATGATGTAGGAATTATTGGACAGAGAATTCCAAATGTCAATGCAGATGTATGTAAAGGCTGCAAGAAATGTGCCATTGAGGCTGCCTGTCCAAACAAAGTGGCAAAGGTGGTTGATGGGAAGATTCAGATTGACAAAAACATATGTAAAAACTGCGGCCGCTGTGTTGGAAAATGTCCGTTCCATACCATTGAGGACGGCGCTTACGGCTATAAGATATACATAGGTGGACGCTGGGGTAAAAAAGTATCTCAGGGAAAAGCCCTTGGCCGGATTTTTACATCCAAAGAAGAAGCCCTGGATGTAATTGAAAAGGCCATTCTTTTCTTCCGTGACAATGGAATAAAGGGAGAACGTTTTGCGGAGACTATTGAGAGAATTGGCTTTGAAAATGTGGAGAAGCAGCTGTTGGAGCAGCTGTGAAAAGACGTTACCCGGGAGAGTCATTACAATTGGTGGAAATGCTCTGCACAGATAAAATAGAATTTGGAGGAAATATAACATCTATGAATACAAGAGAACAGATCCATGCATTATCTGAGGAAATGCTTGAAAATCTTGGAAAGCTGGTTGCCGTTGATTCCCAGCTTGGCACCCCGTCAGAGGGGAAACCTTTCGGAGAAGGACCGGCAGAGGCACTTGAGATCGGGCTTGAAATTGCCAGAGAGCTTGGTTTTAAAACCGTAAATCTTGATAATTACTGTGGTTACGCCGAAATGGGAGAAGGCGAGGAAATCGTAGGTATTGCAGGTCATCTTGATATTGTACCTGTAGGTGGTGACTGGACCTACGATCCATTTAAGCTGACACGAGATGGCGACCATGTATACGGACGTGGAACTACAGATGACAAAGGACCTGTAATTGAAGCTCTCTATGCGATGAAACTTCTAAAGGATTCCGGTGTGAAACTGAACAAAAGAGTCCGTCTGATCATGGGATGCAATGAGGAGACCGGTTCCAAATGTATGGCACATTATAATGAGGTAGAGGAAGAGTTATCCTGCGGCTTTACACCTGATGCAAATTTCCCATGTATTCATGGTGAAAAAGGCTATATGTCCATGATGGCATATTCCAAAAATACCAGAATTATCTCCATGAATGGTGGCTTTGTTTCTAATGCAGTATGCGATAACTGTACCACTGTGATTCCGGCGGAAGCTGGTCTTAAGGAGAAACTGGAGCAGATGCTTTCCGAAACAAAACTGCAGGAATATAAAGTTACGGAAGCCGAAAACCAGATCACCATTTATGCAAAAGGCGTACCGGCTCATGCCAGCACCCCGACACTTGGTATCAACGCAGCAGGTGTTACCATGGAATGTCTTGCAAAGGCAGGCTTTGAAGACGATTTTGTTAAATTTTATAATCAGCACATTGGAACTGCCTGTGATGGCTCCGGTGTTGGCCTTAAAATTGCCGATGAATTTGGTGAGCTGACCTTCTGCAATGGAATCGTAAAAACAGAGAATGGTGTGATTTCCTGCACCATCGACATCCGTGTACCTGTAACCTTCAAAAAGGATGATATTCTGAATCGTATAGAGGGTAATCTGGAAGATGAAAATGGCCGTATTGAGGTGGGGGAAATCGGTAATCCGTTGTTCTTCCCAAGAGAATCTCCGCTGGTAAATGCCCTGTACAAGGCTTATGTGGATGTGACTGGCGACACGGAGAACAAACCAATGGTAATTGGCGGTGGTACCTATGCCAAATCTCTGAAAAATATTATTGCATTTGGTCCGGAGAAACTGGGGGTGGATTATCGTATTCACGGAGCAGATGAATTCATTCTGGTTTCTGAGATGGAAGAGGCTGTGGAAGTGTATATGGAAGCAATTAAGAATTTGTTAGCAATTTAACCGAATCAAGTAAGTTCCCTGGGGCGATTGCGAAAAGCAATACGCAGTGGGAGACTTTCTTGTATCAGGAGGAGTGTAAGCTCCTTCTGATAAACTGCGAAGCAGTTATTCGGTTATGAGCAAGTAGCAAAGCGGACCTGGAAGATCTGCTTGCCTCCAATTAAACAAGTTTTGAATACAAAAATAAAAGAAGAAGTCCTCGAATGTTACTGGCATTCGAGGGCTTCTTTGTGTGATCAGGAAATTACTTTGCAATACTTCTTTTACACAAAAAAAGCTCTGAGAATATTGAGATTATATTGCAATTGGAAAATGTCAATATCTGTATCAGAAATGACAATGTTAGAATCGTCTTTTTTTAACAAGCAGGTATATAATAGGCGTGCATTGAAAAGAAAGTGTCAACACAGGTTAAACTGAGTTAGCACTAATCCTGGCTTTTCAGAGAATTGTATTCACCGGGATTGCAGCCGAAATACTTGCGGAATCCGATGGCAAAACGGCTTGCATTGCTGAAGCCTGTCAGGGCAGCAATCTGAGTCATGGAATACTGCCCGCTTTGTACCAGGGAGAAGCTCTTTTTCGCCCGGTATTCTTCCAGATAGGCAGTGATGGTTTTGCCCGTCATTTTTTTGAAAAGACGGCAGCAGACCTCTCTGGACAGATGCACATGATCTGCAAGCTGCTGTAGGGATATTACAGAATCAAAATGCGTATTCAGATAATTCAGCATTTGTTCCAGACGTTCAAGCTCCAGCTGATTGGAAGGCGTGTAATGGGAGGAATAGTTCTGACTCTCAAAGAGAATATCACTGAAAATCTGGCATAGAAGTCCTTTGATTTTCAATTCGTAACAGTAAGGTTTGTGATCAAAAAGCTGTTCGATCAGATTAAGCTTTTCCAGGATCTGTTGGTGCGAAGGTGTATCAGGCGTCAAAAGAACACATGGAATTGCTGCGTTTTGAAGAAAAGGTCTGAAACAGTTTTTCTCCACATCACTTCCAAAGTCTCCGTACATAAAGTCCGGGCGGACCAGAATGGTGCTGTATCTGGCTGGTTGATTGCCCGGTGAATGGCAGCTGTGAGGCACATTTCGATTTATGAGAAGACCTTCTCCTGGATTCAGATGATAGCTTTTTTGATAAATCTGATAGATAGATTCTCCTTTTCTGGGAAGGCTGATCTCCAGATCATTATGCCAGTGAATGGGAACACTTTTTCCTTCAAAATCCCAGAGATCATCATGACTCACTGTCATTGGAAAGCTTTCGGTTCCATGAGGGCAAAGTTCTCTGTTGGTATCGTCTACCAGAATTTTTCGCATTGACATATACAATTCTCCAAGTGGTTTATATTTTTATTATAGCGCCAGCACATGTGCAGCGCAAGAGGGAGGTACAGATGTCTCGTTCAAAAGAAATGGATCTGACCACAGGAAATCCGTTCTGGTCTTTGCTGAAATTTGCCATTCCTGTAATTTTAGGAAACCTGTTTCAGCTTTTTTATACTCTGGCAGATTCTGTGATCGTGGGAAAAACGCTGGGAGCAGAGTCCCTTGCAGCAGTTGGTTCCACCAGCATTATTATCTACTTTGTGTTCTGTTTTATCAATGGATTTACCGGTGGATTTGGTATCTGCCTGGGGCAGCGTTGTGGTGCAAAGGATGAAAAAGGAATGCGAAAAAGCATTGCTGTTTCCACTCTTTTAAGTATTGCCTTTACGGTGGTTCTTACACTTGTCTGTTGTCTGCTTGCGCATCAGATACTTAGCTGGATGCAGATTCCTGAGGATATTTCCGGAGAAGCCTATGACTATATGTTTGTGGTGCTTCTGGCAACCGTTTTTTACAACATGATCTCTAATATGCTGAGGGCTCTTGGAGACAGTAAAACACCACTGTATTTCCTGGTATTTTCTTCTGTTTTGAATATTTTTCTGGACATATTATTTATTGTTCCACTGCATATGGGTGTGGCAGGAGCAGCATGGGCTACTATACTTTCCCAGTTCCTTTCCGCTGTACTTTCCTTGCTAGTAGGAATGAAAAAATTTCAGATTCTTCATCTTCACAGAGAAGATTTTCATGACCTGAAAGACGCAGCAGTCCTTCATTTGAAAACCGGTTTTCCAATGGGTTTCCAGATGTCGGTTATGTGTATTGGACAGCTGGCCATGCAGGCTGTGGTAAATTCTCTTGGAACGGCAGCAGTAGCCGGTTATACTGCCGCTTCCAAAGCAGACCAGCTTTCCGTCCTTGTAAATAATGCTATGATGACTGCAATTTCCAATTATGTGGCGCAGAATTTTGGGGCGGGAAAGAAGGAAAGAATCCGTCAGGGAGTACGGGCATGCCTGATTCAGACAGAAGCTTTTAACCTGTTCATGTGTGTGGGAATTCTCATCCTTCGCCATCCAATCGTGCGGATGTTTCTTTCTGATCCAACACAGGAAATATATCATTATTCCGATATGTATCTCACAATTGTGGCACCATTTTATTTCATTCTTGGTTTGCTCGCCGTATACCGCACTTCCATCCAGAGCATGCAAAACGGCCGGGCTCCTTTCGCAGCCTGTATGATCGAGCTGGTGATGCGAATCATTGCTACTGTTGGAATGGCAGGAATCCTTGGCTATACGGCTGTCTGTATTGCCAGTCCACTGGCCTGGTTTGGCGCGTGTGCACTTCTGATCCCCTGCTATTACAGGATGATGAAAGACAGCGCACAGACCGCTTAAATTGTGGACTCCATATTGACTTGAAAAAACAGATATTTCTCGGTATTATTATTGGGAATATCTGTTTTTTGTAAGAAAAATCGAAGAAAGATAATTTTTATACGGTTATGTCATTCGATGATAGCTGTTTAGAGGAAAAGGGAGAAATTTAAAATGAATGAAATTATAAAAAGTTTATATAATAGAAAATCCATGCGCGTATACGAAGAAAAGTCCATTCCGCAGGAGATGAAGAAGGTCATCCTTGAAGCCGCAGCCCAGGCGCCTACAGCAGGTTGTCAGCAACTTTATACTATTTTGGACATTACAGATGAAGAATTGAAAAAGGCTTTATCTGAGACCTGCGACTACCAGCCATTCATTGCGAAAGCACCTATGGTACTGGTATTCTGTGCTGACTGCAAGAAGTGGTATGATGCATATCTGGAAGCTGGCTGTGAGCCAAGAAAACCAGGTATAGGAGACCTTATGCTTGCGGTGACAGACACGGCAATTGCCGCACAAAATGCAGTTGTGGCAGCGGAGAGCTTTGGTATCGGTTCCTGCTACATTGGTGATATTATGGAAAATTATGAGAAACAAAGAAGACTTCTGAACCTGCCTGATTATGTTTTTCCAGCTGTTATGCTGGTATTTGGTTGGCCCACCCAGCAGCAAAAGAATCGCTCTAAACCCCAGAGATGTGCACAGGAACATATTGTCCATGAGAATACCTACCGCAGTATGGACGACACTGAACTTCGCGAAATGTTGAGTCACCAATACAAAAATTCCACCTTCGAAGACTGGTGCAAAGCCTTCTGCAAAAGAAAATATAATTCCGATTTTTCAAAAGAAATGACACGGTCGGTGGGGGAATATCTGAAGCAGTTTGAGTGAATATTGCAGTTTTTAGAATTACTTATATCAGGGAAAAGGAGAACAATAGGATGTTTAGAATTGGAATAGCAGAGGATGATCCCTCATTCCAGAAGACAATTTCCGAATATATTGAGCGTTACCAAAAAGAAAAAAATATAGATATCCAGGCGTCTTTTTTTCAAGATGGAAATGAATTGGTATTTAAATATGAACCCATATATGATGTTCTTTTACTGGACATTGAAATGCCAAAAATGAATGGTATGGATGCTGCCAGAGAAATCCGAAAAAGGGATCAAAGAGTGCTGATTATATTTATAACCAACATGGCGCAATATGCAATCAATGGTTACGAAGTGGGTGCCTTGGACTTTGTCCTGAAGCCTATAAAATATTTTTCTTTTTCTATGAAACTGGAAAAAGCCCTGAAGTCTGTGAAAGGCCAGGAGTCTGTTAATATTCTGTTGGAATACAAAGACGGGATGAAAAAAGTGTCCTCCGATGAGATTGTTTATGCGGAGATTCGTGATCACTGGCTGCATATTTTTTCAGTAGATGAAGAATATCAGCTTCTTTCTACCATGAAAGAATTTGCGGCAAAATTGGCAGACTATCATTTTATTTGCTGCAGCAGTTCCTTTTGCATTAACATGAAATACGTCACAGATTTTCAAAAGGATATTATAACCTTGAATGATAAAACAGAATTAAAAGTCAGCCGATCGAAGAAAAAAGAGGTAAAACAGGCATTACTTGATTATTACAAAGGAGGGCTGCGCTGATGGTATCAGAAATTTTATCCCAAATTCCCATATACATAGGACATGCATTTTTTTCAATCAACGTGTTCCCAATCATACTGTTATTTTCAATTGGCATTCAGAAAAGAAAACACTTTGCATGGCGAATTGTCCTTGGCTTTCTGATATCCGTATGTTGTTCTGCGCCCTTTTCTCATGGGCTTTTTACATACATCATGCAGTTTACCTTGTTTGTATTCAGCAGTTATTTTGCATACGAAATTTCCTGGAAAGAGGCTTTGTATAGCGTTACATGTGCCTATGCAGTACAGCATATCAGCTATTGTGTATATCTGATTTTGTTTCGACCAGTTCATGGAACACCGGTTTATGCACCGGCATATATTGTGTGTGCAGTGTGCATTGCACTTTTGCTGTACTGGTTTATCGGAAGAAAATTACCTGAAAATGGACATTATGATGTGGATATTCGTTTCTCTATGATGTCGTTTTTCCTTATTATCATGCTCGCTCTGGGGCTTAGTATTGCAGCAGATACCATGTTTAATGCAGAAGAAAATAATCTCTATTACCTATGTAAAGCATACGATCTGATTTGTTGTCTGTTTGTATTATGGGAACAGATGGATTACAAAAATAAATTGAATAAACAGAGAGAGCAGGATCTGGAAAAACAGGTTCGGCTGAAACAAAAGGAATTGTTCCGGCTGAGACAGGATGATGTGGAGCGGATCAATCTGATCTGCCATGATCTAAAAAAACAGCTGGAGCCACTGAAGCTTTTCTCAGATGAAGAACAGCAAAAAGCATACTATGAACAGGTGTGTAAAACTATCCAGTCTTATGATTCTCAAGTGGAAACCGGAAGTAAAGTTCTGGATACTTTGCTGTCCCAGAAAAGACTGGTATGCATGAAAAATAACATAGAATTAACCTGTGTGGCAGATGGGAAGAAAATGGATTTTATATCTGCTGTGGATTTATATACTATTCTTGGAAATGTAATTGACAACGCAATTGAGAGTGTACTTATGGTTTCTGACGAAGAGAAAAAAGTGATTTCCACATCTATTTGGACCAAGGGAAATCTGCTCCTTATTCAGATACAGAATTATATGGAAAACGAGAAAATAAACTTTTCAGAAGGGCTTCCTGTGACTACAAAAAATGCACATGATGGTCACGGATATGGGTTGAAAAGTGTGCGAAAATGTGTGGAAAAATATAATGGAAGTATGGATATTACAGCGGAAAATCACATGTTCAGCCTGACGATTATTATACCTGTCGCAAAATAAAGTGCAAATTACGAAATCTGGAATGCCTGTTACGAAATCTTAAAATATCCTTTTTGAGTATGTGTTAAGCTCCTGACCATGATGAACGCGCGGTCATGAAAAGCAAAAAACAATATTTATTGTTGATCAAATGGGAGGAAACATATGAAAATCAAGAAGGAAATCACCCGTGGTCTGGGTGCTGTTTCAGCTTGTCTGCTTACAGTTGTGTCCATAGGAACTCCTGTGGCAGAGGCCTATGAGGGCAGACTAAACACAGTGCTTGGCATTGAAACTACAAAGACAGTTTCGGATGAAGGCTTAGATGTTGATACAGATTATTATAAAAGCGATTATGGAACTGATATTTATGATGGAGATAAGCTGCAGCAGCTGGAGGATGATGCGGCAGCACAGGCAGTTGCAGAACAGGAAGAAGGTTCTGTTCTTTTGAAAAATGACAACAATGCACTTCCACTGGCGGCTGGAAGCAGCATTACACTTTTTGGACAAAATTCTATTGAGAGTACGGAAAGTGTAGCTGGAAGTACAGGTTTTGGCGGTCCGCAATCCTACTCAGGACCTTTTTACAGTTATCATTCTACGGCTAATTCTACCCAGGAACTGGTAACTTATCTTGGAGCAATGGAGTCCGTTTATGATGTTAATCAGACAATGGTAAAGGCTTATCAGGAGAGCGGTTATATGCGTGTAAAATCTGTTGACGATCCGCAGATTGGAGAAGCACCAGCAGATTTTTACACAGAAAATCTGAAAAATAGCTGGCAGGATCAGTATAATGATGCAGCTGTTGTTATGCTTACAAGACAGGCAAGTGAGGATTGTGACCTTCTTCTTGAAGATTCAGAGGGAATCAGTCAGCTGGCTCTTCATCAGGACGAAAAAGATCTTTTGAATATGCTGAAAGAACAGAAAGAGCAGGGCGTATTTAAGAAAATTATTCTTCTTGTAAATTCTAACTGGGCTATGGAGCTTGGAGACCTGGATGATTATGATGTGGATGCATGCCTGTGGATTGGTTCCCCTGGTATTGTTGGATTTACAGGTGTTGTAAATCTACTTCAAGGAGAGGCGAACCCATCTGGAAAACTGGTTGATACCTATGCGAAAAATTCCCTGTCAGCTCCGGCTATCACCTATGCACAGATGAAAAATACGCCAGAGTGGGCGAATCTGGATGAGGTTCTGGAATATTGTTCAGACAGCGATCAGTATGTTTCCAACTATCTGATCTATGCAGAGGATATTTATGTAGGATATAAATATTATGAAACCCGTTATGAGGATACCGTACTTGGAAACGGAAATGCAGACAGTATAGTTGGTTCCTCAACTGGAAAAGCATGGAATTATAATGACGAAATCGCTTATCCATTTGGCTATGGACTTTCCTACACAACCTTTTCCCAGACCCTTGATGGTGTAGAGTATGACGAAACAACAGATACTTACAACGTAAAAGTTACCGTGACAAATACTGGTGATGTAGCTGGAAAATCTGTTGCAGAAGTCTATGCACAGACCCCATATGGGGATTATGAAAAAGAGAACAATGTGGAGAAATCTGCAGTCCAGGTTGTGGGCTTTGATAAGACAGATATCCTGGCGCCAGGTGCTTCTGAGACACTGGAAATTCCAGTAGAAAGATATCTCCTTGCAAGCTACGATTACACCAATGCCAAAGGCTATATTTTAAGCGAAGGCGATTATTACTTTGCCATCGGCGATGATGCACACGATGCCCTGAACAATATTCTTGCTGCAAAAGGTGCCAAGGGAATGACAGATGCATTGGGCGAGAAGGCTAAAGGAGATGCAGAGAAAGCATACTCCTGGAACAATGCAAAACTGGATACAGAGTCCTATAAAATGTCCCGCTATTCTGATATGGAAGTAACAAACCAGTTCGACGATGCCAATTTAAATAACCTTGGAACAGACACTGTAACTTATCTTTCCAGAAGTGACTGGGAGGGAACATATCCAGCAGATCAGGTTTCTGTAACTGCAACTGAGGATATGATGAAAACTTTAAATGGTGATCTTTATACAGAACCAGAAGATGCACCATCTGTAGATGATTTTACCCAGGGAGTAGATGCTGGCATTAACTTTGTTGCAATGAAAGATGTAGATTACGATGACGATGCCACATGGGATAAATTCCTTGACCAGCTTACGGTAGAAGAAATGGCTTCTATTCTCCCTGACCAGAACGGTTCTGTACTAGTTGAGAGTATTGCAATGCCGTCTACCTACCGTGGGGATGATATGGACTGTTTGGAGCAGGTAACTTTCAAACTTACTGGAAAATCCGGTATTGTATGGCCTTCCACCGTTGTTATGACCTGCACCTGGAATAAAGATGATGTTGCGAAACGAAGCAGCATAACTGCAAATGAAGCTTATTTTATGGGTGCAACAGAAATCTGGTCTGGCGGCCCGAACTGCCATCGTACACAGTTTAACGGACGAGCTTCTGCTTACTATTCTGAAGATGGAAACATGGGATATCTGGTAGGAACTGTTGTTGCTGAAAACGTTCAGAAATATGGAATTATCCTTGGCTATAAACACATGGTTGTAAACGACCAGGAAGCACATCGTGAGAGTGCGGCAACCTTTACCAATGAGCAGGCTCTTCGTGAGCAGTATCTGCGAGCTTTTGAGGGAGCCTATACAAAAGGCGGCGCAATGGGTTGTATGACAGCATTTAACAGAATCGGCTGCACTTACTGCGGAAGCTCCTCAGCACTTCTTACAACTGTTATGAGAAGAGAATGGGCTTACAAAGGACATGTTACTTCTGATGCGGTTGTAAATATGGATTACAAGAAACATTATACTTCTAACATTACAGCAGGACTTGACTACTGGTGCTGGGATATGGCAGGATTCGGAGCTTCCGATGATTCTTCTGTAGTGCTCAGTAAAGACATGGTTACGGAAGCCATTGAAAATGGTGACGGTTACATGCTTCAGACTCTGCGTAATGCAACCAAGCACAATGTTTATGCACAGGTTCATTCTATCCTGATTAATGGACTGGATGAAACCTCTCATGTAGTACATATTACTCCATGGTGGAAAACAGCTTTGAAAGCGACAACAATTGGATTTGGAACAATTACTATACTGTTTATTGTACTTTATTATCTGGAAATGCTGGTTTGGAGTAAAAAGAGAGGAGAAAATGCATAATGAATATCAAAGATAAGATATTGGGAAAAAGAATCAGCGGCATTTTTAATGCATTAAATATTCTGCTCGGCCTGTTCTGCATTATTTATTACAGTATCAACGCAAACCGTGTAAATGAGTTTAATAAAGCTGTTGATCTTTATCTTGTACTGGCCATTATGTGCTGTGGGATTTACGTATTTGCAGATTATGTGATTGCGGATTTTTTTATAATTAAGTTTTACACTTCTGAAATTATTTTTCAGAAACAACC
>ERZ827488.2228-NODE-2228-length-19626-cov-4.551735_pt1 | contig 19626 bp, 10 predicted proteins | sample MGYA00519771_ERZ827488 | MGnify/ENA primary metagenome ERZ827488 (study PRJEB31778, sample SAMEA3449323) | human gut metagenome | biome: human gut; feature: human-associated habitat; material: faeces | place: United Kingdom | collected 2010/2012 ... | reverse complement strand
AGTAATTCTATCTTACATCAGTTTGGAGGTTTACACAAACTTTGGGATACTCCCATAATATTCCCTTCGATAATGGCATTTTGATATTCTAAAGTATGATTTCGCAGGTTCTGTTAATTGCATAAAAATAACGCCACCGGATATGATATCACGATGGCGTTATTTTTATGCCTTGCTGCCTGTATGTTCCATTTCCGGCATACCTGCATTCTTTTTCTTTAGGCTTTTCAGACTCTCTTCCAGATCATACCCCATCTGTTCGCTTCTCCAGTTAATGGATTCTTTGCACAAACAGAAAGCTCCAAAAGCACAATCCAAAAATATCATGGTTGTTAAAATAATTATAAATGCAAACATATTTACTCCATCTCTTTTCTATTTGCCAACTAATCCAAGACCGTTCGGATGCGCATCTGAGTTCCGCATCCGAGACGATCTGTTAACGCCTGCTTAAGAAATTATCGTAACTGCGTAGTATCCTGGCAGCTACAGGCTTTCTAATCCTAATTAGTGAACTCTTTTTTTCTTCACCATAACCATAACAACTCCGGCTGCCAGGCAAAGAACTATCAGTCCGACTACATTAGTTGTATCTCCGGTTTTGGCTGCTTTTACGGAGTTATTGTTTCCGCTTACAGTTGTTGTTCCGGAAGGTGTATTAATGCTTCCATTGTTTCCGGAACCTGTGTTGGAAGTTCCATTGTTAGTGCCCCCATTTGCGGAACCGTTGTTGATGTTCTCGTTGGTTGGATCTTTCTTAGGTTCTTCTTTTTTAGGTTCTTCGTCTTTCTTATCTGCTTCTTTTACTTTCAGTTCTTCTTTTGCCTTGTTTACAGCATTTAAAGCAGTAGCCACTTCATCCTTAGTTGCTTTCGGATTACCAAGTACTTTCCTGGCTTCGTCAATGGCTGCCTGGAGAGCTTTCACAGAATCTTCGGTGTACTTATTGGTTTCGCCTGTCAGTTTTGCTGCTTCATCAACAACATTTCTCAGATTTCCTACCTCTACCAGAGCTTCTTTTGCTGCATTTACAGCTTCCAGCGCTTTATCCACAGTTTCCTGTGTTGCGTTTGTATCCTCAAGTACCTCCTGTGCTAATGCAATTGCATCTGTAAGAGCATTCCGGGATTCTTCGGAATATTTCTTTGTGTCTTTTACAAGTTCCTCAGCTTCTTTTACAGCTTCTTTAAGTTTATCTGTTTCAGCCGGTACTTTGATTTTTACAAGTGCTTTTATTGCTGCTTCTACAGCTTCTGTCTGTTTATCTACAGTTTCCTGTGTTGCGTTTGCATCCTCAAGTACTTTCTGTGCTGCGTCGACAGCTGCATTAAGAGCTGTCCGAGACTCTTCTGTATAAGTTGCTGTGTCATTAGCAAGTTCTCTTGCATTTGCAATAGCATTCTCAAGAGCTTCTGTAGCAACTGCCGGTTTCTTCTGTGCCAGGTTTTCTTTTGCTTCTTTTACTCTTCGCATTGCATCATTAATTTCATCCTGTGTTGCATTTTCAGAAGCCAGCACTTCCTCTGCCATTGCAATTGCTTCTTTAAGGGCATTCAAAGACTCTTCCGTATACATTTCCGAATTTTCTAATCCTTTAACAAATGCATTCGCATCATTCACAGTTTCTTCAAGTTCAGCTTTCCCCGGTTTTTCAACAGAAGGTTCTTTTGTTTTCAGATTTTCTTTTGCATCTGTTAAAGCTTTTAAAGCATCGTTTACTTCTTCCTGTGTTGCTTCCGGTTTATTCAGAACGGCCTGTGCTACCGTAATGGCTTCCTCAAGAGTTTTCCAGGAATCTTCTGTATATTTCTCTTTGTTTTCATCGCTTGCTGCAAATTTATTTGCATCAGCAACTGCTGTCTGCAGTTCTGTTTTGTCGACTACTGGTTTTTCAACTAATGCAGCAATTGCAGCATTTAACGCATCAGTCTGAGCATTTACTTCTTCCTGTGTTGCTGCTGGATCATTCAGTACTGCCTGCGCTGCTTTAATGGCTGCCCGAAGAGCTTTTAAAGATTCTTCGGTATAAGCAGCTGTGTTTGTCACAGTCTCATTTGCCTCATCAACACGTTTTTGCAGTCCTGATTTGTTAACCGGTACTTTGATTTCTTCTAAGTTAGCATCGGCAGCTTTTACAGCGGCTGTCTGAGCATCTACCATTTCCTGTGTCGCATTTTCGTCATTCACTACCGCAGCTGCTACAGCTATCACCTTTTTAAGAGCGTCTCTGGATTCAGCTGTGTATTTGTCTTGCGTTGTTTTGACATCTGCAAGGTTAATTGCATTGATCAGTGCAGATTTATCTGCTTTCTTTGCCAGTGCAGCAATCTTAGCTTCTACATTTGCTTTTGCAGTATTTACTTCATCCTGGGTAACACCTGCTTTATCATAAACTTCCTGAGCTGCATTTACTGCAGTTTCAAGTTCTCCTCTGGATGCTGGTGTATAGGCATTTACCTCTGCAAGTTTATCTCTTGCAGTTTTAAGTACTTTCTCCAGTTCTGTAAGATCTGCTTCATCTGCAATTCTTTTCAGTACGATATCCAGTTTGTCCAGCTGTGGAGCTTTGTTTGTATCCGGTGCTGTAAGGATCAGGGTTCCTGCTCCCGCTGTTGTCACTTTGATATCCAGTGTGAATGTCTTCACAGTAAGTGCGTTGTCTTCTTTAGTTGACGGGCAATCAACCTGAGCTGCTTCAATCTTATTGTCCGCTTCAGAAATCGCAAGTTTGTTTAACGCTCCGGCACGGTAAGTACCTGTTACTGTGTAGGTTCCGGGAACTACTGCTGTGTAAGCATATTTTGCATAATCTTTGTATGCCATACAGTTCAGGAATTTTCCATTACTTGCCCAGTCTTCAGAAGTAATAGTAAGCGGCCAAGCCGAATCCGAATCTGAATCGTTGCTATTGATCAGTTCTGTAGCATGCTCTGCTTCCAGGGTCTTGGTCACTCCCTTTTCTCCCGGGAATCCAAATGGATTTTCTGCTGTATAGTTCGTAAATGCAAATGTTGCTTCGATTGTATGAGTTCTGTCTACGTGATCGAATGTATAAGTAGTTTTCTTTCCTACCGATGTTCCATCCACTTTTACGTCTGCAATCTCATATCCGTCTTTTGGTGCAATCGTAAATGTTACACTTTCATCTTCTGTAACAGTTACTTTGCCTTCTGTAAGGCCATCTGCTGTGATGGTTCCGCCTTCACCTGCTGTAGCTGTGATGTCGAAAGATCCCAGCGTAACATTCCGCGGGCTGATGCTGAAGTAGTCAATTCCAGGACCCTTATTGGTATCCGGGGCTGTAATAGAAATTCCATCTCCAGGTGTTACTACTTCAATATCAAATTCTACAGTTCCGAAAACAACGTTTCCATTCTCTTTGGACGGGTTAACTACAACTTTTTTTTCTGCGATCTTTCCGGTTTTTTCTGTTATCTTAATACCATTTTTGGCATTTTCAGGAGAACCGCTGCGATATCTCATGACCACATGGTAGGTGCCGGCTTTGTCTGCGTGATATGCATATTTCAGGACATCCTTGAATGCCATATCTGTGACAAATTTTCCATTGCTTGCATCGTTGTTATCCGCAATCTTCATCGGCCAATCCTGATCAGAATCTAAATCATTGCTATTATTTAACTCTGTCGCAAATTCTGCTTCCAGCTTAGCGCTTGTTCCCGGTTTCCATGGGAATTTGAATCTGTCAGTTTCTGTATACTTTTCACGTGCTACAAGTGCTTTCTTTGCATTTTCCAGTGCTATGTATGCATTTCTGATAGTTGCTTCTGTTGCTTCTTCGTTTTCGACAACTGCTCTTGCTGCTTCCAGTGCTTCTGCATATGCACTCCAGCCTTCTTCCATGTACAGATTTTCCTGCGCTTCGTCAGGAGACTGAGTAATTAAAGTGTTCAGTTTTTCTTTTGTAATACCATCTGCATCTTTGATTGTGATTCTTGCAGAACTGTTGAAACCAATGATTGCATTGTCCGGTGTTTTCTCTGTCAGTTCGATAGAAAACACACGATCGCCGGTCATGTTCGTATTACGTCTTGTCTCTGCTGCTTTAACAGTTACTTCAGCTTGTCCATCATTCAGAGTAACTACCGGAGCTAATTCTGTATTAAAATCATCCTGAATTGCACTTCCCGGGTTAGGCTGGATCTTAGCTGTGATTGTTCCTTTTGTTCCACCTACACGTTTGATTTTCACATCCAGTGAAGATTCTTCATTCATTGTGTATGCAGAATCTTCAAGTTCAATCATTCCAACGCCACCGTTGTTGATTACGTAAGCTGCTTCCACACCGATTGCTGCATTTGTTTTTGCTACAAGCTTTAATGTGTGATCGCCATCTTCCAGATCACCGGATACAAAGATCTTTGCTCCTGTAGATCTGCTTTCCGCATGTGTATTGATCGTTTCTACCAACTGATCATCGATATAAACATCAGCGGCACCATGACCCGGGTCTGTTGTTCCCATCAGGTATACTTTTGTTCCGTGGAAGTTATAAGTAAAGCTTGCGTCAGCTCTATTGGACCAGGTATTCTGTCCGTTGATATACTGGCTGCCTGTCTGTGGATTCCAACCTGTGCTGAATGTAAAACTATTATCATTAACGCTGGTTGTTACCATACCTTCCGGCGCTGCTCCTGCCAGCTGGAATCCTTCGCTTGCTTTGTATACACCAACTTCACTTAACATCGGAACTTTTCCATCGGTTGTTCCTACTGTGATCTTAACCTGAGTTGCTGCTACCGGTGCAGTTCTAACCAGTCTCTTTGCACCAACAGTTACTCCACTTTTCAGTGTCTGCCACTGTGCATCGTCAGATGCTTTGTACTCAACTTTATAACTGTTGATGTGCTGTCCTTTCTGAATTGCTTCTTCGAATGAAACCACATCGAACTTCTTCGCTGTATTCCATTTAATGGTCAGACTTCCGCTTGTTGTACCATCATTTGTTGTCCAGTATGTGGCATCATTTCCATCTACTACATTTCCCGGTTTGAATGCAGCATCGTTTCCACGAACATCAGATGCTACAATTGTGGTTCCTTCTGCTTTTGCCAGATTGGTTCTGAAAGACTCTTCCACATTCTGACCGAATTCTGTTATTCTATTCAGGATCGGCTGATCTACTGTACCTTTGTTGTTTGGCGGTACATTCAGAAGCATAGTTGCATTATGTCCTACAGAATCAAAATACATGTTAGCAAGCTGGGCAACTGTCTTCGGAGTACATTTATTTGTTCCCCAGAACCATCCGGATGTAATACGTCCGTCACACTCCGGAACTGTCCATTTATTACCATTTTCATATCCTTTGGAATAAGGTGTACTTCCATTGCTATCAATAGTATTATTGTCATAATTGACATTTGACTTTGCCCAGGTATCCTCAAAAGCCACACCGTCTTCATTTCCGATCCAGCGAACGGTTGTATATGCCTGAGCTCCGAATAACATACAGTCAGCATCCTTGTCTGCCTGTTTTCCCTGGTGTTTCTGGATTGTATCAAACCATTTTGTAAACTCATAGTCCTGTGCATTGGCACCGCTTCCTTTGGCTCCATCCATCCATACTTCAACAAAATGTCCGTTATTGCCGTACTTGGGATTTCCAAGAATTTCTTCTAACTGATTGTTATAATATTCATTATAATCTTTTACGTCATTTTCCTTGCTTGTCGGTTTTCCATTGGCATCATAATATCCGTAAGATGGCTCATGAATATCCCATGGAGACAGGTAAAGTCCCATGTCCATATTATAGTTTGTACACGCAGTAGATATCTCCTCAAGAATATCTCCTTTATACCCTGCTGCCTCTGCATCATAGTCTGTATATGCACTCGGCCAGATACAGAAACCATCGTGATGTTTTGCTGTTACAATAATTTTCTTAAATCCTGCATTCTTTAATGTGCTTACCAGTGTGTCTGCATCAAAGTTATCTTTCAATGTAAAGATTTCGTTCGGTGCTTTGTTTCCGTAATGTTCTCCCCACTCAATTTCATTAAATGTATTCGGTCCGAAGTGACAGAATGCTGCCAGTTCATCCTTCTGATATTTGTACTGATTCGCGTCCGGTACAACTTCGTCCGATGCCGGTTCTGCAGTTCCAGTGGTTGTGCATTCGCTGTCGGTTATTCCATCCGTTCCTGCGGATACCGGTACAGGGTTTGCACCGACAGAGCCTAATATGGTAGAAGCGCCAAGAACCAATCCCAGAAATGCTGAAAGGGTCTTTTTCCTCATTTTTTTCTCCTTTTTGTTGGATGTTACAGACAGGAATCAGTGTTTTCTGATTCCTGTCTGTTTTAATTACTTATTTTTATCCTTCAAGAGTGGGACATTCTTAATCCTCTCTTTTACGTTTTACAACAACAGTTCCTGCAACCGCAGATGCTGCCAGGGTAAATAACCAGGCTGCTGCATTGGCTGTATCACCTGTTTTTGCAGCTCTGGCTGTAGATGTGCTGCCTGTGGTTGTTCCACCTGCATTTGTGCTTCCTGTGTTGGTATTTCCGGAAGTTGCTGCAGGTTTTGCGCCTGGCTGCGGTGTGGTGCTCGGGGTTGGGGTTGTAGTTGGTGTTGTAGTTGGGGTTGGGGTTGTAGTCGGGTCTGGCGTTGTAGTCGGTGTTGGGGCTGCCGGTCCTGGGGTAGGAGTCGGATCCTTCTTACCATCGTCTTTTGCTACCAGATTCTTGAAAGCTTCTTCGATAGCTTTATTCGCTTCCTCTACTTCTTCCTGAGTTACATTGTCACCATTCAGTACTTCCTGATACTTCTTGTAGACTTCCTCCAGATTTTTCAGAGATTCCTCTGTGTATTTATCCTTGTTCTCCAGAGCTTTGTCTGCATCTTTTGTAGTTTCCTGCAGTTTTTCTTTATCTGCCTTTGTTATAAATGTATCTTCTACTTCTTCTGTTCTGTCAGATTCTATTCCATCTACATCTACTACTGTTACGGCTACATTGTATCTGGTTCCTACCTTAAGGCCAGTCAACTTGTACTCTGTTCCTTCTATAGGCAATTCATTCTGTTTTTTATTATCCAGATATACATTATATCCAGGTGCCATCGCTCTTTCTGCAGCCGGTTCCCAGGTAACGATTGCTGTGGTATGAGTAATTTCAGATACTTTTACATTCGTAGGAGCGGATGGTTTTTCCGGGGCAGGTTCCTCGTTTTTAAGTGTTGTAAATGTGAAGGCTGCAGATCTTCCTGATTCATTTCCCGCTGCATCCACTGCACTTACTGTTACTGAATATCCTGTATTTGCTGTAAGTCCGGTTAAATCATATTCTGTAACTGTTACAGGTGTAGCATTTACTTTTGTTTCACCCACATATACATTGTATCCGGTTACTGCTACATTATCTGTAGATGCTGTCCAGGTAATCTTTGCTCCTGTCTGTGTCACGTCTGATGCTGCTACACCTGCCGGTACAGATGGTGCTTCGGTATCCTGTGTTTTTGGTGTTGTAAATGTAGCTGCTTCAGATCTCTCAGATTCATTTTTTGCTGCATCCACCGCAGTTACTTTTACTGAATAATTTGTCTCTTCTGTAAGAGCAGTTAAATCATATTCGGTAGTTGTTATAAGTGTTTCATTTACTTTTGCTTCATTTAAGTATACGTTATATCCAACTACTCCTACATTGTCTGTTGCTTCGCTCCAGGTAACTTTTGCTGTTGTTGTTGTAACATCTGTTACTACTACATTTGTCGGTGCTGATGGTGCTTCTGTATCTGCCGCATTTTTTGTTGTAAATGTATATACAGCTCCTTCTGAAACATTACCGGCTGCATCAACTGCTTTTACAGTTACTTTATATTCTGTTCCTGCTGTAAGACTTTCCAGTGTATATTCTGTTCCTGTTACAAGTGTCTCGCCGTTTACAGGATCTTCAGATTCATTTACGTATACATTGTATCCAGTCACGCCTACATTATCTGTAGATGCTGTCCAGGTAACTTTTGCTGTTGTTGTTGTAATATCTGTTACTGTTACCTCTGTTGGTGTTGTCGGTGCTTCTGTATCAGCTGCAGCTTTATCTACATAAGTGATGATTGGTGTAACGTGAACGGATGGTTTGCTTGGGTTATCATTACACTTAGTTACCACACGAATCATGTCGCCACGGCTTACTGCGATTTCTTCAGGCTGTTCCCAGTTACCAACTTTCTGTCTACTGGTTTCAAGTGTTAAGCTCTTCTTCTCTTTACCATTCACATAAAGACTCAAGGTAACTGTTCCGCCTGTGTTCGAAGACTGACGAAGATATGGCTCGTCATCTCTGATTTTGAATGATACGGTTCCACTCTTCGGTACTCTATATGCCATTGCTGTAGAAATATCTGTGCGCGGCGGTGCGGAAAGCAGACCATGAACTGTTGGATCAGTTGTTGTATTTGTGTTCTGTGGTGCATCAATACCAGGACCATAATATGTATGAGTCGCCCAGTTTGGCCATCCGTCCGAATCGATAGTTGTCATATTGGTCCAGTCGCTGGAGCTGTCTTTTATCTGTCCGAACCATACATTTCCCTGCTGTCCTCTTACAAAATCAAACGTCCAGTTGTATTCGTTTTTCTGTGTGATCGTAAAATCATTTGTTGTGCTGTCTTCCGCAGTGATGCGAAGTGTCATTCCGGCTGCAACTGCATCGCTATCTGCCAGTTCTGTTCCACCGTTTAATACGGATACTGTTGCTGTGTCTGCTACAGTGATGTTTGCCTTCATTTCCTTTACTGTTGTCAGGTTTTTCTCTGTGTAAGGAACACGTACCTCTGTTCCCTTCACTTCGTAGAAACATCCCTTCAGTTCTTTATCCGAACTTGCAACCACAGTGTAAGTTACACTTTCCATTCCTTCATAAGAAAGAGTGATTGTTGCTCCTCCTTTTACGATGTCAGTTCCTGTAAGTTCTGTCTCGCCTTCTTTAATAGTAACTGTAACGCCTGTATCTACAATGACATTATTAAGGAAATCCTCTACTGTTGTATTTTTCGGAAGATCGCTTACGTTAGTTCCGGTAACAGTATATACGTTAGATCTCAGTACAAGTGCCGCCACTGCATCACTTTCTGCTGCTCCGATCTCCGGTACTGCTGTGATCTTGTGACCGAAGAAGTCGTGATCGATGGTATAACCATTTCTGTCAACTACTACTTTACCAGCGTTGATTGCCGGAGAGTTTTCTGCAAGTTTGTATCCGTCAAATACTGTTGTAGCTGTTGGATCTTCATGTCTTCTTGCGCTCTTATCAGTTGCTACTGAATCCGGACCGGAACCTGCATCCACAAGTACCTTTGTTCCTGCATTCGCTTTTACAGCATTTGCATCATTCGGATAAGTAGTTACGTTGTAATATAAGTTATTGCTGAAGGTCTTATTTCCGCTGGGATTCCAGTCATTTACTGCAACCGGTGAGTTTCCTGCGAAATAGAAAATATTATTTTCCATATCTACAGGACCACCATTGCCATGGCTTCTATGCCAGATGGTATTGAGACCTTCTTTGATATAGAATGTGTTATTGTAAACCTGGCAGTTTCCAGTGTTACCGGCCGGATCCAGAGGTCCCATATCTTCATACTGGCTGATGTTGTAACGGAATGTATTGTTAATGGACTCCGGACCACAGAACATGATGGTACTTGCGGTATTACCATGGCTGTAGTTGTACTGATAGTTTGTTCCATCACCATAGTCGGCATCCCATGGTTGTCCATCGCCGTTACCATTGGAAGCATTTAATGTTCTGAAGCACTCATTGTACTGGAAGATTGCATTTTTACATTTCCATGGCCAGATTGCTGCTGCCACTCGTCCTGCACCAACGCCCTGTGTACCGTTTACATTACCATTTGCATCAAGACTCGGCTGATTCTTTGAGTAGTCTTTGAAATTGATCTGCTCTGCCGCATTCTCTGACACGTTATACTGAACCATCGGTCTGTCCAGATACATGGTTGTGATGGCATCTCCGCCTACATGGTTCAGATAGTTGTTCTCGATCACAACATTAGATGAAGCATATTTTGCCATTGTTGCATCTGATAATGCACCTGTTGTGAACTGTCTCCACTGATATGTGTATCCAACTGCAATTCCCCAACGGTTTACAGTATCCAGAGAACAGTTTCTAATCTGGATATCATTGTATCTTGCGATTCCGGTTTCGCCTTCATTCGTTGGTTTTGCAACGATGAAATAGATACCACCATTTGTCATGTGTTTGTTATAAACGTTACCTGTTACGTTATGAATATAAAGATCATTTAATACGATATGATCTACAGTCCCATTGTCTTTTGCAACTCCGGCAACACCGGTTCGATCCATTGCATATGCATCATTATACGCTTTATCTTTTTCGGTATCGGTTGCACTGTTTCTGTCGTTTGTCAGCTCAAGACCTTCGATTTCAAGGTATTCAGCATCTTCAATTAAAATACTGGAAGATACAGTACCTTTCCACTTATGGTTCTGGTTATCCAGCGGAGTACCATAGTTTAACTCCCATAAGCCATGACCATTTGTATTGATCTGCGGTCTGCTTCCCTCGCCATAAGTAGATATTTTTACCGGTGCTTCTGCAGTACCGCTGTCCTCTTTTGTAAACTTAAGAGCCTTATCCTCAAATACAGATCCCTTTTTCAGAAGAACTGTATCTCCCGGCTCAAGGTCAAGTGTATTTACTTTGTCAAGTGTCTGGAACGCCTTACCTTCTGATGTTCCTTCATTGCTATCATTTCCCCCCTTGGAATCAACATAATATGTTGTTCCAGTTGCGGTATTTCCCTCAGCTTTAACAGACACTGCCGGCATCATTGATGCGACTGTTGTTCCTGCAAGCAGAAGTGCTAACGTACCGCTCATCCATCTTTTCTTCATACCTTTTCTCCTTCCGTTATTGTATATTCTTCAAGGTGTACCGGTTCACATCTTTCATGTTTCCTTCCACCTGAGAACCGTTTTCACGCTGCGTGATCATATCGTCGTATTTTTGTTCACGCAGTTCTCTTTCGACTGCTATTCTTGCTGTCTCCAGGTCAGCATTTTCTTCGCTGTCTCCAAATATCCAGTCGCGACTCTGATAGTGCTGAAGAACCTCGTCTTCCGTCAGTTTCATACCCTCTCTGGAGGTATCGTTACAGTATTTTTCCTTCAGAGTACTGAGCTCGTAGTCCAGATACAGCTGAAACGTATACTCTTTCAGTCCGTAGATCACTTCGCCTTTTTTTACTTTCTCGCCCCGCTCCGCATTACCATCCTTCCAGCGTTTTTCCAGAGCCTCATAGCTGCTGTCTGCTACATCTCCGTTTTCTTCGGCAAGATCATATACTGCATGGATGTATTTTAACTGTTCTACTGTATTCCGGGTGAGAATCTCATAGCCGTATTGTCCGTCGTATTGCTTTTCCCAGAAATCCGTTCCGTATACGGCATCATAATCTTGTTGGATCTGCATCTTGGTATCGTATTCCACGGAATTCATGCAGTTCACATACTCTTCTTTACTGATTGAATCCCCGGCTACAGTCAGATCGAATCGATTGACAGACTTGTATATGACGACTCCGCCGGCAATTCCTGCAGCTGCAATCACCGCTATGACAGCTCCGATCTTCATAAGCTGTTTTTTTCGATTCTTCATTATCTACCTCCTTCTGGCAATGTAGCCTGTTCCGTCTGCATACAGACTATCTCAGTCTCTTTTGTTCTAATTATAACGATTCGTTTTTTTATCGGCTCGTTCTTTTGTGTTGATTTCATCATTTATTTTGTCAAATTCGGAACTACAATAAAATGCCACGTTAAAGCGGAATAGATTATTGAACAAAAAAAGAGCCATATCTTTTTCAGATATGACTCTCATAATTGTTACTATTGTTCTAATTACAGCACACGGCGAACTGCAACGATCGGCCTGTACGCAGCGTTTCCGCTGATCTTAATACCGTCTTTTGCGTTACTTGCATGTACAATCTGTCCACCGCCCATGTAAATCGCTACATGACCTGCGTAGCAGATAATATCTCCAGGCATTGCCTCAGAGTAGGAAACTCCACGACCACAGCCTGCCATTGCTCCGGAGGAATGCGGAAGGGATACACCAAACTTTGCATATATACTCATGATAAATCCGGAACAGTCAGCACCGTTTGTCAGGCTTGTACCACCCCATACATAAGGATTGCCAACAAACTGGCATGCGTAATTAACAACGGACTGTCCTGTCGGATTATATGATACGCTGCTGCCTGAGCTTCCTGATGAGCCGGAAGAAGAACTTCCGTTGTTCTTGGATGTTGTTGCACTTGAGCTGCTACTTGCATTGTTACTGCTTGTATTGCTATTAGCTTTATTGCTTGTTGAAGAACCGGAACCTGTATTACTGCCGGAAGCAGATGAAGATTTCTTGCTTGCTTCTGCTGCTTTCTTTGCTGCCTCATCTGCTGCTTTTTTGTTTGCTTCTTCCTGTGCTTTCTTTGCAGCTTCTTCTGCTGCTGCCTTCTTAGCTGCTTCCTCGGCTGCTTTTCTTGCTGCCTCTTCCGCTGCTTTTTTCTCTTCTTCTTCAATTTTCTGAATCTCAGCATTCTGCTGACGAATCAGTTCCGTGTACTGTGCAGCCTGGTTCTGCGCCTGTGCGATCTGTGCATCATAATCACTGGAAGTTGCTTTCTTTTCTTCCAGCTGGGTCTGCATACTCGCCTGACGATTCTGATACTCCTGGTTCATCTCTTCCAGTTCTGCTTTCTCACTGTCCAGCTGATCCCCAAGGTCTTTTACCTGCTGTACAGTCTCTTTGAACTCTTCCAGACTGTTTCTGTCACTGTCATACATCTGCTGTACATATTCTGCCTGGTTCAGAAGACTGGTAAAGTCCGATGCCTGGAACAGCATCTGTGCCCATGCATCATCTCCACCCTTTTCATACAGATACTGGATTCTCTTCTTCATGGCTTCATACTGTTTCTGTTTATTTTCTTCTGCCACTGCCAGATCTGCTTTGGTCTGCTCGATCTGCGCTTCTTTATCGGATAACTCACCATCCAGAATCTCAATCTCAACCATAATATTTACCAGATCAGAATCCAGCTGATCGATCTCAGCGGAAAGTGTCTGTTTCTGGTCTTCCAGATTATTGATTTTAGACTCCTGTGCTGCAAGCTGACTCTGTGCTGCTGCCTTATCCTGTTTTAACTGATCTTTTCTAGATGCAGCACCGGCAGGTACTGCCTGTGAAATTGTCAGCATTAATCCTAATGTTAAACAAAGGATTCTTTTTTTCATATATTTCTCCTTTTATTGTTTTGCATTGTGTTATACATTCTTGTAATATTTACGAAACATTCTCTTTACATTCCTTAACATATTAACACAAAACCATTTTTCCTGCAACCCCTCAATGCTAAACTCATCTCAAATCATAGAAACTAAAGTTAATTTACTGTTTCCCTAATTCAAAAAAGGTCGTTAATAATTAGTTGTTAGCAAAGCTACATTACAAATGGAGAGAAAGATGGTTGTCGTCAGCCATCTTTTTTCTTTGTATGATAAAAAGTTTGGGAGGGTGTGCCTCGGTATGAGTCACACCCTCCCAAACTTAGAACTGTCTATTTCCCGACAGCCTTTCTTTGCATTTTTCTTATTGCGGTCCAATCAATTTTTCAAGTACCTGTGCTGCCGTCATATTACGCAGTCCATCCGGATCTCTCATACTACTGGAGGACCAATGGAAACGGTCTACGTTATTCACATATGCTTTACTTGCGATACACAGATTATATTTGCCGGCTGCATCTGAATAATATTTCTTCATATATGCCTTTGCCAGTTTTACAGCCTCACTGTTCGTGCTTCCTGCTGTATTGACCGTACCGCTGATCTGAACTACCGGTGGTGTCGCATGAACGATCACCAGACTTCCATCCGAACACATGCCAAGAACAACCCACACATGACCGGTCATACTTACCACGTCACCAGGTGTAAATGTTCCACCGGAAACTTTTCCGTGCGATCCAAAACCTTTGTTGGTCAGATAAGCCGGGAATCCGGTAGATGTTGAACTGTATGCCGTTTCTTTCTGATTTGATTTCGTATTATATGTATTATAGACAGCCCAGCTGACCAGACCGGAACAGTCCAGACCATTCTGATACTCATATCGATGTTTCGTATAATTATACGAAGCTCCCTGCTGGTTATAGAACTGTTTCCACTTCGGGTTCATACCGATACGCAGTCCGTCTCCGTCTGTCCAGGCGTCATGACCGCCACCCCATACATACAGGGTGTTACCTACCGGCTGAATCATTGTTTTCAAAAACTTGGTCAGAGTCCCCATCGCCTGACTTTCTGTTCTCGATGCTTTTCCATCTGCTCCGATTTCAACACCGCCGATGACTGTACTTACCGCCATGGCTCCACTGCTGTAAAAATAATACTCTGAACCGTCAATATTCTGCCAGTCCGTCAGCATGGCACCGCTGCCGTTCATATAATATTTACTTCCACCAACGGTTGTCCAGCCTGTTGCCATCTTACCGGTCGTCGGATTCAGATAATACCAGGTACTTCCGATTTTCTGCCAGCCTGTCAGCATGGCACCGCTGCCGTTCATATAATACCAGTCACTGCCCAGTTGCAGCCAGCCTACTGCCATGGCTCCACTGCCTGTATTCAGATAATACTTGGATCCGCCAATGTTCTGGAAACCTGTCAGCATCTTTCCGTCACTCGCCAGATAATACCAGGTTGCACCCAGTTTTAACCATCCGGTTGCGATGTTTCCGCTGCCCGGTTTCAGGTAATACCAGGTTCCATTTTGCTGTGACCAGCCTTCTACCATGGCCCCATCCTGATTCATGTAATATCGGGTTCCTCCAATGGTTGTCCAGCCCGTTGCCATATCGCCATTTCCCGGATTCAGATAATACCAGGTACTTCCGATTTTTCTCCAGCCCGTTGCCATGCCACCATTTCCCGGCTCCAGATAATACCAGACATTCCCAATCTTTTTCCAGCCCTGCGCCATATCGCCATTTCCCGGATTCAGATAATACCAGGTTCCGCCGATTTTTCTCCAGCCGGTTACCATGTTACCGTTGCCCGGTTCCAGATAATACCAGCCGCTTGCGCGTTTTAGCCAGCCGGTTACCATCCAGCCACTGCCGTCAAAATAATACCATGAACCATTGATTACTTTCCAGCTGTTTCTCGGATAGGAACCATCTGCTTCCCGATACCACCATCGGCCGCCACCGGACACCCAGCCTGCTGCGGAATCTGTCCGACTGCTTTCTGCTCTGTTCTGGGAAGTCTTTCCTTCCACCCAGACACCATCGCTGTTCACATAGTAGGCACCATTATCCACCCAGGTATCATGCTGCATCACACCGGAACCGTTCATGAAATAATATTTCCCATTCAGTTTCACCCATCCGGTAGCCATCGCTCCACTGGATGTAAGATAATACCATTCGCCGCCCAGTTTTTTCCAGCCAGTCGCCATCCATCCATCAGATTCAAAGTAATACCATGAACCGTTGATCAGTTTCCAGGTACTCTTCGGATAACTCCCATCTGCATTTCGATACCACCATCGGCCGCCGCTTGACACCCAGCCTGCTGCTGTCGTTGTGGTTCTCACCCGCTGGTTTGTGCTCTGATTATTCTTCGCCGCGTAACCCTCTACAGGTACAAGCAAGATACTGAGGCATAGAACCAGAGCCAGATATCTCCTGATTTTCTTATTCAGTTTTACCATTTGTTTCCCCTTTACTCCTTTTTGTGATCCTCTTCCATCTGACGGATCTGCCTGGCCACTTCACAGCTGCCCCGATGGATGCACCGTCTATATCCACAGTCCACTTCGGTCAGTTCGAGTCCTTCTTCCGTCTCTGTGAACTCACAGGTCACTGTCTGTGCCTGATTATACGTCCTGCAGAATCCGGAAAATATCGCCTCCCTGATTGCCTGTTCCACAAATATCACCGGCTTTCTTCTTTATTAATAGTGATCACGTTTGTTTTTCAAGGTATCTCACCATTACACACTTTGCGATGCACAGAATTCATACTAATCGCATAAATTCGTGAGGTATGTCTCGGGTTTTCTGTGACCTTCGCTCACGAAAAACGCCTCGCAAGATAGTATCAGTGAACAGTAACAATTATGTTACCGTTTAAGTATAACTTTCTTCCTCATAAATATCAAGTGAAAATCCACAAAAAGAGATTGTTTTTTCCTCGTAATTCTTGACTTTTTTGCTAATTTATGCTATTCTTTAAAAGAAGTCTGAAAAAGAAGATCCTGGCTACTGACGGATATGTGGAGGAACCACAGGAAACCAGGATTCATATTGGCCGACCGTCTGGGCAGCAATGTAGAACATGATTACATTTGCTGCGTTTTTTTATTTACGGAACAGATACATTCTTCACTTTTTGTTCCGTTTCGGGGGCAGACGTCAGGTCAGAAGAAAGGAGAAATAACTATGGGATACAAAACAGACATTGAGATCGCACAGGAATGCGAAATGAAACCGATCACCGAGATCGCAGCGAAAGCAGGTATCGATGACAAATATCTGGAGCAGTATGGAAAATACAAAGCAAAAATCGACTACAATCTGTTAAGAGAGTCTGATGCTCCGGACGGAAAACTGATCCTGATGACTGCCATCAACCCGACACCGGCAGGTGAAGGAAAAACAACAACAACCGTAGGTCTGGCAGATGCCCTGCAGAAAATGGGCAAGAAAGTTATGGTAGCTTTAAGAGAACCATCCTTAGGACCGGTTTTCGGTGTGAAAGGTGGAGCAGCCGGCGGCGGATATGCACAGGTAGTTCCGATGGAAGATATCAACCTGCACTTTACCGGTGACTTCCATGCCATCGGCGCAGCTAACAACCTGCTGGCAGCCATGATCGACAACCACATCTTCCAGGGAAATGCTCTGAACATTGACCCGAGAAAGATCACCTGGAAACGTTGTGTAGATATGAACGACCGTCAGCTTCGTAATGTCGTAGACGGACTCGGCGGAAAGACTAATGGTATGCCGAGAGAAGACGGCTACGATATCACAGTAGCATCTGAGATCATGGCAGTTCTGTGTCTGGCAAGCGATATCAACGACCTGAAAGAACGTCTGGGACGTATCATCATTGGATATACATACGGTAAAGTGGCAGAACAGAAGCCGGTAACCGCACACGACCTGCATGCAGAAGGTGCCATGACCGCTCTGTTGAAAGATGCCCTGAAACCAAACCTGGTACAGACACTGGAAGGTGTACCGGCCATCGTACACGGCGGACCATTCGCCAATATCGCACACGGATGTAACTCCGTAACAGCAACCAAGATGGCTCTGAAACTGGCTGACTATGCGATCACAGAAGCAGGATTCGGTGCTGACCTGGGTGCTGAGAAGTTCCTGGATATCAAGTGCCGTATGGCAGGACTGAAACCGGATGCAGTAGTTATCGTAGCAACTGTACGTGCCCTGAAATACAACGGCGGTGTTCCGAAAGCCGAGCTGAATGCAGAAAACCTGGAAGCTCTGGAAAAAGGTATGCCAAACCTGTTAAAACATGTAAGCAACATCAAGAATGTATACAAACTGCCATGCGTAGTTGCCATCAATGCATTCCCAACCGATACCAAAGCAGAACTGGATCTGGTTGAAGAAAAATGTAAAGAGCTGGGCGTTAACGTTGCTCTGTCTGAAGTATGGGCAAAAGGTGGCGAAGGCGGCCTGAAACTGGCAGAAGAAGTGATCCGTCTGGTAGAGGAACCAAACGACTTCACATACGCTTACGAACTGGAAGGTTCTATCGAAGACAAACTGAACCAGATCGTACAGAAAGTATACGGTGGAAAACGTGTCGTTCTGACAGCAAATGCTCAGAAACAGGCAAAACAGTTAGAGGCTCTTGGCTTCGGCAACTGCCCGATCTGTGTGGCTAAGACACAGTACAGCCTGACCGATGACCAGACCAAACTGGGTGCACCGACAGACTTTGAAGTAACCGTAAGAAACCTGAAAGTTTCCGCAGGTGCAGGCTTTATCGTAGCCCTGACCGGTGAGATCATGACCATGCCTGGACTGCCGAAAGTACCGGCTGCTGAGAAGATCGATGTAGATGAGACAGGAAAAATTACTGGTCTGTTCTAATAAATAATCCATATGGCTGCCCGGAAACCGGGCGGCTGTATCAGAAATAAGCGGAGGAAAGAAGCAATGGGATTTTCAACTGTACCATGCAATGAATTTGTAGAAGTATTGGCTTCCAAAGCACCGGTTCCGGGTGGCGGCGGCGCATCTGCTCTGGTTGGAGCAATCGGAACCGCTCTGGGCAACATGGTAGGAAGCCTTACCGTAGGTAAGAAAAAATATGCGGATGTAGAAGAGGAGATGTGGGAGCTGAAGAAAAAAGCTGATGAACTTCAGAAAGAACTGCTGCATCTGATCGAACGTGATGCGGAAGTTTTCGAACCACTCTCCAAAGCATACGGAATGCCGAGAGAGACCGAAGAGGAAAAAGCAGAGAAAGCCAGAGTTATGGAAATCGTCCTGAAAGATGCCTGCTCTGTACCGATGGAAATCATGGAAAAATGCTGTGAAGCGATCGAGATCATCGTGGAATTTGCAGCAAAAGGCTCCACACTGGCAATCAGCGATGCCGGTGTAGGCGCAGCATTCTGCAAGGCAGCTTTACAGGGGGCCAGCCTGAATGTATACATTAATACCAAATCCATGAAAAACAGAGAATATGCAGAAGAACTGAATGCAAAATGTGACGCAATGCTGGAAAAATATACAAAAATTGCAGATGAAGTATTCAACAGCGTATTAGGCAGACTGAAATAAGGAGGAACATAAAAATGGCAAAACAGTTATTAGGAAAAGAAGTAACTGCAGCTCTGAATGAAAAAATCAAAGCAAACGTTGCAGCTTTAAAAGAAAAAGGCATCAACCCGACACTGGGTATTATCCGTGTAGGTGAAAACGGAAGTGATATCTCTTACGAAAGAGGAGCAACCAAACGTTGCGAGACTCTGGGTGTAGAGTGTGTAAAATTCCTGCTTCCGGAAGATGTATCCCAGGAAGAACTTCTGGCTACCATCGATAAAGTAAACAAAGATGACAGCATTCACGGCGTACTGTTATTCCGTCCGCTGCCAAAACATCTGGATCAGTCTGTGATCGAAAACGCTCTGGATCCTGCAAAAGATGTGGACTGTATGACAGACGGTTCCATGTCCGGCGTATTTACCGGAAAACAGGTTGGATTCCCTCCATGTACTCCGCAGGCTTGTATGGAGATCCTGGATCATTACGGAATCGACTGCACAGGTAAAAAAGCAGTTGTGATCGGCCGCAGCCTGGTAGTAGGAAAACCGGCAGCGATGATGCTGATCAAGAAAAATGCAACTGTTACCGTATGCCATACAAAAACTGTTGACATGCCGTCTGTAGCAAAAGAAGCAGATATCATCATCGTAGCAGCAGGTCGTGCAGGCGTTGTTGGCGCTGACTATGTAAAACCGGGTCAGACCATCATCGATGTAGGTATCAATGTAAATGCAGA
>ERZ827488.2215-NODE-2215-length-19714-cov-4.719416_pt1 | contig 19714 bp, 19 predicted proteins | sample MGYA00519771_ERZ827488 | MGnify/ENA primary metagenome ERZ827488 (study PRJEB31778, sample SAMEA3449323) | human gut metagenome | biome: human gut; feature: human-associated habitat; material: faeces | place: United Kingdom | collected 2010/2012 ... | reverse complement strand
GGTACTCCGAGCGGGAGGTCATGATGCGGTACGGCTCGTTTGTGCCCTTGGTCACGAGATCGTCCACGAGCGTGCCGATGTACCCGTCCGAGCGGCGGAGGATCATGGGCTCGCGGCCCAGCAGCTTCAGCGCCGCGTTCACGCCCGCGACGAAGCCCTGCACGGCCGCCTCCTCATAGCCGGACGAGCCGTTGAACTGCCCCGCGCCGTAGAGGCCGGGCACTTTCTTGGCCTCGAGCGTCGGCAGCAGCTCCGTTGGGTCCACGCAGTCATACTCGATCGCGTAGGCGCAGCGGGTCATCTCCGCGTGCTCGAGCCCCGGCAGCGTGTGCAGCATCGCGACCTGCACGTCCTCCGGTAGGGAGGAGGAGAAGCCCTGGATGTAGAGCTCTTCCGTGTCCAGCCCCATCGGCTCGATGAACAGCTGGTGCCGCGGCTTGTCGGGGAAGGTCATGATCTTCGTCTCGATGGACGGGCAGTAGCGCGGTCCGACGCCCTCGATCACGCCAGAGTAGATCGGGCTGCGGTCGAGGTTTGCGCGGATGATGGCATGCGTGCGCTCGTTGGTATAGGTCAGGTAGCACACGGCCTTGTTTTCGACCGGGTGCGCGGTGGAAAACGAGAACGGTTCGATCTCCGCGTCGCCCGGCTGCAGCTCCATGCGCGAGAAGTCCACCGTGCGCGCGTTCACGCGCGGCGGCGTGCCGGTCTTGAACCGGCGCATGCGCAGCCCCAGCGCCCTGCAGCACTCGGCCAGCGGGCCGGCGGCTGCCAACCCGTCCGGGCCGGATTCGCGCAGCACGTCGCCCACGATCGTGCGCCCGTGCAGATACGTGCCCGTCGCCAGCACGGCGGCGCGGCAGCGGTACACGGCGCCGTTTGCCGTCACGACGGCGCTGACGCGGCCGCCCTCCGTTTCGACCGCCACGACCTCCGCCTGCTTGACGCGCAGGTTCGGCTGCAGCTCGAGCGTGTGCTTCATCACGGCCTGATACTTCCGCCGGTCGGCCTGCGCGCGCAGCGAGTGCACGGCCGGCCCTTTGCCGCGGTTGAGCATCCGGTACTGGATGCAGGCCTGATCGGCCGCGCGCGCCATCTCGCCGCCGAGCGCGTCGAGCTCGCGCACGAGGTGGCCCTTGCCCGTACCGCCGATGGCGGGGTTGCAGGGCATATTGCCGATGGCGTCCATATTGATGGTGAAGCAGACGGTGTCCAGTCCCAGCCGCGCGGTGGCCAGCGCAGCCTCGATGCCCGCATGGCCCGCGCCGACGACGGCGACGTCACAGCTTCCGGCGTCATAACGCATGACGAGATCCCTCCGGATTCATATTAGAATAACAACAACTTTTTATTCTACCCGTTTCGCGCCCCGAATGCAAGAGCGGCGGGGCATGTGCGGCGCCCAAAACGGTTGTGCAGTATCCGCACAACAAAATGCGAAAAAAGACTTGCTTTATCGTGCTAATGTGGTAATATAGCAGCGTGCTAACAAGCAAAACATAATTTTCAGAATTAGATGAAGGAGAAACGACATGAAAAAGATGACGAAAGTGATCTCGCTGGCGCTCGCGCTGGTGATGTGCCTGGCGCTGTGCGCCTGCGGCCAGAAGGACAGCGGCGACACCGCTGCCGACGGAAAGAAGACCTTTGTTATGGGCGTCGACCCGGAATACCCGCCGTTCAGCTATCTGGGCGATGACGGCAAGTTCACCGGCTTTGACGTGGAGATCGCTCAGGCCGCCTGCGATCTGCTCGGCTGGGACCTGCAGGTCTTTGGTGTGAACTGGGATCAGAAGCTGGTGCAGCTCGATGCCAAAGAGTGCGACTGTGTCTGGTCCGGCATGACCATCCTCGACAGCATGAAGGACGCCGGCTATGTCCTCTCCACCCCCTACTATGACAACACGCAGGTCATCATGGTCAAAGAGGGCAGCACCATCAAGTCCTCCGCCGATCTGGCCGGCAAGAATGTGGCCGTGCAGCTGGGCACCTCCGGCGAGTCCCTCCTGTCCGAGGGCGGCGACCTCGAGAGCCTGGCCAAGACCTTCGGCAAGCTCACGACCTGTGACAGCTTCCTCAAGTGCTTCACCGAGCTGGGCGGCGGCGCCGTGGACGCCGTGATCGTCGACAAGCCTGTGGCCACCGCTTATGCGCAGGAAAACGCCGGCTTCACCATCCTCGATGAGGAGCTGGGCGCCGAGCAGTACGGCATTGCCTTCCGCTCCGGCGATCAGGAGCTGTGCGACACCATTGAGGGTGCGGTGCAGCAGCTGGTCGAAAACGGGACCTATGCGAAGATCGCTGCGAAGTATCCCGACATCGTCAACAACCTGACCTACCTGAACAAGTAAGCACGATAGAAATCCGATCACGTCTCCCGGAGGCTTTTGCGGCCTCCGGGAGCGTGTGCGTAACATTGAGGATCCTTTATGACTTTACTTACGATGATTGCGAAAATGAGCGAGGGCCTCGGCAAGACCTGCGCCATTTTCTTTCTGACCATTCTGTTCTCCCTTCCGCTGGGCATGCTCATCACGCTCCTGCGCATGAGCAAAAACAAGGTCGTCTCCGGCGTGACCCGTTTCGTGATCGCCGTTTTGCGCGGCACGCCGCTCATGCTGCAGCTGCTCGCCGTGACCTATGGGCCGTACTACCTCTTCGGTATGGCCGTTGCCAAGAATAAGCTCATCCCTGTCGTTATCGCCTTCGCCATCAACTACGCCGCCTATTTTGCCGAGATCTACCGCGGCGGCATCGAGTCCATCCCCGTGGGGCAGTATGAGGCGGCGAACGTCCTGGGCTACACCAGGGCGCAGACCTTCCTGCGCATCATCCTGCCGCAGGTTGTCAAGCGCATCATGCCCAGCATCACCAACGAGGTCGTCACGCTCGTCAAGGACACCTCCATGGCCTTCACCGTCTCCTATCAGGAGATGTTCACCATCGGCAAGCAGATCGCAAACTCCCAGACCAGCTTCATGCCGTTCCTTGTGGCGGGCGTGTTCTACTTCGTGTTCAATGCCATCGTCGATTTTGTCATGGGCAAGATCGAAAAGCGCATGGACTACTACAAATAAGGAGGTGCCGTCATGAGCGTATTGGAACTCAATCACGTCAAAAAATCGTTTAATAACGGGACGCTGCACGTCCTCAAGGACATCAGCCTGAGCGTCGAAAAGGGCGAGGTCGTGGCCATCATCGGCCCGAGCGGCAGCGGCAAATCCACGCTGCTGCGCTGCGCCACACTGCTCGAGCGCATCGACTCCGGCGAGGTCTGCTTTGACGGGCACTATGCCGCGCGCACCGGCGACGACGGCACCGCCGTCTACGCCGACAAGGCGGAGCTCAAGCAGATCCGCAACTATTTCGGTCTTGTTTTCCAGCAGTTCAATCTCTTTCCGCACTACTCCGTGCTCAAAAACGTCATGGACGCGCCCATCTGCGTCCAGAAGCGCGACCGTGCGGAGGTCGAGGCGTCCGCGCGCAGGACGCTCGAGAAGATGGGCCTCGGCGACAAGGCCGACGCCTATCCGTGCCAGCTCTCCGGCGGCCAGCAGCAGCGCGTGGCCATCGCGCGTGCGCTGGAGATGAACCCCGAGATCCTGTTTTTCGACGAGCCGACCTCCGCGCTCGACCCAGAGCTCACGGGCGAGGTGCTCAAGGTCATCCGCGCCCTTGCCGAGGAGCATATGACTATGGTCATCGTCACGCACGAGATGGCCTTTGCCCGCGCCGTGGCCGATAAGGTCATCTTCATGGACGGCGGCGTCATCGTCGAGCAGGGCGCGCCCGAGGCGGTCTTTGGCGACACGCAGCAGGAACGCACGAAGCAGTTCCTCGCGCGCTACAACGAGCGGCCGTGACAAAAATGTAAGAGAAAATTCAGCTTTTCCCTCTTGCACGGCCGTGCGAGATTCGGTATGATAAAAAGCGCATCGGCATCCGGTGCGCTTTTTTGATTTTTCATTTGGGAGGGCTTCCCTTGAAGCATACAAAACGGATCGCGGCGCTGCTGCTCGCGCTCGCGCTGTGTTTTTCCTGCGCAGCGTGCAGCAAGACGGTCGGCAGCTACCGCGTGGTCAAGACGCTCGGCACGGAGCAGTTTCGCATCGGCTTTCGCGATGGGGATCAGGCGGCGGTGTATGTCAACGCCGCACTCAAGGTCCTCGCGGCCGACGGGACGATCCACAGTCTCGCGCTCAAGTGGTTCGGCACGGACGACACGACCTTTGACAGCGACGCGGGTGCGCTCGACGCGCTCGGCGACATTCCGCAGCGCACGTTCATCATGGGCTTGAACGAGGAGCGCTTTCCCATGAGCTATGCCGACGGCGACGGCTACAGCGGCTTCGACGTCGAGCTCGCGCAGGCGGTCTGCGCCCGCCTCGGCTGGACGCTGCAGTATCAGCCGATCTCGAACCAGAACGCCTATGTTGAGCTCTCGAGCGGCAATGTGGACTGCGCCTGGGGCGGCATGGTGCTCGACCAGACCGACAGCAAGGACAGCAAGAACAAGAAAAAGCAGAAGATGACGCTCACCGCGCCGTATCTTGAAAATGAGCTGCAGCTCATCGTGCGCGGCGACTCGAAATACCGCACCACCGGCAGCCTCAAGGGCACGACCGTCCTGCTCGGCACGGACGAGACGTATATGGCCGCCCTCTCGGCCGATGACAAGCTCCTGAAGCATTTCGGCGCGGCGCAGCGCGTCACCGGCGGGTCGAAGGCGTGCTTTGAGGCGCTCTCGGCCGGAGACTGCGCCGCCATCGTGGCCGACAGCGCGGCCCTCGCTTATTACACGCACTGACGTCTGGCCGCCCGCGCGGGGCTCTGCGCGGGCGGCTTCGCGTTATCGCCGCGCTTTTTCGCCCCGGTTTGCAAAAAGAGGTCCCGCTTTTGCGTCAACTGTGCTATACTGATTATGTCCGCGCCTGCCGAACCGGCGGAAATTTTTTACTTGCGCGGGCAGAAACACAGGTACGCCTATGTCGAACAGCAACAATAAATACAAAACCCTTGTGTCCAACACCATGCTCATCAGCCTTGGCACCTTCGGCAGCAAGCTGCTGGTGTTTTTCATGGTGCGCTTTTACACGAGCTGTCTTACCCCGGCGGACTACGGCACTGCCGATCTCATCACGCAGACGGCCAATCTGCTCTTCCCGCTCATCAGCCTCGGCATCACGGACGGCGTGTTCCGTTTCGCCGTGGACCACACCGAGCAGCGGCGCAACATTTTCTCCGTTGGCGTGTATACGATCCTGGCGGGTGCCGTGCTGCTCGTGGCCATTTTGCCGCTGCTGGGGCTCTTCCCGCAGTTTGACGGGTTCCTCTGGCTGATCGCGCTCTACACGATGTGCTCGTGCTTCCACTCGCTGTGCGCGCAGTTCGTGCGCGCCGAGGGGCACACGGCGCTCTTCGCCGTGCAGGGCATGATCAACACCGTGCTCGTCATCGGGCTCAACGTGCTCTTCCTCGTCGGCCTGCGCATGGGCATCACGGGCTACGTGCTCTCCGTCGCGCTGGCGGATCTGGCGTGTACGCTGCTTCTGTTCGTGCGCGAGCGGCTCTGGCGCCAGCTCATGCTCCGCCCGGGCTGGGCGGCTGCGCGGGAGATGCTGGCCTACAGCATCCCCATGATCCCGACGACGGTGTTCTGGTGGATCACGAGCGTGTCCGACCGCTACATGGTCACGGCCTACCTCGGCGTGGACGCCAACGGTATCTACGCCGTGTCGTACAAGATGCCGACGATCCTGTCGCTTGTGTCGAGCATTTTCATGGAGGCGTGGCAGTTTTCCGCCGTGTCCGAGGCGCAGGGCAGCCGGCGCGAGCACATCCGCTTCTTCTCGAAGGTCTGGTGCTCGTTCCAGTCGGTGATGTTCCTTGCCGGCGCGTGCATCATCGCCTTCGCCGTGCCGGAGATCCATGTGCTCACGACCGAGCAGTATTACGGCGCGTGGCTGTATGTGCCGGTGCTCGGCATGGCCATGGTCTTTTCCGCGTTCGTGAGCTATCTCGGCAGCGTCTACATGGTCGAAAAGTGCAGCAAGCGCACGTTCGTCACGTCCATGATCGGCGCGCTGCTCAACGTTGCGCTCAACTTTCTGCTCATTCCGTCGAAGCTCGGCGTGCAGGGCGCGGCCATTGCCACATGCGTGAGCTATTTTGTTGTGTTTGTCATCCGGGCGGTGGATGCGCGCAAGTTCATCCCGTTCCGGTTTTACGTTGTCGGTGTCACGGAAAACTGCATCCTGCTGACGGTGCAGACGCTCTTCATCGTCCTGCAGCTCCCGGGCTGGAAGATTGCGCAGGTAGTGTGCATTGCGCTGCTGCTCCTGCTCAACCGCAAGCCGCTTCTGGCCGGCGCGGGGAAGATCGTCCACTTCCGGCGCTGACGCTCTGACGCATTTTTTTGGAGGATTTGTAATTTGAAGATTTGGAACAGCCTGTTTGGGAAGATTTTTATGACCCTCCTTATTTCCATGGTGCCGGTGCTCGAGCTGCGCGGCGCGATCCCGATCGGCGTGGCGCATGGCCTGGATTACCGCATCGCCATCGCGGTGTCCATCCTCGGCAATCTTGTGCCGGTGCCGTTCATCGTGCGCTTCATCCGCAAGATCTTTGCCTGGCTGCGCACGAAGAGCGAGCGGCTCAACGGCTTTGTCACGCGCATGGAGCAGCGCGCGCTCAAAAAGTCCGACACCGTGCGCCGCGCGCGCTTCTGGGGCCTGTTTCTCTTCGTGGCCATCCCGCTGCCGGGCACCGGCGCGTGGACGGGCTCGCTCATCGCGGCCATGCTGGAGATGCGCGTCAAGGAGGCCTTCCCGCCGATCGCGCTCGGCGTCGTCACGGCCGGCATCATTGTCGCTGTCGTGACGTATGGCGCGGCGTCGATGCTGTTTTAGCTCCGACGAGGACCACTCTGCCGGCCTCATCGAGAGAGATCACAGCGCATTGCGGCACGCAAAAAAATCCCGCTGTCCAACCGGACAGCGGGATTTTTTTATGTATGGGTTACTCGGCGAACGCTTTTTCCAGCGCCTCGAGCTCCTCGCGCAGCTCGTGCGGCAGCTTGTCGCCGAACTGCGCGAAATACTCGCGGATGCCCGCGCAGTTTTCGCGCCAGCTCTCGGCGTCGAGCGTCAGCAGCGCCTTGAGCGTCTCGACCGTCACGCCGCTGCCGTCGAGGTTGATGTCCTCGGGCTTCGGCTCGTAGCCGATGACCGTCTCGTCTGCGCCCACCTCGTCGAAGCAGCGCTTGAGGATCCACTCGAGCACGCGCAGGTTGTCGCCGAAGCCCGGCCACAGGAAGCGGCCGTTGTCGTTGGTGCGGAACCAGTTGACGTTGAAGATCTTCGGCGCGTTCGGCAGCTTCTCGCCCATGTCGAGCCAGTGCTGCCAGTAGTCGGCCATGTTGTAGCCGCAGAACGGGCGCATGGCCATCGGGTCGCGGCGCACAACGCCCACGGCGCCGGTCGCGGCGGCCGTCGTCTCCGAGGCCATCGTCGCGCCGACGAACACGCCGTGCGCCCAGTCGCGGGACTGATAGACCAGCGGAGCGGTCTTTGCGCGGCGGCCGCCGAAGATGATCGCGCTGATCGGCACGCCGGCGCCCTTGAAAAACTCCTCGCTGATGCACGGGCAGTTCTCCGCCGGGGCGGTGAAGCGGCTGTTCGGGTGCGCGCCGCGCGTGCCGTCGCTGCCGTCCCACACTTCGCCCTTCCAGTTGCGCAGGTGGCCCTTGGGCGGCTGCTTGGTCATGCCCTCCCACCAGACGGTCATGTCGTCCTCGTTGAGCACGACGTTCGTGAAGATGGTGTTTCGGCTCGTGGACGCGAGCGCGTTCGGGTTGGAACGCTCACTCGTGCCGGGGGCGACGCCGAAGAAGCCGTTTTCGGGGTTCACGGCCCAGAGACGGCCGTCCGGACCGACGCGCAGCCAGGCGATGTCGTCACCGACGGTCCAGCACTTCCAGCCGTTTTTGCGGTAGCCCTCGGGCGGGATGAGCATGGCGAGGTTCGTCTTGCCGCACGCAGACGGGAACGCGCCCGTCACATAGCGAACTTCGCCCTTGGGATTCTGGATGCCGAGGATGAGCATGTGCTCAGCCAGCCAGCCCTCGCGGCGGCCGAGCACGGAGGCGATGCGCAGCGAGAAGCACTTTTTGCCCTGCAGCACGTTGCCGCCGTAGTTGGAGTTGACGGAGATGATCTTGTTTTCCTCCGGGAAGTGGACGATGTAGCGATTCTCGGGATCGAGCGTGACCTTGGAGTGCACACCGAGGATGACGTCGTCGCTGTCGCCGAGCGCGTCGAGCACCTTCGTGCCGATGCGCGTCATGATGGCCATGTTCAGCACGACGTAGATCGAGTCCGTGACCTCGATGCCGTACTTGGCAAACGGGGAGCCGATCACGCCCATGGCGTAGGGGATGACATACATCGTGCGGCCGGCCATGGCGCCGCGCAGAATCTCGTGCAGCTTGGCCTTCATCTCGTCCGGATCCATCCAGTTGTTTGTGGGGCCGGCCTCTTCGCGGGTCTTGGAGCAGATAAATGTCCGGCCCTCGACACGCGCCACGTCGTTGACGTCGCTGCGATTGAGATAGCAGCCGGGCAGCTTTTCTTCATTGAGTTTGATGAGCTCGCCGGTTTCCACGGCGATCTTGCGCAGGGAGTCGAGCTGGGCCTCCGAGCCGTCGATCCAGACGATCTCTTTCGGGGTCGTGAGTTCGGCGGTTTTCCGCACCAGCTCCAGTACGGACGGGTTTTGCGTCAGTTCCATGTTGTCAGGTTCTCCTTTTTGACTAAAATTTCTCGACCTTGATCCGTATCTATACTACATTTCTCTGAAAACACCTTACACCATCCCGCCGCGCCTGTAAACCCCAAAACGGAAACTTTTCCTGTGAACCTTTTCACACAGGCGCTTTTGTGCTACAATGCGCGCAGACATTTCCAATCCAAAAGGAGGAACCCCGCCATGTGGAAAACCGTTGTGCCGGCAGCGGCCGTGCTGGCGGCCGAGGCGGTCATCAGGCAAAAGATCAACGCCCTGCCGGCCGGGGCCTTTCCGCTGCGCGTCGGGCCGCGCGTGCAGCTGCGCCGGGCGCACAACCGGGGCCTGCTGTGCAGCAGGCTCGCGCAAAAGCCGCGGGCGGCGACTGCACTGCAGACCGCGTCCGCCGCCGCGCTCGCGGCCGTGGCGGCCGTGTGCGTCTGCCACCGGAGCGGCACGGCGCTGCAGATCGGCATGGGCCTGATGCTCGGCGGCGCGCTGGCCAACCTCATCGAACGCTGGGCGCGCGGGTCGGTCACGGACTATGTGTACCTGCCGCGGGCGGTCATCCCGTTTTTCCGGCGCATCATCTGGAACACGGCCGACCTGAGCGTCCTGACCGGCTGTATCACGGCAGCGATTGCATTGCTGTGGGAATAGCTATAATTACGTAAACGATATTATGTAAATTTCTTGGACGCGACAACATCGCCTTTTCCTAAGCAAAATGTGCTGCAGTGCAGCGTGTTGCGACGGATGAGGTGTTTGCTTGCTGTTGCATATCCGAACTTATGTAAACTAGAATTATGTAAACATCTTGGACATGGTAACAAAGCCTTTTCCTCGAGGAGGAGGTGCCGAACCCGGTTCGGCGGATAAGGTGTTTCGTGTGCTGCGCACGTCGGCACGATCGCAGGGGAGCGCGCGGGGGCAAGGTCCGCCTCGTATGAAATCGGGCTATCTTTTTGCCTGAAAGACAAAAAGATAGCCCCTTGCTCCAACATCGGAACAAGGGGCTATCCTGCCATGTTCGGTTCCATCACCCGAACCTCCTTTTGTTTTCGTTTCCTGCCGTGTGCAGAGGCTTTGCGCTGCACGCGGACTCCGACCGCTGGGAAGGAACATGCGTTTGCAAGATTCCGCACCACTGCGTGCCGTCTCCGGAGCCGCAGAACCCTGTCTGCTTCCGGACGATTCAGTACATCGGACTCACCTCCATCGATTCCGCTGAACCTGTATTCTAAAGGCGCTGCCCCTCGTGAGGGGCTGCTGCTCTCCTCGGGTTCTGGGTACAGTATAGCAGCTCGTTTTCTTTTTGTCAATGATTTAATCAACAAAAATCGGACGAAACGTTCAGTAAAAACGCCGAATTTTCACTGCCTCGTGCCAACGCCCCTGCCATGCGGGGCGCTGGCAAATCCTCTGCGCGGCGCGCAAAAGGAAAACCGCCGTGCGTGTCCGTCGGCGCACAGCGGCAGCAGCTTTGGTTCAGCGGTCGCTCGGAGCGGCGCTCTGACCGCCGAAGATCCAGTCGTCGAGGTCCTGGCCCATGTGTTTTCACCTCCCGGCAGATTCGCATACGGCCATTGTATGCGCACCGGTGCGAAAAAATGCACGAACCGGCGCCGTGGAAATAGAAAGAACTTGAAACCCTCGGCCGATTGCGCTATAATCTATGCATATTTTCCGCAACCGGAGCCTGTCTCCGCGGGCAACACTATTTTCAAAGGATAAGGTGAATCACGAATGAGTGCATCCCAGGACAAGAAGCGCCGCACAGACGAGCGTGCGCTGGGCACGGAGCGCCGCCAGGTCGCCTCGCAGAAGGAAGCCAAAGAGCGCAAGCAAAGCAAGATCAAGTGGACGGTCGGCTCGATCATCGTCGTGCTGCTCGTCGCCGCGATTCTGATCGGCAACTCCAGCCTCTTTTACACCGCGCGTCCCGCGCTGCAGGTCGGCGATGTGAAGTATTCCTCGGCGGAGGTCAATTATGCCTACCGTTCCGCCTATCTCACGTTCTGCAACCAGTACGGCAGCTACCTGAGCGCCGTCAATCTGGACACCAAAAAGGCGCTCGATGAGCAGAAGTGCGGCATCAGCGACGAGTTTGACACCTGGGACGATTATTTCAAGGACGCTGCCAAGAAGAACCTGGTGCAGGTCACGGCGCTGTGTGATGCCGCCGAGAAGGCCGGCGTCACGCTCGACGAGGACGACCAGCACGAGATCGACGAGCAGTTTTCCTACATCGAGCTCGCTGCCAAGCAGTATAAGTACAACTCCGTCAGCAAGTATCTCCAGGCGGCTTACGGCAACGGCGCGACCAAGAAGGTCGTGCGCCACATGATGGAGCTGAGCCAGCTTGCCACGAAGTATTCGCAGCAGCAGTACGACAGCTACACCTATACGCCCGAGGAGATCGAGGCCAGCTACGCCAAGAACGCCAACGCCTACGACACCTACAGCTATCAGTACTATTTCGTGCAGGCAGATACCGAGGACAGCACGGGCGACGACGGCAACACGACCTCCAAGACCACGGACGCCACGATGGCGGCCGCCAAGGCCACGGCCGACAAGATCGCCGCTGCCACGCATGACGCGGACAGCTTCGCCGCCGCCGTCACGGCCAACGTTCCCGCCGCGGACTCCGAGGACGGCGCGGCCACTGCGCCGAGCGTCACGGACAATACCGACACCAAGGGCTCGGGCTTCAGCTCCGCCGTGTACGCCGACTGGCTCTACAGCGCCGACCGCCACGCCAATGACGTGACCGTCGTGGAGCAGGAGAACAGCGGCTACTACGTTGTGCTCTTCGAGAGCCGCGATGATAATACCTATAATACCGTCAATGTCCGCCATATCCTCATCAAGGCCGAGGACAGCGACAGAGACGGCACGTATTCCGACGAGGATAAGCAGAAGGCGAAAGACGCAATCGACGACGTCTACGAGCGCTGGACGCAGAGCGACCAGACCGAGGACGACTTTGCGCAGCTGGCCGAGTCCTTCAGCCAGGACAGCGGGTCGAACACGAAGGGCGGCCTGTATGAGCATGTCTACAAAGGCCAGATGGTGCAGGAGTTCAACGATTTCTGCTTCGACCCCGCGCGCCAGCCGGGCGATGTGGGCATCGTCTTTAACGAGAGCGATTCCTACTGCGGCTACCACCTCGTGTACTACGTCGGCCAGGGCGAGCGCTACTGCGATTACCTCGGCGATCAGGCGCTGCGCACGGACGATTTCAGCGCCTGGGAGGACACGTTCTTCGACGGTTGGACCAGCACCGAGCTCAAGGGCATGAAGTACGTCGGATAAATCAGACACACGAAAGATATGCGACAGAGCCGCCCGATGGGCGGCTCTGCGTCTATCATAAAGTGCGGCTGCTCCATGTCGACAGAGCAGCGGGGGAGCTCGAGGGGGCGAAGCGCCCGCCTCGAATGAGATTTTATGCATCCGGCATTTTTGCCGTGCAAAATGCCGGATGGCGACGGCTTGCGCTTTTGAGCAAGCCGGACGGCTCTTTTTTTCAGCTTTCAATGGAGGAACAGCCATGACCAGAACAAAAACACAGCGCTATGACACGACCGTGCTCGATGCGCGCGCCCTTGCCGACGCGCTCGAGACCGAGGAGAAAGCCGGCTGGGAGGTCACGGAGGCGGGCTATGACGGCACGGACTTCGTCGTGACCTTCGAGCGGGAGGGCGCGCTATGACCGAGCAGACCATCCGCACGCAGATGCTCCTCGGTGAGGCCGCGCTCGCGCGCCTGCGCAGCAGCCGCGTGGCGGTGCTCGGCCTCGGCGGCGTGGGCAGCTGGTGCGCCGAGGCGCTGGCCCGTGCCGGCGTCGGCGCGCTCACGCTTGTGGACGAGGACACCGTCAGCGAGAGCAACATCAACCGCCAGTGCTGCGCGCTGCACTCCACGATCGGTCAGCCGAAGGCGGCCGTCATGGCCGCGCGCGTGCACGACATCCACCCTGACATCGCCGTCGATGCGCGTATGGAACGCTACGAGGCGGCGACACGGGAACGGTTTTTCGACACGGAGTATGATTATATTGCTGACTGCATCGACCTCGTGTCCTGCAAGGTAGACCTGATCCGCACCGCGCACGCGCGCGGCATCCCCATCGTGTCGGCGCTCGGCACCGGCAACAAGATGGACGCGAGCCGGTTTGAACTCTGCGACATCAGCCAGACGAGCGGCTGCCCGTTCGCGCGCGTCATGCGCCGCGAGCTGCGCAGCGCCGGCATCACGCACCACGCGGTCGTGTTCAGTCTGGAGCCTGCCATGACGCCGGAGGCGCTCTGCGCCCCGCCGCCGGGCCGCCGGAGCGTGCCCGGCTCGCTGCCGTGGGTGCCGGCCAGCGCGGGCCTGCTGCTGGCGCAGAAGATTGTGCTCGATCTGTGTGCCGCACCGGAGGAGCATCTATGAAGCCGATCTGGATTGTGCTGCTGTGCCTGCTGGGCGCGGCGGTGCTGGCGGCGCTGGTGTGGCTGTTCGTGTGGTATATCGAGCAGCGCGTGCTTGCAAAGTCGCTCGGCCGCATGCCGGAGCGCGCGGACGCCCAGGCCGCGTGGGAGCAGCACGTCCTGCGCAAGCAGGGCTGGACGGCCGACTCCGAGCAGGGCAGGGCGGCGCTCGCGCGCGTGCGCGCCGGCGTCGCGGCCATGCGGGAGCAGCCGCACGAGGACGTGTTCACCCCTGCGCCCGACGGCGCGCGCCTGCACGCGCGGCTCTACCGCGTGCCCCATGCGCATGCCACGGTCATTCTCTGCCACGGCTACCACAGCCACGCCGAGCACGATTTCAGCGCCCAGTTTCCGGCGCTGTATGCCTCCGGCGGCTGCAACCTGCTGCTCATCGACGAGCGCGCGCACGGCCTGAGCGAGGGCAAGTGCCTCACGTTCGGCCAGCTCGAGCGCTATGACATCGCCCAGTGGGTGCACTGGGTGCGGGAGCACTCGCGCGTGCAGCGGCCCATCGCGCTCTACGGCGTGTCCATGGGTGCGGCGTCGGTGCTGCTGGCGGCGCAGCTGCCGGAGCTGAAGGGGGAGCTCGCCTGCGTCGTGGCCGACTGCGGCTACTCCAGCTTTGAGCGCGAGGTCGCGGACGCCGTGCGCCACGGCACAAATGTGCCGCGCTGGCTGCAAAAGCCGCTCGTGCGCGCCTGCGTGCGCATCCTGCGCCGCAATGGGCTGGACTTCGCCGCCGTCGATACCACGCCCGGCATGGCGGCGCTCGATCTGCCTATCCTGTTTTTCCACGGCGACGCGGATACCTTCGTCCCCCTGCACCACAGCGAGCGCAACCTCGCCGCCTGCGGGCGGCCGCAGCGGCTCGTCGTTATCCCCGGTGCGGAGCACGCCATGTCCGCGCAGGTCGACCCCGAGCGCTACCGGCACGAGCTGCTGGCCTTTCTGTGGCGCAACACGAATTATCTCTGGGCCGAGCGCGACAAGCCGCTCAAATGAACCCGCAGGTCCGAAACGGAGCCGGAAAAGGGCATGGGCCGGATGCGAACGTTTCCCCACTCATCGCATGGTTTTGTGCCATATTCGTCAAATCATCACCACTTAGACGCAAAAAGCCGGATGTCTGTGACATCCGGCTTTTTCTGCCTTGTATCAGCCCTGCAGCAGGGACGCGGCGGCCGTGCCGATGGCGGAGGCGTTCGGCACGGGCTTGCACACGCAGTAACGCTGGTGCTTCTGCACGAGAAACGCCTCGAGCTCCTCGTTGACGGCCGGGCGCAGCAGCGTCGAGTAGCGAAACAGCGACCCGTCCACGGCCACGACCATCGGGCGGTAGCGGTTCTTCGCGCCGTCGGTCAGAAAGACGATGGCCGCGATGTTCGCGACGATTGCCTTCACCGCGCGGCCGAACACGCCCTGAATGACCATGGCGGCGGCCTTGCGGTCGGCGTCCGCGGCGCCGCTCAGCGCCGCGATGGCGCCGCAGTCCGGGTCCGCGCCGAAGGCGTCCGCGTCGGCGGCGGTCAGCACGTCGAGCGCGCGGAGCTTATCCGCTGTCTCGGACGCAAACAGGCCGTCGTTCGCCGCGGCGATGAGCGCCAGGCGGCTGAGCTCGCCGAGATAGCGGCCGCTCGTCATCTTCTCGAACCGGTATGCGCCCGGTACGGCCGAGGCTGCGTCGAGCGCTTTGTCAAACGCGCTCTGCGGCACGTCGGTGAACGAGCCGGACTCGAGGTTGACGAGCATCTCGCCGTCGGCGTCGCGGCCGAGCTTTTCGATCGCGCGCACCGGCAGCAGGCAGCATGTGTTCGTGCCCGTGCCGTTGACAAGCCCGGCAAAGCCGTTGGCGTAGTTGTTGGCGATGGTGGTCGAGCCGCTCAGGTACGTGGCCGGGGTGTCGTTGATGACGGTGATGGGCAGCTTCGTGCAGCCGCGGCGTTCGAGCTCCTCGGCCAGATCCGCGCCCACGAGGTGGTCCTCCCACCCGGTCAGCTGCACCTCTTTCGTCATGCCGAGCACCTTCGCGTCCAGCTCCGGCGTGTTTTCCGCCGGGTAGCTGAAGCAGATGCCGATCTGCGTGACCCGGTCGAGCAGCGGCTCGAGCGCGTCGGCCGCCAGCCGGATGAAGTCCATCCAGTCGGCGTCCTGCTCCGAGCCGGGCATGGGCAGCGTGCGCTCGTCCTCGATGATCGGCTGGCCGAACTCGTAGTGCACGGTGGCGACGCGGAAGTTCGTGCCGCCGGCATCGATGACGGCGACGCGCTTGTCCTCCGGGGCGGTGACGTGGCCGTGCGGCGCGAGGTAGGCCGGCAGCATCGGCAGACCGCCCGCCTCACCGCGCAGGCCGCGCTGCATCGCGGCGAGCAGGGCGTCGGTGAGCTCCTGCGTGTCGAGCTGGTCGGGCGCGGCGTCGTACTTGCGCAGGAAGGCGAGCACGTGCGCGCCGATGTGGATCGCGGGCACGGGCTCGTCCTGCTCCGGCGCTGCGAAGGGGAACGGCGCGCGCGGCGCGGCCGGGGCCTCCGGCGCCGGGGCGGGCTTGTTTTTCTTGAAAAACGGAAGCTTCATATGTGTTCTCTCTCTTTCTTACCGAAAACCCCGCGCCGGTCCCGGCGCGGGGTCGGTGCAAATTCGGTTGTGGGTCAGGCGTTCGGGGCCTCGCCCTTGACGCTCTCGACCAGGCCGGCCGCCAGCGCGGCAGCGCCCTGGATCTCGGACGGGATGATGATCTTCGTCGCGCGGCCGTCGGCAGCGGCGGCGAATGCCTCGAGACTCTTGAGCTTGATGACGGCGTCGGACGGCATGGACTCGTTGATGAGGCGGATGCCCTCGGCGGTCGCGCGCTGCACGGTCAGAATGGCCTCGGCGCGGCCCTGCGCCTCAAGGATCTGCTCCTGCTTTTTCGCGTCGGCGCGCAAAACGGCCGATTCCTTCTCGCCCTCGGCCATGAGGATGGCGGAGCGCTTCTCGCCTTCGGCGCGCAGGATCGCCTCGCGGCGTTCGCGCTCGGCCTTCATCTGCTTTTCCATGGCGTTCTGGATCTCCTTGGGCGGGAGAATGTTCTTGAGCTCCACGCGGTTGACCTTGATGCCCCAGGGGTCGGTGGCCTCGTCGAGGATCTGGCGCATCTTGGTGTTGACGATGTCGCGGCTGGTCAGGCACTGGTCGAGCTCGAGGTCGCCGATGAGGTTGCGCAGCGTCGTGGCCGAGAGATTCTCGATCGCGAGGATCGGCTGCTCGATGCCGTAAGTATAGAGTTTCGGGTCGGTAATCTGGTAGTAGACGACGGTGTCGATCTGCATGGTGACGTTGTCCTTCGTGATGACGGGCTGCGGTGGGAAGTCCGCGACCTGCTCCTTGAGCGACAGACGCTTGGCGACCGACTCAATGAACGGGATCTTCAGGTGCAGGCCGACGCCCCACGTGGTCTTGTAGGCGCCGAGGCGGGTGATGACATAGGCCTGCGCCTGCGGGACGATGCGGATGTTGCGCACGAGGATGATGAGCGCGATCAGGATGATTCCGTAGAGAACGTATGGCATGGTGATTCCTCCTTATTCTTTTGCGCCCGCGGTCACGCAGGCGGGTTTGACGATGAGCTTGACGCCCTCGATGCGCAGCACGGTGGCGGCGGTCCCGGCGGGGATGGGGACGTCGGTCTCCGCGCGGGCGGTCCAGACCTTCCCACCGACGGTGACGGCGCCGCGGCCGGTCAGGTTGTCGATATCCTCCGTGACGAGACATTCCTGCCCGATGAGCATATCGGCGTTCGTGGGCTGGGTGCGGCCGTTGATATATTTTTTCACCAGCGGGCGCGTCACGGCGAAGGCCGCGATCGACACGGCGAAAAACCACACGAGCTGCAGCCACAGCGGCGCGTGGAACATGGCGGCGATGAGCGCGGCGAGCGCGCCCACGGCAAACCAGATCGTGACCAGACCGGCGGTCAGACCCTCGATGATCAGAAAGATCACGATCAGGCCGATCCAGATGGCCGGCATGGTGAATGGGATCCCGGCAATGACCATAGACAAAACCTCCTCTTGCAATGGGTAACGGGTTGCTTGCGGCAGCAGTTTGCCACAGAAATATCATACCTTATTTATAGTATAAAAGCAAGTAAAACACCCGTAATTCCGGCGTATGAAATTTCCGGACGGTTTTCCTCTTTACTTTCCTAAATAATTAGAGTAGAATAATGTCCGAAAAATATCGTGTTTCAGCATCCATATATCTGATGAGAAATAAGGAGCGCATATGAATAAACAGCATAAAAAACCGCGCTGCGATGACATGTACCGTGCCATCCTGACGCTCAAGACCGTCGACGAGTGCAAGCAGTTTTTCGATGACCTGTGCACGGTCACGGAGCTGCAGGCCATGGAGCAGCGCTATCAGGTGGCGCAGTATCTCGACGCGGGCCTGATCTACAACGAAATTCTGGAAAAGACCGGCGCCTCGAGCGCGACGATCAGCCGCGTCAACCGCAGCCTGCAGTATGGCACCGGCGGGTATGAGATCGTGTTCGGCCGGCTCAAGGAGCAGGCTGAGAAATCTGCGGAGGAGCAGGCGTGAGCGCTTACGGCGCCCTTGCCGCGTGGTACGATGCGCTGACCCGCGATGTGGATTATGCCGCGTTTGCGGACTTTTATGAGCAGTGTTTCCAGCAGGGGCGCGGCGCGTGCCACACCCTGCTGGATTTTTGCTGCGGCACGGGCACGCTCACGCGCCTGATGGCCGCGCGCGGGTATGAGATGATCGCGACCGACGGCTCGCCCGACATGCTCATGCAGGCGCAGGCGCACAATGCCGACCTGCCCGCGGACGCGGTGCCGCCGCTGCTGCTGTGCCAGGAGGCGTCGCAGCTCGACCTTTACGGCACGGTCGACGCTGCCTACTGCTCGCTCGACGGGTTTGACTATCTGCCGCCGGAGGAGCTGCCGGAGGTGCTGCACCGGCTGCACCTGTTCGTGCGCCCGGGCGGAATGCTCATTCTGGACATCCGCGACCCGGCGTCGTTCCGCGCGCTCGACGGCGGCACATTCGTCGACGAGACGGACGATGTCCTGTGCCTCTGGCGGGCGGAGTTTGACGCGGCTGCACAGACCATGCACTACGGCATGGATCTGTTCACGCGCGCGGGCGATCTCTGGTCGCGCGCGTCGGAGGAGCACATTGAGTATGCGCACACGCCGGAGCGGCTCACGGAGCTGCTCGCGCAGGCGGGCTTTCTGGACGTGACCGTCCGGCGCGACGGCCCGCAGGCGGACGCCGGACGCGTTTTTTTCACGGCGATGCGCAGCCTGGAATACGGCGTCTGAATCGTGGGCAATCTCCTACTGCGGCAAAACACAGCTACACACTATATTTCAAAGATTTCTGAGGTGAAAGCAATGGATGAGATCATCCGCGCCGTCTCGAAGGACGGTTTTGTGAAAATTTCGGTCGTCACTGCGCGCGACGCGGTGCAGCGCGCCAACGCCATCCACCACTGCAGCCCGACGGCGATCGCCGCCCTCGGCCGCAGCCTGTGCGCAGCGTCGATGCTTGGCGACCTGCTCAAGGAGGAAAACGGCACGCTCACGCTGCGCATCAGCGGCGGCGGAGGACTCGGCAGCATCATCGCCGTGTCGGACAGCGAGGGCAACGTGCGCGGCATGGTCTCGAACCCCGCGTTCGATCTGCCCACGCGCCCGGACGGCAAGCTCGACGTCGGCGGCGCCGTCGGCAGGGACGGCATGCTCACCGTCAGCCGCGACATCGGCCTGCGTGAGCCGTATATCGGCAGCACGGAGCTCGTCAGCGGCGAGATCGCGGAGGACCTGTCCGCCTACCTCGTCGAGAGCGAGCAGATCCCCGCGGCCTGCGGCCTCGGCGTGCTTGTCGATACCGACCACAGCGTCAAGGCGGCCGGCGGCTTTCTCGTGCAGCTCATGCCCGGCGCGCCGGAGGATCTGATCACAAAGCTCGAGGACAACATTTTCATGATGGACCAGCTCACGACCATCCTCGACGAGGACGGGGCGGACGCCATTCTTCCGCAGGTCATGCGCGATCTGGAGCCCGAGATCGTCCTGCGCCACCCGATGGCCTATCGCTGCGCGTGCTCGCGTGCGCGCGTGGAGCAGGCGCTGCGCCAGTGCGGCGTGCAGGAGCTGCAGGACATGATCGCCGAGGGCAAGGACACGCAGGTGCACTGCCAGTTCTGCGACGCGGAGTATGTCTTTACCCCGGCGGAGCTGCAGACGCTGCTCGACGCCGAAAACGCTGACGCCGCAGCGGATTGACCGTGTTCGGGGCGGCACCGCCGCCCCGAAAATGTACATTTGCCGAAAAAATTACCGAAAATCCCTTGACAATTTTTTTGGCGTCTTGTATAATGAGCAAGCTGCGAAACGGGAGCATAGCTCAGCTGGGAGAGCACTTGCCTTACAAGCAAGGGGTCACAGGTT
>ERZ827488.2212-NODE-2212-length-19753-cov-15.946847_pt1 | contig 19753 bp, 21 predicted proteins | sample MGYA00519771_ERZ827488 | MGnify/ENA primary metagenome ERZ827488 (study PRJEB31778, sample SAMEA3449323) | human gut metagenome | biome: human gut; feature: human-associated habitat; material: faeces | place: United Kingdom | collected 2010/2012 ... | reverse complement strand
GCTTTGACGATTGGTTTGCAGCGGTCTGAGGGAGGGAACATCTATGGCATCTATTATGAAACGTGGCAACACGTATTCCGTCCGATACAACTACAAAGATCATGCTGGCAAGCCCTGCAAGGGCTGGGAAACCTTCAAGACCAAGGCCGAAGCGCAGGAGCGCAAGATCACGGTGGAGAAGGAACTGCTGGACGGCACCTTCCTCGTGCCCGACACCATGACGGTGGAGGAGATGCTGTACAAGTGGATCCCCATTCAGTCCAGCAAACACAAGTGGTCTCCCAAGACCTACACCCAATCTGTGGCGATGGTGCAGAACCTCATCGTGCCGTATATCGGAAAGCGGAAGGTGCAAGACCTCCGCACCTACGACATTGAGCAGTTCTACGCCACCCTGAGCCAGACCCCCTGCGGCCAGTACGTTCACGGCGAAAAGCAGGAGCTGACGGAAAATCAGAAGAAACGGCTGTTATCCAGCACGTCCATTCACGAAGTCCACACGCTCTTGAAAACCGCCTTTTCGTATGCCGTTGACTGGGATCTGATCCACAAATCGCCTACTCCCCGTGAAGCCCCCAAGATCAACACCGAAGAACGCACCATCTGGGATGAGCGCACCATGTTGGCGGCGCTGCAGACCATCGAGAACCCTGCCCTGCATCTGGCTGTGCACATGAGCATGATCCTCTCCTTGCGAGAGGGTGAGATCCTCGGCTTGCAGCCGGGAGACCTCGACTTTGATGCAGCAGACGGACGGGGAACCATCTCGGTGAACAAAGCCCTGCAGCGTGCCGACAAGGTCGCCTTGTCCAAGATCGACCCCACCCAGATCTACCACACCTTCCCGGACAGACGGGAGGGGAGTAAGTCCTCGCTGATCCTCAAGCGGACTAAGACCAAAAAGTCCAACCGCATCCTGTACATGACCAAGCCCTTGAAAGAGGAGCTTCTGGCATGGCTGGAAAAGATGAAGCAGGACGAGCAGAGCGCCCCGGAAAAGTACAGCAACTGCGGTCAGCTGTTCCGCTTACCAGACGGCTTACCCATTGCCCCGGACGTTCTGACCAAGTGGTATCGTATGTGGCGGGCAGAGCACCCGGAGTTTGAGAAGATCGTGTTCCACGGTCTGCGCCACTCCAGTGCCACCTACCAGCTGCTGCAATCTGGCGGTGACTTCAAGTCGGTGCAGGGCAACACTGGCCATGCAACCGCCACCGTCCTGATGGACACCTACGCCCACACGCAGGACAAACCCCGGTTGGAGTTGACCGAGAAGATCGAAGCCGACTTCTACACGCAGGATGTGGCAGGTGCAAAGCCGCAGGAACCCCCGGAAAACAAAACGCCGGTGGCAACAAAAATCACGGGTAAAATGATCCTTGAAGCCATCCGGCAGATGGACGCAGAGGAACGCCGCGAGCTGACGCGGGTGCTCTTCGCGTAAAAGATTCTTTTTTGTGCAGCGAAATACACGCTGTGCAAGCGATGCAAAGAGTTCATGGCTTTTTTGTAAAGTGTGCAGGAGATGTGCAAAAGTGTGCCGACTCTGCCAGAAAAACAAAAAAGCCATGAAATCTTTCGATTTCACGGCATTTTTTGGTGCGATGGAAGGGACTCGAACCCCCGGCCTACTGATTCGTAGAGGGCCTTTATATGAGTTTCACCGTTTTCGGTCATTGCAGTTTATATAGATTCATCGTTGTTTTTGTGTTTGTTCGTGCATTGTCGTTTCACTTCTTTTCGATTCGATAAGGCAAAAATAAGGCACATTCCAGAGGGCATATCATCCCACAAAACGGACACCATGAAAAAGTCAAAAAGCAGACGGCTCACGAGGGCGGCAGAAACGCCCCTGTGAGCCGTCTTTTGTTATGCGTGGGTCTTTTCCTTGATACGGCCGAAAACGTCCGTCAGCGCATCCGCTGCCGCCGCATCGCTGGAACGGATGAACCCGGCGTAAATGTCCGTGGTGGTGCTGGTCTTTGCGTGGCCCAATCTGCCCGAAACCGTTGTAACCGGCACATGAGCCGCTATCAGCAAGCTGGCGTTGGTGTGGCGCAGGCTGTGGAAGTGAACCGCCGGGAGATCATGGGAGGCCAGAAAGCCCGGAAACCAGCTCGTAACCGCATTGGGGTCGAACGGCTGACCGTTCCAGCGGGTGAACAGCAGATCATTGTCCACAGTCTTGCCGTTCTCGATCTCCACCCGGCGCACCCACTCGGAGCCGACCTTGAACCGTTCAGCCTTCTGGTGCTGGCGATACTCCCGCAGCAGCTGCACACACTCCGGGCCTATCTTGATGCACCGCCGGGAGCGTTTTGTCTTGGGTGCTGTGAACACCGTGCCGCGCCCGGCGATGTTCTGCACCGTCCTGTTGATGGAGATCACACCCGCGTCAAGGTCAATGTCCGACCAGCGCAAGGCGCATATCTCGCCCCGGCGGGCACCTGTGAGCAAGGCAAGCTGTGTGATAACGCTGTACTGTGCTGGCGCGTCCTGCAGGGCTTCCAACAGCTTTGCAACGTCCTCTTCCTGTAAGGCTTCCACTTCGATTTCTGCCGCTTTGGGGGCTTCTGTGCGCCGACAGGGGTTTTCATCGATCAGCTGCCACTTGACCGCCTTTTCAAACACGCTGGACAAAAAGCGGTGATAGTGCAGCTGCGTGTTGCCGCCCAGCTTACCGCCTGCCCTGACCTTCTCGGTAAAGGCTTTGGACAGGGGCAGCCCGGCGGCATCAGCCACCTTCTCGGCGGTCTTGCGGCTGACAGGCTTGCCGCTGCACAGCCCCCGCATGGTTTCCTCACCCACCCCGGCGGCCTCCCGGATCCTTGCCCGCTGGCCTTTCGGCAGCAGCTTCAGCAGCGCAGCCGTAGCCGTATAGGTGGAATCTTGACGCACTCCACCCTCTGACAAGTTCGCATAGAACGCCATGAGGTGCGCCGGGCGTATCTGGTTGACCTTCATGTGCCCCAGAGCCGCCGACACACGCGGCACCAGCTTTCTGTATTCGGTGGCCGTCTTGGGCTTCAGCTGGCGGTCTGCGTACTCGGTGAACCACCGTTCTATCAGATCATCCAACTTCATGGACGCTTCCAGAGAAATGCCGCTGTGCACTTCCTGTTCAAAAGCATCTGCCTGACGCTGCAGTTCCTTTTCCAGCTTCTTCCCGGTCAAACCCGGCGGGGGTGTAAAGGTGCGGTTTACCATCACCTGACGGCCCTGTCTGTCATAGCCGTTGGAAACCCGGATGCAGTAGGAGCAGGTACCGTCCTTCTTCATCCGCTTTACGATCTTCGCCATCTGTCACCCCTCCTTTGTGGGCATGGTCTTTTGTGCATTTTGTCATCAGCGGTGCGCTCATCTGGTCACGATCAGGCCCACAGCAGGAGCATTCTGCACAAACCGGGCAGCGTGTCAACCCGCCGGGTGGGGTTATTCCTCGTCGGTGGGCTTATCTTGAAGTTCATCTTCAATCCTACGCCGATACTTCGGAATCTCGGTAAGTTCTTGTATCCGCTTTGCCGCTTCTTCCTGTCCCTCATCGTTAAGAAAAGCAAAGTCGTTCGTGATACTGTCGAGAAGTTCTTTCTGATGAACAAGCCACTTAGCCATCTTTTCAACGTCAGCAGGCTGCACCGGATGATCGTATGGGTCGTCATCAAATGGGTCGGCCTGTTCTTCTTCATGTGGCCCTGACACAATTGGTATGCCCTTTGATTCCATCCATTCAAGAATCGGCATTGCTTGCATTCCTTCGGGATATAGTTCCGGGACGCAAACCCCCAAAGCTTCCGCAATTCTTGTAACCGTTTCAAGTTTTGGAACTCGGCCCCCGGATTCATATTGACCATAAGCCTGTTGACTTATGCCCATAAGAGAAGCCACTTCCTTTTGTGTCATTCCCTTCTTTTCTCGAATCTGCTTGATTTTTTCCGCGAGTGTCACAATACCACCTCCACCTTTACTATAACAGCTTTTTTTGCAAAGCACAAGAATTTTCTTTTGCAGTCTTGTTGACAAAAGTTTTTTCTTGTAGTATATTCTTGTTAAACAAGATTTTGCTTGTTCCAAAATTGACAGTTGAGGTGATACAAGAATGGCTAAAACCGTAACCGTAGACCGCGTGAAGGTCATTGCCGAAATGGCACGGCAAAATCTGACCGGTGAAGAACTGGCCCAGAAAGCTGGAACCGGCAACAGTGCTATCTACAAAATGCGTAAGGGGCTTCCCGTCTGGCGCACTACCGCGCAGCATGTGGCAAATGCTCTCGGCGTGTCCATGGAAAGTCTGATGGAACAATGAACGGAATTCACCGTGTTGGTGATTCAATTTCATCATCGATTTTTGATGTGCAAAATCAGCAGCATTTCTCCATAAACCAGGCGGGCGTTCCCCTGTAAATCTATTGCAAAACAAGGTAATCCATTGCAAAGCATGACACTAGATATCACCAGATGACACCAGATAGATTTTGATGCAAGGAACTTCATTTCAACAATGCTTCATGGCATCAATTTTCAATCGAAATTTAGCGGTATTGCAAAGATTTTCGTTTTATGGTTTAATGCCGACACATCAAAAACGACAGAGCAAAAAATGACCTAAAGGGGGTTGAAACATGGGTGATACCATCCGTTATCCCAACATGGGCACAGTCAAGAAGGCCGCTGAAATCTACGGTCTATCAGCGTCCTACATCCGGCGGCTGTGCAAGACAGGCAAAATCCGGTATGTAAACGCCGGGCACATGTGGCTTGTCAATCTGGACAGTTTGGCACGGTACTTTGAACAGGGTGATCCGGTAGACGGCAACCAGACCGCTCCGGCCATCCGCCGGGTTGCGAGGTGACAGACGTGAAGGGAAAAAGCCCTGAAACTATTGTTCTTCGCTTCGTATGGCTTGAAAGCCTGACACAGGACTACACCAACGCGGAAATCGGGCAGATCATCCGGGACTTGTATCATTATGCCAGCCAAGGCACGGAGCCCCAGCAATATGCTGACCGTGGAATGCGTGGTCTGTGGCGTTCAATGAAAGATGGGGTGGATAAAGACTTTTCAAAATACCGTGAGAAGTCTCAAAAGAGCTCTGAAGCGGCTAAAGCGCGCTGGGAAAAACAAACGCAAAAAGATGATGTATCTGACGTGCAGACCGATGCAAACGCATTGCGTGAGATGCGGACGCATACAGCTGCATCCGAATGTATGCATTCGCACCCTACAAATACAGATACAAGTACAGATACAGCTACAGTTACACCGGAAGTCCCAGCCGCTGCTGCCGATTCTCGCACGGATTCCGACCTTGCCGAAATCGTGCAGCACTTTCAAGATGTGATAGGCGATTTCCCACGTTCTGCACTGGACAAGTTGCAACGCTGGCGGGAAGTCTACCCAGCGGAGATCATCCGAGCTGCGATTGATGAAGCCGCCGAAAACAATGTGCGCAAGTGGCGCTACGTTGACGGCATCCTGAAAGGCTGGCAGGCTGACGGTATTCGCACTTTGGGGGATGTAGAAGCCCGCCGGGAAGCCCGAAAGAAGCCGGAACAGAAGATGGAGGTACTGTCGTGAACATTCACAAGGTTTTACTGGGTGCAATCCTCATTAAGCCAGACCTTGCACCCTACTCGCTGCCGGATCTGGAAATCGAACACTTCCCGGCAGACCTTCAACCGGTGTTTGCGGCATTGTCCGGTCTTTGGAACGCAAAGGGCAAGCTGGACGCGGTGGAAGTCTGCACTCGATACCCGGAGCAGCGAACGGCCATCATGGAGTGCGTAGAAGAATGCGAGGGCGAGTATATCGCCATCACCCGCGACCGCATAAAAGAGTGGACACAGCTTGTCAGGGAACAGGCCGCTTTGACCCGGTTCCAATCGCTGGCCCTGCAGGCCGGAAGCGCATTGACCACCTTCGCAGATCTGCCAGACCTGTATAGCCAGATGGGCGAAGCCCTGACGCTTGACCGGGAAGAACAGGATTTTAAACCCATCGGGGAACTGGTGGACAACTATATTCGCCGCCTTGATGAAAAGCCGCGGTACATTCCCAGCGGCATCCCAGTGCTGGACAAGCACTTGCATCTTGCACCGGGTAACCTGTTTATCATCGGCGGTAGGCCCAGCGCAGGCAAGACGGCCTTATCCTTGCAAATGGCCTGTGAACAGGCCCGGCGGGGGCTGAGGGTGTGTTATTTCTCGCTGGAAACCGACCCGGATACCCTGACCGCCCGCGTCATTGCGAACCGTTTGGCCGTTCCGCTGGCAGATGTAAAGAATAAGAGCGTTCCGCAGGCTGACCTTGACGGCCTCGCAGAACTGCACAAGTTGCCGCTGTTCATCCGCTCTGCGTCCGGCAAGGGTGTTGGATGGGTAAAGGCGCAAGCCCAACGGATGCAAGCACAGGTCGTTTTTATCGACTATCTGCAGCTGCTCCGGCAGGCTGGCGCAAAAGATCGCTATACTGCTGTGACGCAGCTTTCAATGGATTTGCACGAACTGGCACAGACCACCGGCATCCTTGTGGTTGCGCTGGCGCAGCTGAACCGCAACGCGGCGCACGCTGCACCTTCCACCGCAGACCTTCGAGAAAGCGGCCAGGTGGAACAGGATGCGGACGCAATTTTGCTGCTGTCCAGCGATGGGGAAAGGTACCAAGCCATCCTTGCAAAAAACAAGGAAGGCCGTGTGGGTGAAGTCCCCTTGACCTTCGACAAGACCCGCCAACGCTTTCTCGCTGTCACCAGCGAATTGGAAAGGAGATGAACACATGAAGCACAACCCAAACCGCCCGCGCCGCCGGGAACCATATCATTACGATGCAGAGGCATCAGTATATCTTGCTAGCATTCTGGCGATTTTGCAGCGGGGCCAAAGCATTCCCGTGCGTGTGTTGCAGATGGTTTACCGTTTGTTGCTGCCGTATGGGCCGGGTGGAAGCTTGAAAAAATGAACCGTAAAAAATGGAAAACCGCCCTGTGTGCAGCGAACACACAAGGCGGCAAGAGCGGGTCGACGCATTGCGAATTTAATGTCTCCCCGCCTCCATTGTACCACACTTGAAACCCGAATGGAGGGGCAAACCGTGAAAATTTTTTATATTTTACCGCGAGGCGAGGAAAATGTGATACCCGGCAGCGAGATTGACCACTTGCTTGGCATTACACCGCGAGAACGCCGCGCACAGGCTTCCCGTGAGCTGGCGCGAGGTATGATGGTGCTGTACACCTCAGAGCCGCCCGGCGGCTATTTCCGTCCATCTGACGGCGAGAAGGGCCGCGCAGAGATCAAGCGCTTCAGAGAACGTGAAGCAGCCAGAGCGCGGGCGATCACTGAAAAAGTGCGCGCTGCTGACGCTATTTTGAAGCAGTTTGACGGTCAGACGCAGCTTGAACCGCTGGGCAAAATCTGAATTTTTAGAACCGGATGCAAAGGCGTCCCCAATGTATGAGGTACTTACCGTGAAACTGAACTTACTGAAACATATGAAGTCCAAACCCCGCACACCGGCCTACGTGGAGGAAGTCTATCACAGAATCGAGGTCGAAATGTGCACTGCCCGCAATGCTGTTGTCGCTCTGGATCTGCGTATTGGGCACATCGTTGCAAAACTGCCGCCAGAAGATCAGGCAGAGGTGGAAGCAGCGTTGAAGGATTACAATGTGACAGTTTGCACCGCAATCAGCAAGGCGGGCGGACTGCTGGCGGCGCTGGATCCGCGTGACGTGGAAACATTGCCAAAGGTCTGGGCACCATTGGACAATCCACGAAACCCCAAGAGCAGCATTGCTGCCCGAAATAATCCGTAACTTCGCCCCCTCTCGACACGCCGCCGGGAGGGGGCATTTTTCACATGAAATATCGTTGATTTTTGCCCGGCGGAATAGTGCTTTTTCGTTGGAGAAATGGCAGAAATATGGTATAATAGAGCTGTAAAGTTGTCTGTTTTTGATAAATTTACAATATAAAATTTTAGAAAGGAGATCTTGCTTTTGAATCTTTTTACTCTTTCGGTTGAGCTTGGAATGGATACCTCGGAATTTGAGCGTGGCATTTCACAAGCCAAAACCAAGACGGCAGCCTCAGTTACTGAAATGAAGTCGCAATACAAATCGTTGGCAGCTTCACTGGGCGGCTATCAGAGCGCTTTTAACAAGGCTGTTGCACAATACGGCACATCGTCCCAAAGCGCGCAGAAATACAGCGCAAAGATAGCCGAACAGAGGCAGAAACTGGACGAATGTCGGAAATCGCTGGAAGCTGTAGGCGTTTCAGTGGAAGATGTTGGCCGGAAAATGGAACGTGCCTCCGCTAAAACAGAGAGCCTTTCCGTGCCTTTTTCCGGGTTGAGTAAGACGCTGACAGGTGCTTTTACAAAATCACAACTGATCGCAACGGCAATCACCAGCCTTGCAGGAAAATTTGCGTCTTTTGGAGAAGGCGTGGTGAAGCAAGGCACGGATTTCAACCAGGCAATGGAAAAATACCGCGTTGCGTATACCAACATGCTTGGATCTGCAGAACAGGCGCAGGCCGTTTTGAACCAGATCAAGCAGGATGCAGCACACACGCCGTTGAATGTTGATTCGCTGGTTCAGGCAAACCAGCTGCTTATCAGCGCAGGCGTAGACGCGGGCAAGGCCCGCAGCACGATTCTGGCGCTGGGCGACGCGGTCTCTGCGACCGGCGGAGGCAACGACGAGCTGAACCGTATGGCTGTGAACCTGCAGCAGATCAAAAACGTGGGCAAGGCCAGCGCTGCGGACATCAAGCAATTCGCAATGGCTGGCATTGATATTTATGGCATTCTGGCCGACTACACGGGAAAAAGCACCGCCGAAGTGCAGAACATGACCGTTACATACGACCTCTTGACGGCGGCCCTGCAAAAGGCATCCGAAGAGGGAGGGCGTTATTATAACGCAATGGAAACCCAGAGCCAGACCATGAGCGGCCGCATTGAAACCCTGAAAGACAATTGGTCGCAGCTGCTTGGAACGCTTACAGAAGGCTTGACGGAGACGGAAGGAAAACTCGTAACAGCTGCTTCTGGGTGGGTGCAACGGCTACAGGAGGCCTTTGAGACATCCGGTGCAAACGGTCTGATGCAGGCGGGTGGTCATATTGTGGACGACATCGCAACCGGAATTTCCGACGGTATTCCTTCTCTTGCCACACAGGCAGCAGGTGCTGTGCAGAATTTTGCCCTGTATCTGCAGGACAACACAGGCCAGATCGTGGATACGGGCGGACAACTGCTGACCAGTTTGGCAAACGGGATCCTGAGCACGGCCCCCATAGTTGCGAATGCTGCTGTACAGACAGTTTCTTCGTTTGCTGTGGAGCTTTGGAACAATGCGGACGAAATTTTTACAGCTGGTGCGGATTTGCTGGGGAAACTGGTTGAGGGATTTTTAAGTTTGACCGGCAATGTAATTGAAGCTATCGGGAACATCACTGCGGCGATTGTCACAAAGATTTTTTCGACGGATTGGGTGCAGATCGGCAAAGATGTTGTTTCGTCTATCGGTCAAGGCATCCTTAATGGAGTTTCAGCAATGTCTGGCCCGCTTGATCGGCTGTCGTACAAGCTGAACCATGCTCTAGGTAAAAACGGCTATGAAGAAAACACATTTGAGGCGTGGGCCGCTGCCAACGGTAAAACGTCCGAAACCAGATACCAGCAAGGCAGTCTGAAAGATGCTGCTTATTGGAAGCGATACGGAGACAGGCTTGCCCGGCAATACGGCCTGAATGAAACAGGGCTTGATACCGGAAGCAACGGAACGGACACAACGTCCGGAGAAGATACCACTAAAGCTACAAAGACCGGCTCCACCGCCGAAACGGTCATTTCGTCCATCTCCAGCACGGCTACGACCACCGCACAGAATGCGCTAGGCACTGTGACCACCAGCATCCAGACCCTGACCGAAAAGGTCAAGGACAGCGCTGGCAAAATCAAAGACCGCATCACCGAGACCACCACCACGACCGGAAAGGAGATGGTGAACGGTGTTGCAACAACCTTTAAGCAGGTCGAGACCAAAGTCAACGGCACGGTCACAAAGGTTACAAAGACCTATGACGACATGTCGAAAACGCTGTTGGGCACCTTTACCAACGTCTCGGAAACCACCTTTGACGGCATCACCACAAAGGTGCAGCAGGCGGTGGAAAAGTACGCGGACGGCAGCGAGCATATCAAGAAGACCGTCACAGAGACCGGGCAGCGCATCGGCGAGAACGGCGCGGAGACCTACGAGAAGATCATCACCTACATCGACGGCATTCGAGACAAGGTGACGGAGACCTCCAACGAGATCGACAAGAGCGTAAAGGGTACCCAGAGCCGCATTGACCAGCAGCTGAGCGAGGCTTCCGGCCAGCTGGATAAGGGCATTTTCGGGCTGGTAAAAAGCGCCTTTAGTGATGCCAAAAACGGCGACTGGGCAGGTCTTGGGCTGGATTTTGTCAATCTGATCTGGGGCGAAGTATCGCAGAAGCAGCGTGACGTGATCTCTGATTGGCTCAATAAGGCACTGACCGCGGTCAATGAGGGCTACTTCAGCGGCGGCATCGGCAAGGCATTTGATATCTTCCAGAAGCTTTTTTCTGACGGCGGGGTAAAATCCGATATCGACGGTGTGACCAATTCGGTCAAGGCTTTTGGTGAGATCATCGACGGTCTTGCAAAGTCCGGCGGCGTGGGCGGCACTCTGGGCAGCATCGTGCAGGGCTTTTCCGGCATGGCTGGTGGCATCACGTCTGCGCTGGGCACTATTGTGTCTTTCGTTGCAGCAAATCCTATTCTTGCCCTGATCCTGGGCGTGGGTGCTGCGGGCGCAGTCGCTGGCGGCATCGGACTTGCTATGTGGATGAACAAAAAGAACGACCAGAAGCCCGTCAGCCACTATCAAAGCCCCTTTGACAAGACCGGCGTGTATGACAGTTTGGGCACCTTCTCCACCCGCGCAGCCCTGCAGTACCGCGTCACCGGCCAGCAGTCCGTTGTTGACCGGCAGACCAGCATTCTGGAACGCATCGAGGGGATGCTGGACGAGCATCTGCCCGACATCGGCAAAGGTCAGGTGGTCATGGACTCCGGCGAGCTGGTGGGTGTTCTGTCTCCGCGCATGGCAAATAATGTGGATCTGCACATCGGCGCTGCAGTGACCCGGAAAGCGAGGGGTGTGTAAAACTGCCGGAAGGCGCAAAATAAGAGCCTGACATGAATTTGTAAACACAATCACGCGCGTGTATCGTGTCCATAAATTCCCGCCCGGCGGGTACATAAGGCCGCTGTCACTCTGTGTGGCAGCGGCCTTTTCTGTGCCGGGGTTGTGAAACACGAGGAGGTCTGCCGGGATGGGGTAACAAAACGTTACCCCATTGGGCAGCACACTCTCCCCCACGAGTGGGGGAAGATATGCTCAATTTTGAGCGCATCTTTCGGCACGACTGCCGAATATTGGCTACTAAAATTTTAGTAAGCGATTTTTACCCGCTTTATGGGGAAGCATCGACACAAGTGTCGATGACGTGCACACATCTGTGCATGTTTCCCGGCTTGTTGGGAAAAGTCTTTCGCAGTGAGTTGCGAAAGCCGTTGCATCTTCCTGCAACATGGTACACTTTTGTACCATTCGACCACTTATGGTCGAAAAAACATTGCCAGAAGTGGCTACGTCGCAGCATGTTGCGATGGCCGCGGTCAGACCGTTCCCATCTCTTAAAGGGTGTCGCGTTTCGTGACCCCCTTTGACGGCTGAATTTTAAGCGCACCTACCTAGTGGCTGAAAAATCAGCCACTAAACAATACCTTTTGGCAGCTGAATTTTCAGCCGCCGGTTACACCCTACTACTTCCCGGCGGTGCATGACGAAACATTATACTCCTCAAGGTCGGCAAATCGCCGGGCTTGACAGTATGCTGCTGGTACTCCTTGAAACGGGGTATACCAATATACTGCTGACAGCGAATCATCCGCAAGGGGTCGGCGTTTCACCGTATCCCTGTGCAGGTGATTTCCCGTCAGTGGGTAGATCAACCGCCAGAACCAGCAGGACGGGGTGGCGTGACAGGAGGGAAGGACATGGACGATCTGAAATCACTGATTCCAGTTAGCTACGATAACCCGGAGCGCCCCACGGTGAGCGGCCGGGAGCTGCACGAGTTTTTGCAGGTCAAGACGGCCTATAAGGACTGGTTTCCCCGCATGGTGGAGTACGGCTTCACCGAGGGTGAGGATTTCAACCCGCTCAAAATTGAGCGGGTTCAGGACGAGGGCGGACGCAAAGTCAGCCGAACACTCGATGACCACCAGCTGACCATCCCAATGGCCAAAGAGCTCTGCATGATCCAGCGAAACGAACGAGGAAAGCAGGCCCGGCAGTATTTCTTGGCCGTGGAGGCGCAATGGAACAGCCCGGAGGGGTATCGCGTTTCACGATAGACCTAAACGGTGCGTTCTGTTTTAGAACGTACCCCCCTTTTAGCTACGGAAAATTCCGTAACTAAGCATCACAGTCTAGGAGCGTTCCGTTTTGGAACCCTTTCATCTGGTGGCCGAAAATTCGGTTGCCAAAGATCACAGCGCAGTTTTGCGCGCTGGTTCACAAGCCGATGCATATCCGCCGGGGTGTCCCCAGTTTTGGGGAGACCCAGAGCATCACGGCATTTTTCATTTGCACACAGCATAAAAACAAACCGCTATGCGCTTTTTCTATGCGTCAAAATGTGGTATAATGGGGATATAAATCGGACTTTAGTGGTGCCGCCGGGATTGGCTAGACAGTTTTGTCTCACCAATGAACCTGTACAAATTTGAACGGGTTGAAGGGGGTGTCCAAAAAATGGATAGCCCCGGCGGTTATTGGTTTCACATTTTTGTGAAACCAATGTTGGGTGCTCATTTTTGAGCGGGCAATCTTGCTTTCCAGATTTGGAAGGCAAACGGCAAATAATTTTGCCCACCGTGCAACGCGGTCAAAAATGGCCGGGTTCAGAACCACTCCCCTGTTTTGGGGTTATGGTCAGGGCCGATTTTTCGGCTGTGTGAGGTCTGCGAAGTTTTGCGCATACTCTGGGGTGTCGTTAATTTTGACGAGACCCGGGGAAGGAGGTCCTGTCAGGATGGACACCCCGGCGGAGAATACCGTCGTGGTTTGCGACACTATTTCACGGATAACAAAAATGTTACCCGTCTTACTAAACTGTCATTTTGGCAGTTTTGTACCCTGCAGTGAACAAAACGTTCACCCCCTGCCAGTGTCTGATGCCGGCCCTTTCGCTCATTTTTGTGCAAAAGTACTTTCTTCCAAAAATGGAAGATAGGTTTTGCTTCTCAAATTCGGGAAGCGAGAGAACGTGACCTTTTCCCCACTTGTGGGGAATTTGCGACGGAATGAAAAAGCTATCACACAAAATTGTGCAAAAGGCTGTGCGGGCAGATATGCGCAAAATAGCGCACATCTTAGATCAGCGCTGAAAATTCAGCTTTGATAGCCCGGCGGTTTTCCGATTTTTGAGAAAAACATCTTGAGACAAAAGAAAGCGGAATTTTCCGCCGTCATCTAGCAGCGGATTTTTCCGCCACGAAAAGGACAGCCCAAAATTGGGCTTTCCCAGAAAACAGACATCCCCAATTTTGGGGAGATGTATCCAGTTTTAGACCGATCTATACGCCGCCGGGGTGCTCAAAAAGCTATTGGACAAAAATGTCCAAAACCGCCTAGCGGCGGTGAAGCGGCGGAAAAGTGCCATATGCAGGCGGTAAACGGGCCGTGAGCGGTGAAAACACAGCGTTTCTACGTAGACCGTGAAGCGGTGAAAAACGGGCGTTTTCGCAGTTTCGGATATTACTCAAAATTGAGTAATAGGTGGGTGGTGAATCGCCACCCCCTGCCCGTGAATGTGCGGATTTGTGCGGCATAAAAAAGAGAGCGTCAATGTGCGCGTTTGTGCGCACTAAAAAAGGCGGGGTGCGTAGTTCGTTCACACAGCCACGCGCGCCCGCGTATCGTGTCCATAAATTCGTATTTTGAACAAAAATGCACACGAAAAAAGAAGGATGCAGCAATGGAACAGAAACAGGCAAAGAATGACCAGCAGGCCACAAACGCAGCCCTCGCAGCTCTGGCAGCTGCCGGGAACACCTTTGCTCTGGGCCAGCTGTGGGAAGTCAACAAGGGCTTTATTCGGCGGCAGCTGTGGCAGTGGTACGAGAAGAACAAGCCTGTTGCGGACAATGCGGGCCTGTCCTTTGAGGATTTGGTACAGGAAGGGTATTTTGCGGTTGACTATGCTGCCAAGCACTACAGCGCAGAACAGGGCAATTTCACAACATATCTGAGCTACGCACTGTTGAAGCAGATTCGCACCGCCACCTGTGGAGAGCACACACGGGGTGTCACCACCGATGACGGCAGGCGCGTGGCTGTATCTGCAAACCCGCTGAACGAGTGCAGCAGCCTTGACGTTCGCCTTGATGAAGCGGACGAAGGCAGCAGCACCAAAGGGGAAACCATCGAAGACCCGGCGGCTACACAGGCGTTTCAGCAGGCAGAGGATGGTGTTTACACCGAGGAGTTACACACAGCCCTTGAAACAGCCATGACCCAGCACCTGACCGAGCGGGAAGCAGCTGTTTTGCGCAGTCGTTACTATGACGAAAAGAGCCTCCGGGCCGTTGGCGTGGAACTTGGTGTACAGGCCGAGCGCGTACGTCAGATCGAGGTTAAGGCAATTCGCAAAATGAAGGGGCTTTCCTCTCTCCAACGCTGGCATGATGATGTGATCACCACCAGAGCATGGCGCGGCACCGGCTGGAACGCCTGGAACCGCTATGGCAGCGTTCAGGAACGCACGGTGGAATACTGGGACGAACAGGTGAAGAAATACGAGGAGCATGTGCGCGAGCTGGTCGAGAAGTACGGAATCTCTGCCATCATCTGACCTGCACCCCGCCGGGCGCGCTAGACAGTTTTGCAGTGACCGCGCGGTGAAAGTACAGTGTTTCATGCAAACTGTGAAGCGGTGGTAAAGCGGTGATAAAGCGCCTCCCGATCTCGCACATACCGTGTCTGCAAAATTTTCCGGATTTTCCGGCAGCTATAAAAAAGAAGCGCCAAACCACGGCAAGCAGTGCGCCGTGGTACCACCATAGGCGCTGCAAGCAGTGTCTTTGTATGTACAAAGCCCCTTGCCTTGCAAGGACTTGTTGGGCAGCATCCCAAACCCTTTGACCGCGCAGCACCCGCCGGGCGCAGCACTTCAGCTGGTTACCATCTCGGTGACGTCACCGAGATGTTTTTCAGTGGCGGACACTTTTTGACATTGTAAAAAAGTAAGGCTCTCTATTCCAAAATAGAATAGGGAGCCTTACACTTATCACTTCTTCAATTTTTCTCTCTCACGTTCAAGCTGTTTGATGCTCTTCTCAGGCGTGGGAAGGTCTTCGGGCATTGTGCCGCCTAGATCCTTAATGGTTTGGCGCACTTTCTTTCCAACTTCCAGATGTGTACGGTTCGCAGCGGCTTTTCCGTGAATATTTTCCCGGCGGAGCTTTTCATCTGTCTGTGTGGCGCGGAAAAGATTGGCAGCAAGTTCTGTACTGCCCATGTGATCAAGGATATTCTGATTTTTCTTTAAGCCTTTTCGCGCTTTGATATCAGCAGCTTTCAAACCACCATACAAGCCCATATACCCATAGTTTTGGAATATTGCATACTCTTGTGGCGTTTCTACGCCAGCCATCTTCGCAGCATCTGCCAAAGATTTATTATGTTCAGTCATTTCATGGCGAATTGCAAGCCGCTTTTGATCTTCGGAAAGCTGATCGTAGTTTTCCACAAGCTCCTGCTGCCGCGTCTTTACCGCAAAATAGGTTTGACCAACCGCTATAACCTCTTTACGCGGGTCACCATTCATGACCGTAAGATAGCACGCATATCGAGAAAGTGTATAACTTGGGAATCCACGTTGTGCACCCAAACCTATTTCCACCATTTCGGTAGCGTCACCAAAATGATCCGCAATGTCATAACCGCTGTTCTTACAAGCGTCCATTGCCTTGAAGATACTTTGTTCAAAATTGCGGAAGTCCTTATATTCAAGAACTCTTGCAAGTTCTCTCGCATACCAGAACTCTTGCCCATATTCGTTGATATGCTTAATGCTCTCAAACGTCTGCTCGCTGTACTGCTGAATGTCAGCCATTTTTACACTTCCTTCCCTATGTCACAAGCCCAGCAGCTGGGCTTTCTTGGCGTTATACTCCGCCTCCGTAATAGCTCCCATATCCAGCAGCTGCTTAAACTTCAAAAGTTCGTCAGCGGTACTGGATGTAACCTGGTCCGTAACTCGCGGCTTCTCCTGGCTGACTTTGCATCTCTTGAGAAAAGCGGTCATGCCGCCGGGATAAACCGTTGTCGGCAGACTGGTTTCTCCAAGAGGGAGCGTAAAACGGATGGACACGTTTTCTTTGCTGCGGCTGCCTTTGCGGGTCTCTGTTTTGGCGGTAGCAGCGCCCACGATCGCACCCACAGGACCGGCAACGGCTGCACCGATCACGGCCCTGCCAATGCCGCCTTTGGTCTCTGTCACCGTCAAATCGTCTGGCGCGTCAGATTCGTAACCGGCAACTTCATCAAAGCTGTAGATCATGCGAGGACCTTTATCACCGCCGCGGTGCCCAAAGCAAAACAGCCGGTTAGTTTTGTCGATGGACACAAAGAGCGCGTCACCATCATAGATGGAATCGGTTTCTTTGAACACCTTCCGACGCTGTTCCAGTGTAGCCCAGTAGTCCGCAAGGGCGGCTGTTGACTGCTTTGCTGCCCGGAAACCCAGCTTAGAATAGAAAAAGTTGCTGCAGCTGGCGCAGATCAGGCTGTCAGCGCTTTTCTCACGGTTCAGCAGGCCCAGCTTGCCGCCGCAGACAGGACAGGTATTTGCCATGATTACACCTCACTCTTTTCTACTTCCCCGGCGGTGTCCTCTGTGGGCACGTCTGCCGCTTCCGGGCAATGGGGCAATACGAGATCAAGACAAAACCGCTGGACACTCTTCCCGGCATCGGCAGCAGCCTTGCGAATGCGTGCGCCGTCCTCTTTAGAGGGCCGCAGCATGATATTATCCTGACGGCGGTTATAAGCCGCGTTGGCGCGCTTTTGAGCTTCACTTGTTGGCATAATCTCACCTCTTTATGATGATTATATCATATTCTAGCATATACGTCAACATATACAACGTATCAAAAATTATACGTTAATGTTTGTAAAGAATATCAATGGACAAAATATATATTAACGTATATAATAAAGACACAGCAAGGGAAGCACGACCGGAAGGCAAGGGGCGAAGTAAGAACCGGGAGCGCTGTAAGCCGTGAACGCATGCTAAGTCAGTAACCCGCTTCCCGATCAGCTGTATAAAAGAAAATGGCCCGGTGCCGTCTACCAAACACACACCGAGCCAAACCCACAAATGAGGTCAGCCCCATTATATCAAAGGCTGGCCCGCAAGTAAAGAAGCGAGGTCATAACGATGAAAAAGTACAATCTCTCCGAGATCATGCACAAGGCATGGAAGCTGTACCGCAAGGGCGTGAGCAGCTTTGCCGAAGCCCTGCACCGGGCATGGAACAGCGCAAAGGCTGCTCCGGTCAACGCCCAGCGCATCGAGGAAGCCCAGCAGGCCGCCGGGATCACCGAGCCCGTGAACACCTGGGCAGGCTGGAAAGCCGCCGGGTACATGGTGGAGCATGGTGCAAAGGCTCTGTTTCAGGCGGTGCTGATCCACAGCAGCAAGGGAGACGGCCAGACCTACCGGGCATCGTTCTTTGGTGCATCGCAGGTGAAGCCGCTGGAAGCCCAGTAACACAGTCAGAGGATCCCCCGGCGGGAAGATGGAAGCCCGCCGGGTAGAGCGGGGCACAATCCAGCCCCAGATAGGAGAGTTGAGGTATGAACGATATTCGTGCTATGATTCGGGAACGCGGTCTGAAGCAGGAGAACGTGGCAAGAGCGCTGCAGATCACCACCAACACGCTGAATAAGAAGCTGAACGGGGAAACCGAGTTCCGGCTTTGCGATGCCAAGACACTGGCAGCTCTGCTTGACACCAGCGTGGACGACCTGTTCTTTGGCGATCTGGGCAACCAGAAGGAGAACATGATCGACGCAATCAACACCCGTTTGCAGAAGGCGGCACCGGACAAAGTGCAGTTGGTGTGGATCTTCGCAAGCGGCATTATCAGAGCCTGAAGGGGGGGGACAAGATAATGATCCTGACTGCAAAGCAAGTGGAAGCGTTGGACGTGGGAACCACGATGGGGCGTCTGGCCGACCTGAAGAACCTGCTCTTTATCATGGACAGCTGGATGACTGCACGCGGCAAGGCGGACGAACTCAAGCGGGAAGATGAGTGCAGCCAGTACGATTTGGAAGCTCTCTGGCATGAACTGCCCATGTACTACACGCTTCTGTGGAGCATCATCGAAGCCATTGACAAGTCACAAGCTGAACTGCTTGACACAGCAAAGACACTGGATGCACTGAACATCCTAAAAGGGTACTGAACCCCCATATAGCACAAGAGCCCGCCCGGCTACACACCGGACAGGCTTTTTTGCTATCAAACAAGCGGTAAACAGGCACAAAACCGCCCCGCCGGGCATCCAGCACAAGGCACGCTGTAAGGCACACGGCAAGGCATTTTTTGAGCCACAAGGCACAAATAAGGCACATTCCAGCCGTTTCAGGGTCGTTGTAAAACAAGAAATCCCACGATTTACACCGCATTTTTAACGGTCAATCGTGGGATTTTACTTGGTGCGATGGAAGGGACTCGAACCCCCGGCCTACTGATTCGTAGCGCACGCCGGGCGATTCCCTCAATTTTTGGAAGTTACGTTTCATCGTCATTTCTAAGCGATACATCGCAGGTTTTGAGCTTCGAGTTTCTGCACCCTTTGTCCGATTTTGCAACGATTTGCACCCTTTGCACGTTTTGAAACCGTGCAAAAACCGTGCAGAAACCGTGCACTTACTCCCGGACAAACTAAAAACCACTTCATCCGACAACGACTTGACGGCATTGGTTTGAGTGACCGCACACCAAAAATCAAGTCTTGGAGGATACTATTATGACAAAATTGCTTTCCTGCCGCTACAACATGGACGCCAACCGGGTGGAAGCCCGGTTCGAGGATGGCACCACTCTTGCCATCGACTGCATCGCCGTGGAGGACGAGTACGGCACCACCCCGGCACAGCGGGCAGAGCTGGACTGGCTGCTGTGGAACAAACCCTTGGAGTATGCACAGATGGTGCTGAGAGGGGAGATGGAGCACTATCTGTCGCTGGGTTGTGACCATAGCAGGCTGGAAGATTGAGCCTTAGAAAACGCGCGGCAAAATCGCTAATCGCGCGGCGCGCGTTTTTCTTTCCACCTCTTGTCAGACTGAATTGCACGGCGTGCATTCCAGCGTGCGATTTCACTTTTCCGAAATTCAATCGTATTACAGTTTATTTTTGCAGGTTCTCACTTTCATGTCGCACCTTCCCACGCATGAAGAATGCACGCCCGTGCGATTTTTGTTCGCGGTTTATTCGCGGTCAGCCGGATTTATTCGCGCTTTGTTCGCGCGATTGCGCGTTTTCAGCGCAATTTCAGCGTAAATTCAGCGCAAATCATGCCAAGTCAGCGTATTTTCAGCGTAAATCCCGGAAAGTCAGCGTAAATAACC